>Ga0123352_10020914_pt1 | contig 10425 bp, 5 predicted proteins | sample TergutLab28metaG_FD_89700 | JGI IMG/M metagenome (GOLD analysis project Ga0123352, IMG submission 89700) | Labiotermes labralis P1 segment gut microbial communities from Petit-Saut dam, French Guiana - Lab288 P1 | ecosystem: Host-associated > Arthropoda: Insects > Digestive system > Gut ... | reverse complement strand
TGTTTTGTGGGGGAGGTGTTTTTGTTTTTTCTTGGTATTTAAAAATGTTGGTTTGCCACGCAAAAATTGTTGTCCTTTTGTTTGCTTAAAATTCCCCGTTTTTCGGGGGGGGGGGGGTGGGGGGGGCTTGCTTTTAACTCAAACATTCGTGTTGTTTCTATGCAAACCAAGCTTGACGTTCTAAACTACTAGCCTAACCTTATTGTGTCATGGTAACGTACGTGTTCAACGTTGAATTCACACCACTCACTCAGTGACACATTCACAGGGGAATTTTACAAGGTGGATATAAAGATTTTTTTACTCATCGTTCCTGATTTTCCCTTTTCACTTCTCAAGCACGATCAGGAGACACATGTACGTTGTAATGAGCCGTGTATGTGCTTATCTTATCAGAGTAAGCAGTATGTTAAATCGCGTTTTAAAGATACTGCGGACGACGTCCTTTTTCTCTGAAATGTCTGCATGAAGCCAAGTTCTACATGTCGAGTTGATAGTCGCTCAACATGATATGTACGGGACATAACGCTTCACATTTGTGTTCGGAATAAATCGCCACTTGGCACTGACCCGAACATCTGAAATCAGCTAGCAAGCTGACAGTGCCTACGTTAGGTTGACAAGCAAAGTGAAGTGACAGACTCTCCAAAAAATCAGTTTCCTTTCTAGTATTTAAAAGTATTATAATGTCCTGTATTTTCTCCAAAATTCTTACTTTCTTGGCGATGGAAAAAAATCTTCGTCCGTGAAGTTGGACTTCGACTCCAAATTAAAGCCTTAATCGCCGAAGAGTAGTTTATTTCTCTCACTCTTCTTCTGTTTACTTAGTGTGCATCTCCTCTTCGTGTTCTTCTTTGTCGCTAAAACACTTCCTCTGTCACCTTGAATACGTAGCTCATCTTTATGTTCTTCTAATCGCTGAAACACGTCCTCTATTAACAGTGGCGTACCGAGGGAGGTGTTCAAACCCACCCACCCCCCCCCTCAATTCCGAAGAACCTCCAAAATCGTGCCAAACTCAACCCGATTGTGAAAACTGTTAAAAATTGCTGAATTTAGGATGCCAACACACCAAGATGTTCGGAAAAAAGGCAATAAAATTCTAAAGCTACCGCCGGTTCGCAATTGTTTTACATTAGCAATGAAAAATAAATTCTTTGTCATCATAAATAGTCTAAAATTACCAAAAATTAGGAAACTTTTACTATATGAAATGAAATTTCTTGTACCATATTACAGCTGCCTCCAGAACTCTTGACTAGGGGGTAGGGGGCTACCGCCTCCAGATCCCCGTTCTCTGTCCTCAACTGAATTTTTTGAACCCCCCCTCCCCCGAACAAAATTCCTGGGTACACCACTGTCTATTAACACAGTACACAGTTCTACGTTTTGTTCTTTGTCGCTCATGTACTTCCTATTTGAAGTAATTACACACCTCGTAATCTTAAGGTTTGTCATCCCCGTCGTGTTAGGTCAATAGTACAGAGCTGTAGTGTGTGTGTGTGTGTGTGTGTGTATACACACACAGTCATGAACACAACAACATTACAATCAGTAGCAATATATAATATGCAACTACATGTTTCGGCCCTGTATGTAGGCCATCATCAGGTTGTCCAAAGAACTTATTAAGTGACTATACAGTATGTGTGGTAGTTTTGGATGGAGGACGAGATCTCGTCTTACATCATAAATCGTGGGATTAATAAAAGTTGCCAACATTTATACTGATTCGTACTTCATCATGTGAATGCACAGCTGTTCATCTTATGATCCTATTTAATCACATGATAGGATCATAAGATGAACAGCTGTGCATTCACATGATGAAGTACGCATCAATATAAATGTTGGCAACTTTTATTATTCCCACGATTTATGATGTAAGACGAGATCTCGTCCCCCATCCAAAACTACCACACATACTGTATAGTCACTTAATAAGTTCTTTGGACAACCTGATGATGGCCTACATACAGGGCCGAAACATGTAGTTGTATATTATATATTGCTGCTAATTGTAATATTGTTGTGTTCATGACTAGGTGTATATATATATATATACACACACACACACACACATATATATACATGTATATACATACACACAGACACACACACACACACACACACTACAGCTTTGTAATACACACCTCGTTTTTGTTTTCTTCATTATCACTCCATTACCTCTATTAACTATGTTTGTAGCTCATCTTAGTGTTTCTCTTTTTCGCTCAAAAACTTAGTACGTCAACTTAGTGCGAAGCTCATCTTTGTGTTCTTTATCCCATCAACATGTCAGTGCTCATGAGGTGATAATTATATCCACGCCACTGTTGATTGTATCGTTCTCAACGTCTCTTGTAGCTCTCACTCAAGCGGACATCTCGCGTCAGGCAGTTTGGGCAGACTGTCTGTGAAACTGATGTCTATGAGGGTTGACGACCCGCGAGATCACTTGCCATAGATGTGAGCAACAGTGGCATAAAGTAATGCTGGAGTGAATATCTTAGTAATGGGAGGAATGAATGGAGGGGAGTATTGGTATGGACATAAAATGGAGAAGTACTTACATGTAATTACCGGAAGTGGAATAAGGGACAGGGAGGGTATAAAACTAGTTACATAATTAAAAGCAATAATTATTATTCAAGTTCACAACAAATCATCGATGAACCAAGTGGCTGTTGTTCACAAAGATGTTTCGACCTATAATGAAGTCATTATCAGGTCACTGCTTTAAGAATATTCGAGTAGGTTATATAGAGGACAATGTTACAAAAATGTGATTTTTAAAAACTATAATTTTGTAATAAGTTACAGCGTTTTAAAAACTTTAAGTTATTAATTTTGATTATTATTATTTTATCATTTTTGTAGTTCTAAAAATGAAATGAGGCACATTACTAAATTGCAGATTTTTTTACACATCTCTACCCATTCGTCACTTCAGGCTCCTAAAGGAGGATTATCGTCTGCCTAGCCCCTCACATGTTTGCGCATCTGCCATGTTGCTGTTACTGAATGTAACTCAACTTGACAGCGTAGTTTTTGAAAAGCTAACACGTCCTCAGCTTGTCAAGAAGTCCCCCGCATTTTGTATAACCTTCAGGACCATTAACCTATTCACAATATCCTGACACTTTATCATCCTAAGCCAGCTGAATACTGACCACGCAGTCCCATCTCTATTTCTATTACCGAAAATAATATTGTCCTATTTGCGCCTGCCGGACGGGCCAGGGTTCATCAAATTCCGGTAGGGGCAAGAAATTTTTCTTATTTTCGAAAACGTCCAGAACGTCTCTGGGGCCCACCCAGCCTCCTATTGAATAAATACCGGGTTTTTTTTCTGGGAAAAGGCAGTTTGGGCATCATATTGACATCTCATTTCCTGCTGCCAACGAGGTGAATAATGATTGGCAGTGTACCTCCACTCCCCTTATGTGACTTCTTGACGCGTAGTGGCAAAACTTTACTTTACCTCTACCTGTTTCCTTCAGTTTTCCCCAACAGATGCCTGGTCGCAACTTTCTCCCCTTCGTGCATCATGACCTACCCATCAAGTCCACCTTGATTTTACTGTTGATGATTATGCATCACGAAGCTCTTCATTATAGAGTGTTTGCGGCCTCCTGCTGCTTGTTCTGTTTCAGATCCAAATATCTTTCTCAGCTGTTTCTGTATGTTCTTCCCTTAGTGGGAGAGATTAATTTTTCCATCCGTATAATTAAACAGACAAAATTGTTATTCTGTGTTCTCTAATCTTAATGTTCTTAAATAGAAGAGGCGTAGAAAAAAGTTTTCGCAAATAATTCCAGGTGTTAGTACCATCTTGACTGTTTATCCATACGATTTTCTTTTTTCCATTTTCGTTCCATAACAATTCAAATTTCCCACAAACCCCAAAATATTAGATACCTGTCTCTTGTCATTATTTCCTATATTCTGTCAAGGGAAGTGAACATGAACCAATTGGTATTTCTCAATGTTTACTTCTCAACCAACCTACTTTCTCACGAATAATAAATAGTATTCTGTTTTATTGTATTTTTCCTTAAAGAGACTCTTTACACAGGCAAATTGGACTTCAATTTGAGGAAGAACGAATAAAATGCTACATTTAGAGCATAGCTTTGTATGATGCTTGAACTCAGACACTACATAAAATAAATAAAAAATGCCTTTCTAGTTTGAAGTGTGGTACTGGAGAAGGGTGGGTAAGATCAGTTGGAACGATTTGGTGAATCATGAAGTGCTGCAGACAGTCAAGAAGGAAAAGAACTTTCTGCCTACAGTAGAATGAAAAGGCTAATTGGAATGATGACATCATTCTTAGGGACTGCTTTCTAAAACACGCTGTTAAAGAAAGATAGAAGAGACGGGACGAAATATAAGAAGAGAAAGATATAAGCGGCTACTGGATGAACTGAAGGAAAAGACAAGATACTGGAATTTGAAAGGGGAAGCACCATATATTTTGGGAGAGGCTCTGGACCTGCCGCAAGGAGGATAACAGAGTGAATGAAACCAAGATTATCAGTGTAGAACAGAAACTGATATGTCACATTCAACATCAAAACTTCCTCGTTGGCCTGAACATTTTTGAACAACTCCTTGTTTGAGTCTATTCAGAAAAGTAATTATAGCAAGTCGGTGTTTGTCTACTCGTATTTGGACTTGGTGTAGGCTGATTTAAAGGTAGTTTAAGAAAAATGTACACGTAGCTGATAACAGACACGTGTCCCGACAAGCAATTTTATAACCTTTCTTCAGAGCAAGTAAATAACGGGCTTCTTCTCAACAGAGGAAGTTTTTCCTTATTCGGAACTGGAATGCGTAGTTCATATACGTACCTACCTTTCAACAAAATATATTCCCTCCTGCCTGAAGCAGTTCTGCTGAATTTCGATCTGGACCAGGTGATTTATGAATTTTCAGCTTTGAAATTTTCATCTGTACAGAAAAGCACTGTGATCGAGTACTGCTGCCCCGGCTGTGGATGTTTCACACTGCCCAACACCATTAAAGCCATGTATATTGAGTAGGTAATATAACTGTTTCACACATACAGTACAATATATTGTGAGATGCTGCAAGCAGATTACCATTTTCATCCATTTCCGTGTTAGCTAGAGGCTGGAAACTATTTTTCTTTATGTAAGTCTGTAATACTGTAGTTATTGTTGTTTGCTTTATTCTCATTAAGTTTATCTCTCATATATTCCTGTTTCTTGTTCTTAAAACATCTGCAAGTTCCACGTCTTATATCAATTCCTTACCTCCACTAATTTGGGTGTATGTCATTCATTCATTCATTCATAACACCATCGGAAGCACATGTGACACATACAGATATAGTATTATATTGCTTCTACAGTTTTGACGTCAATTACGCCATCTTCAGTGGGGCTCACACCAAAATATTAAAACTTAATAAAATGTAATAGAATACAAACGTAAATTGTATTATTTTTTATGTTTTGCTGACCGTGCTGCATCTCAGTATATTTATCTCAGTAATTAACCTACTTGATGCACAAAATTCTTTGTTTTACAATAGGTTTATTTCATGCCTCTACATGTTTCGAGCACATGTGCTCATCATCAGGCGGTCAAAATTGCACTGCACAGCCTCTGGTATCATCACACCTGTAGGTGGCCGTCCCGCGCACAGGTTGAGAGAGGACTGTATCAACCTGTGCGCGGGACGGCCACCTACAGGTGTGATGATACCAGAGGCTGTGTAGTGCAATTTTGACCGCCTGATGATGAGCACATGTGCTCGAAACATGTAGAGGCATGAAATAAACTTACTGTAAAACAAAGAATTTTGTGCATCAAGTTGGTTAATTACTAAGATAAATCGCATTATATTGTTTCGTTCATGCAGTTGGTGTCACAATATCGGTTTCTTAATTTGTGATTAAATTAGTGTGGACATTTTTAAAAATATACCTGTAGAAACAATGAAGTGGAAATATTTTTACGGTGTTTTGATTAGTTATGGTCAGAAATTTGTATGTAGCTATGCTGTAGTCATTTCCTTCGTACAGCAACATCTAATTTTGTTTTCGATCCTTGATGGATCTTGTCTCTGTATGACGTGTCGAGATGTTTTATTCGGATCTTAATTTATTTACTTGTCTCTGAGCCAAACATTTCGATCATTCGTCTTAGAAACGTGGTTTATGGTGCTTTCCTTGGCACCAACCTAGAGTGCCCTTAGCTGATATTTTGATGTTATATCCACTATTTACCCAAGGCCTGTAGGTGTCTCCACCGAGGTCTAATTTGTCTCAAGCTGGAAACCTGTGTGCGATTTCAGTGGGAAACTGTTTCATAACTTACAACTCATTGGGATTCTTTAAATCGAACCGCAGAATACGTTATTACGGTTCATACAGCGTGTCACTGAACAGTGTAGTCGATCATCTTTATAATTAAGACTGTGACCGTCTGTAGGGTACAAACTGAGACCGAAGACACAGTTGACGATAGAACCTGTAGCCGATCATTTTTAGTATAGTTGTTTCTTAGAATTGCTGGCGTCATTTACGGACGGTTCATGGCATGCATTGTAAGTTAATCTGTCAACGTATATTCGGGGTCGTTGGCGATAGGTAGGAGGGGAGAGATTTAAATGAGAAAACGTTAGCAGTTGATAACAGACGCTAGCAGTCCAGTAAGGCAGTCAGTCGCGTACGAGAGTGGTGTAGGTAGGAGTACAGAAAACTGTGTTAGTTTCCTAGAAATGATCCAGTTCTTTTACTGGATATAGCGCTACATTATTTTATATCAAGAATAAAATGAATAAATAAAGCGTAAGTGAAAAGACAATAACTAAAACTGTACGTGATTCGGTGAACCACACCCGTTTCCCGGAAGAGGATCCCCTACCAGACTGAGACAACAAAGTTACGAGGGGTGATAGTGTACAACAGTTTGAGACACGCAACATACGTTCGGAAACGTCTCCTTCATACCGAAATCGCCGTCGGTAAAGAGACTTTTGGACCATCCCGAGTGTCATTTACGAGAACCCTGTGTAGACAGAAGAGGGTATGTTGCCTAGAATTTTAGCCGCTTAATAAAGCTGTTCAGAACACTCCAGGGATATTTGAGAGGGTACTTCAGAACGTGGTGCATCACTGCAACAATTGAAAGGAAGTCAGTGGCCACCACGTGTAACAGCAGTTGTGGATTAGCTGAAAATAATACCATTTAAAGTAATAGAAGACTCAATGTACAACCAATAAACATTTATGGAAAACAAAAAATGAAAATTACCTCTGAGTTCAGAAGTCAGCGCTCGGGTGTTGTCCATCTCTCCATGCGATTTATCGACGCCGATCTAGATGTAAAGTAGACGTTTCCGACCACGACTTCATGTCTTAGATTTTCCTCCATTGACACCCCTACGCCTGAAACATTGTAACAATTATTCAGTTACGCTCTGTGTAAAATTTAAAATAAATAGCTTTCGCGCTGCATCCAGCGACGTGACAACTACAATCAGTTTAGTGAAAATGAATAAAGTGTGTCATAAATTTAAAAGGTAAGAACACAGAGGAAATTGTGACATCACCTGCCTCTGTTTTCCTTTAAAAAAAAAGTAGAATAGGCTACAGAGTGACGTGGAATAATATGGACTAATATAGGTGACGTGCAGTGAGGGGAGAAAGCAGTGGGAGGACATGGAAAGTGTAGGAGAGTTTTATTAGTGGACAGTGGCAAGAAGTTTTATTGCTCTGTTTTAAGACCTCTCATAAATCTAATTTATGTACGTTGGACGATGCAAGAAGTAGGAGCCGTACAATGAATTTGTGGTCCTTACACGTTTTTCGGTCTGCATGGCGTGTTCAGGTACTCTCACCAGAGTGCAGCACACATATAATAAAAGATACCTACGCAGTACTTCGAAAATATGTCAAAGCTCTAATATCTACGCAAGACTATAACAAATAAAGATATATTTATAAACAAATTACGAACAGATTAAATTTATTATGTTGTGAAGCTGGTCTTTTACCACAGACGGAATCTATTTGGGCTTTGGGCTCTGAGGAAAATATTTTACTACTAGGCGAAACTAAAGACTGTAGATGGGGAAGATACGTAGCACGTGTGAGAGACATGAGAAATACGTAGAAAAGTTTGATAGGGATACCAAGAAACGAATTTCTTGGAGGATCTATGCGTAAATGGCACTTTTTTATTAGATAGAAGCTTAAAAAGTATGATGTGGGACTGTGAAACAGATCTTCCTATATCGGGTGTTAATTAATTTATGGACTTCGTGAACAAGATAATGAACCGCTGTATTAAATAAAAACCTGCAGCTTTCTGACATTCAGTGGTGCTACTGGATGCACAAAAAGCTGTCTGTTCTATGTATTTAGTTGGTTACTGGAAGTATGTAGATTGGCTATAGTAATGCTGTAATGTTGGTATCGAACATCAGCAAAATGCCTTTGGAGACACAATAAAAGCCAAGTAAAGCGTCAGTAAATTACGGAACCGTGAAAATGTGAGTGCAAATGGAGATGTAAATCCATCTGTTCCTTGCTTCTTTTTTCGTTGGTGGTGAGAGGCCAGCTTGACGCCCCAGCCTCATCACCCCCATGTGAAGGACCCCAGGACCCAAGAGCTGGTCGGAACGCTGTGCAGAAGGGAAACAACTTTTTCTTCTATCATTTATAGGGTGCCCAATTTTCTGTTGTCTGGCCCATAACGTAGTCACTACACTGATTGCGGGATTCCAAATTGAATGTTTTTGGCATATTCGTTACGTGATGGTAACAGTCAGTTACTAGCGCAGGAAAAGCCTCTCCTGAAACAGCAACTTTCTGTCAGCTGTAACAACTTGGTCACTAAGTGTCTTTGCAACAACATGCAGTGAACTTTAGATATAGCCTAAAAATATCTTATTAGAGGGGGGGGCAGAGATAGAGGATGAGGAATACTGTATTCTGTGACATGACGTCGTGTTATCTGACAAATATTTCTCGATGTCTTGGAGTGCTCCTCGCTCTCAGTCTTCATATCACAAACCTTCAAGATGGATGCAGCCAGGCCCTTAAAGTCTGCAGTCTGTACCAGAATGCACTAGCGCTCGTAGTCAATGCTGTGAGGAACTCAGTGGTATAGTGTGTTTAGACTCGGATGCTGAAGAGACTCTTTGGTCGTGAAAGGGAAATGGAGAAAATTGAGACGTTTCGTGATGATGATAATAACCTTAAGAAACACTATTGATATTGTCAAGTACATTTTTTAACTATATGAGTTGTGTTCGTAGCATGCTTTTAGAGCGGAGAAATGTTCGCAGATTTTCTTCAGAAACCCTGAAGAATAAGACCACTCAGAAAACCAAGTCGTAGATGGAAAGATATTTTAATTTGTCATAAAATTTAGGGCGATGTGTGTGAACTGTATGATTTGATTCAGGAGACCAATGCCGCGTTTTTGTGGACACGTTAATAATCCTTTGTCGTCCATAAAATTAAGGGAATTTCTTGACGCGCTAAGGTACTGCTGATTTCTCAAGAACAACTTTGCTGCCTTGGAGTTAGGTATGGATATAACAACTCGTAGATAACTGGCCGTCTGGCCTGTCATAGCTTATAACCCTGCTGTCAGCACAGGTACAGCAAGTGTAAGAAACACGTTGAACTGTCTTTACTGACGTCTTCGATACTGGAAATTGAAATACCGTCTGGCTTACATGGAATTGTAATGTTGATGTTTCCAGATGAAATGCTCTTAATATCATCTCCTGTCTTGCACAGGCCTTGTCGAGAAGATGAATATAAAATCCAGTTCCAATGAACCTGTTTTCACTAATGCTAAACCTTCAGTTCTTACCAGAAGCAGATCGAAGTTCTGAAACTTTTTGTACATTCTATTGTTCCGCTCGGGTTTACTGCACGGAATGTATCAGGGTTGTGACTGAATGATGATATGAAGGTCATAATAGGCTGACCCAACGCCATTATGCATCATGTACGAGTTTCTATTAACCCCTATGGTTTATTTAACGACGTTACGAGTAACAGAGCACTTAGAGTCAAAATGATGATTTGTGGGTTATTAATAAACAGTGAATTGCAAAGGATGTGAAAGGAGCTGATCGTAGTTTATTTCGAGGTAATATCCCTGAACTGGCCTAGTGAGATTTAAGAAAGCCATGAATATCCTGGTACAGGAAAATCGCCTCTAAGTACTTATTTAATAAAATACTGTACATAGTACACACACACACCACACACACACACCACACACACACCACACACACACACCCCACACACACCACACACACACACACACACACCACACACATACACCACACACACACACACACCACACACACATACACCACACACCACACACACACACACTCACCACACACACACACCACACACACAC
>Ga0123352_10020912_pt1 | contig 10425 bp, 9 predicted proteins | sample TergutLab28metaG_FD_89700 | JGI IMG/M metagenome (GOLD analysis project Ga0123352, IMG submission 89700) | Labiotermes labralis P1 segment gut microbial communities from Petit-Saut dam, French Guiana - Lab288 P1 | ecosystem: Host-associated > Arthropoda: Insects > Digestive system > Gut ... | reverse complement strand
CCCACATAAGTCGAGTATAGCTGCTTACTAAGTTTTTTTCATTTCTCAACCTGAAGATGGCCAATGTAAAGTGCCGAAACATGTAGTTGTTCTTTATGTAATAAATTCTATACATATCTCTACCATCATATAGCTGTGTTAGACAAGTAAATACACTCCAATGTAGTTTACGATGAAGATACATAAACTTTGAACCTTAATGTATCAGACACATGTTAACATAACCAGAATTTACTGAAAGTTCCAATGCAACACACTTCAAGCTAACTACTTTTACAGGCATAGTAAAGTCAATACGAACAATATACAAGACTTCCTACCTAAAAACATCATAAGCATACTTGAAGACTATAACTAGCTTTGGTAATACCCCCGTAGAATTCCTCTTTCTTCTCGATAACCTGATGAAAGCTGAGGACATAACCAGTAATAATCTGCAGGGATGGATTTAGGGGCAGGCCAGCCGAGCAGCTGCCCGGGGAGCCAGGACGTCACTGGAATAATCGGAAATATAGTGCAAGGAAACGCAGGTTTTCACATGCAAAAGAAGTTCTCCGAAAATTATCCGCAGCTTGGACACGCGCCCTCAGAAAGGTCCGCCAGCCCTGTCCTAGGCCGAAAATTTTTAAAGAATGTCGATCTGAAGTAGCGTCAAACTGTGCCTGCCCGAGGCGCCTACCTGTCTCGGGCCGGCCCTAAGCAATCCGATCCGCTACGTCGAAATCCACACTGATGGCCCCCTAAAAATTCCTACTACATACGGAGTTACCCATGACCGAAGAATGTTGGATAATATTTTATTATGCAGCTTACACCAAGGATTTGCATAGGCCTCCTTATAAATCGTTGTTTGTATGATTTGTCAATAAAATATAACCATCGAAAAGACTTCAAACAGCCATACAATTTAAACTTGCCAAAGTATTATATTGTACAAAACTTAGGTTGGCTATCTGATAGTCTACTCTTTCGACAAATGCGTTGGAGAAAAAAGATTTTCTCTCCTCCATACCCTTCCAGACCGACCCTGGGACCCACCACCCAGTCTCCACTACAATGGGGACCATGCCTCTTTCCTAGGGATAAAGCAGCCGGGGCATTGCGATTACCACCCATGCCTTTTGTGCCTCCATTGGCATGTCACGGGGTGACCTTTACCTTTACTCTTTCGGCAAATGAGTTCCATCAGTAAGATGCACAACACAGTAAGGCAAGAACATCATGTAATAATGTACCTGAAATAAGCAGCAGTTGATATTGTTTCCAATATAAGTTGTGCTGACATATTACTTGTTGGTTTCATGTACTAAACAGCTTACAGCTACTGGGGTTAATGCAAGTTGCAGATGTTTTCGGACACAAACTAGTGCTGCTCACGAAGGTATTCACACGGTACGTCTAACGTAGTTAGCATCATTCAGTTTGAAACCTTGTCCACCGTACAGTGTTTAAAAATACGAAATCAGAACACAGCGTTTCGGTTACACGCTCTGTCTCCGTCCTCAGGTAAAAAGGGGTTCGGAAAGCACCTATCTAACTGGGCCAGTTTGATACAGCTAGACCATGGGTCTCCGAACTATTTATGACAAACGGTCACACTGGTTATCGCAGGCTGGTTCGCGGGCGGCACTTGTACAAATTACAGTAAGTGGAATACCGAACAGCCTAAATTATTGTGCAGTTTTTGTAGTACATGCATAATTTACAAATGTGGCAGCGGGCCGCATTATACTAGCCGGTGGGCCGCAGATTGGAGACCCATCAGACAGGTAGTACCAACATCCGGACAACCCACGTCATTTTAACAAACATCACATTTATATAACCTAAGGCTCTCAAGGTGACTGAATTCAATAAAACTTTCACGGGCTAGCAGCCGCGTCAGGTGGTTGGACGGCGAGTGAACCAGTGCATCGAGAACCATCTCTATTCTTGTTACCAGTACCACATATGTTATCGTCACCAGTACCATCTCTGTTCTCGTCACCAGTACCATCTACCTATATGTTCTAGTCACTAGTAGCACCTCTGTTCTCGTCACCAGTGCCATGTATGTTCTAGTCACCAGTACCACCTCTGTTATCGTCACTGCTACCACTTCTGCTCTTGTCACCAGTACCATCTCTGGTCTCGTCACTAATATCATCTATGTTCTAGTCACCAGTACCATCCCTGTTGTCGTTACTAATACCATCTCTGTTCTAGTCACCAGTATAAACTATGTTATAGTCACCAATACCGTCTCTGTACTCGTCACTAACACTACCTATTTTTTAATCACCAGTGCCATCTCTGTTCTCGTCACTAGTACCACCTCTGTTCTTGTCACCAGTACCACCTCTGTTCTAGTCACCAATATCATCTCTGTTCTCGTCACTAGTACCACCTCTGCTTCTGGTCACCAGAACCACTTCTGTTCTAGTCACCAGTACCATCTCTATTCTAGTCACCAGTACTATCTCTGTTCTCGTCACCAGTACCATCTCTGTTCTAGTCACCAGTAATATCTCTGTTCTAGTCACCAGTACCATCTCTGTTCTAGTCACCAGTAATATCTCTGTTCTAGTCACCAGTACCATCTCTGTTCTCGTCACCAGTACCACCTTAGTTCTAGTCACCAGTACCATCTCTGTTCTCGTCACCAGTACCACTTCTGTTCTCGTCACTAGTACCATCTCAGTTCTAGTCACCAACACCATCTCTGTTCTAGTCATCCCCTTATGAGATCAAAGATGGTAGTAGAAACTTTTGATTTACTCGCCGTTCACCCACGCGCCGGAGCTGTGAAACCGCGAAATTTTTACTGAAACACCACGATGACAACTAAAATCAAAACTTCACATTTTTCACTCCGTGCATTGTGGTATAGTTGTTACAAATTAGACCAGCAAAATGCACACAACACTTAAAGCATGTGCATTTTGTTGGTCTAAAGATCAGATGTAAACACGAGATAATAAAAAAGGTTAAGATAAATGCGGATGGAATAATTATACCACGCAGCTGCGATCTTGCATTGCTTATATAACTCGACAAGCAGGAAGTACACACCTAGAGGCTGTGTGCGTGCAGTATAGTACAAGGGCTATAAATGTAGAAGTGATCACTGTTCGGTTAAGCAAGTATCTTTTGTACCTACATTTCAGGATTATTACATTCTTTTATTCTTGCTTTACCAAAGCTACAAAACAGCGCGTTTTGATGACATTTAAACGTGCATGAATCTCTGGAATAACAATTTTGAGTTGCTTCTGTAGCTATTGCCATTGTTCTCACATGGAAGATTTGCAGCGGGTGTGCACCCTTATTACTTTTCTAACGATAAAGATAATACTTATACTACAGGGTAATTCATAAGTCCTTCTGGAATTTCCGACCTCTGTGGTACAGTAGCCGAGATGGTCACCCCGAAGGGAAGCATGCCAACAGAGGGAGAAACAATCCAAGTTTCTGTCCTACCTTACAGGTGCTCGATATGTCCAACCTTGGTGACGCGGCAGATGTCAATCCTGCAAATTACAAGACACAGAATGCTTTCTTATTCCCTGTCCACGCCACATTTCGTCACGACTGCCCTCTAGTGGTCAAAACCTGCAAGTACGCCAAGATGCCTAGTACACAAAAAAAAAAAAACCTTGGAGAGATTCTCTACCTATTGATATGCTCCTTTGTGCCGTGTCTGTCTTGATTGTTGCGCAGCCGAGTTCGGAAGTTCCGGAGGGACTTATGAATTACCCTGTATATTATATACCTATCTGGTCTGGAGGGACGTGGAAAATCTCGCCCCAACCGGGATTCGATCCCCGGACTGTCCAGCCCTAAGCGAGTAGCTATACCAACTGCGCTATCTCAGCCTGCGTTTATAAACAATAAATATGTTAATATAACTTACATTTAGTTGTGAAAATACGACTCTTGGTGTACAAAAAGTTCGGCGATCAGTTCCAGTCTTTGTCACTATTATGAAACGCACAAAGTAATAATGGAAAGTACATTAGTATCCGCCCTAGGACGACAGACTAAACAGATCTCGAAACACTTCATATATTAAACACACTTCTGACAACGGACAATGTTGCACGTAATTGCAGCGCAACGCTCTGCTGCTGGCACGTATCAGTGCTATCTATGTGATGTGTCTGGCAGGAACATAATGAACAAAACTTTTGCGATATTGTTGGGACAGTTCACCGTGCTTTATCGTCCTATTAGATCTTTCGACGCTATACGGACATTACTATCGACACGTTATTAAATAACTTAGAGCACACAATTCAGAAGGCTACATAACGCAACCAAACCCACAGTCAAAATGTTCATCATACAATTTCGGATAACAAATTCCCCTCTTCCATTGTACGGAATGGCTATTGGCATGTTCACAAATGTACGCCTCTGGAGCCTATCCAAAACCCTATTAGCGATCTGTGCCTACTAGTTAGTTCTGGTAAAGTGAAACTTGGGGGATGAGGAAGTGGGGAAAGCAACAGGTGAAAGGGAGGCGCATTGTACGAGGCTAGTACCTGGTTTAAGGCACGCGATGCCAGTGAAATATATATCAGTCCCAAATACATCGGCCACTAGAAAATTTAGAGCTGGCACAATCACTGTACTATGACAAATGTTTTTGCACAGATAGTAGTCATACACCTGCGTTGAGTCATATACCTGCGCCAGACGACTACCCAACCCAACCAACCATCCAACCAACCAACCAATCAAACAACTAACCAACCATCCTCGGTCTGTTTAGCCATACCTGCGTTTCACCGCACCGCCGGTTTCAGCAACGAACGCCTTAACTTATAAGGGGGATCGCGCTTACGCTAACGAATTTCCCGTCGTGGTTGAAGACCTCGACGTCGACAACGTACGGACCACTGCTCAAAATGCAGTAGGCCATTACGGGGTTACCAACACCTTGCTACCCGCGTTTCTTAAATACCTTCCAAGCCTGAATTTACTAGAACTACACTGTCGTATGATTTTCAAGCATCCGTGCATGTCTCTCAAAGAGTATCTAACACTAATGTTTTCCAATTAAACTCTTTTATGAATTTCATAGTTTCCCTCATGCGTGCTACATGCCAGGTACACCCCATTCTCTTTGAATTAAGCGCCCCAATAATATGAGGCTAATACTACACATTTGAAATTATCTTATCAAGATCACAATGTTTGGGAGAAAACTGCCAATTACATATAATGAATAAGGAAGTAGCACTTTCCGCCCGGAAATGTTGCTATCTATATGCCCAACCACAGGACGTTGCGTTCCGACCAACACTGCCGTGATAAACTCAAATCTCACAAGGTTTCTGATACAGAAAACAAAACGACACCGAATAGAGGAAGTGGATAACAGCCCATCTCATTTTAGTCTACTTACTTGCCTAAAAGAAAAACGTAACTAGTTCTTTTACATCTCAATGCTGTCTGCGTGTGTCGCCATTTTAACTATTGAACCAGATGACCTCAAAACTTGGTACGAGCGTAGTGCCACAGAAGGACATTCAAATGCCGTGCATTTTAATTTCCTACAATTAGTACCTATGAAATGGAGGACGCGCGAAATTTTAAGACCTCAGTGATACTAGTAACACTTACTGTCAGATCCTGAAATGACTTAATTTAAGAGACTTTCGAAAAGTATGCATCTTTTGTTAAGGTAGACTAAAATACGTGTTACTGTACGGTGACCATGATAAAAAAAACCCTTAATATATGCATGACAGTGGTAATTAACGAGCGACTGGAGCTAGACGTGTGAAACATGGACAGCAGCTCGATAATAAACATATGTACACCATACATAGTTTGTAGGTTATAAATTAAACACATGGCGATGATGTGAATATTTGGTGTTTTAACCCGGTAAACTCAGTGCACACAGAATCTGGGTTCCTTCTTCACAAACTACAGTAAATAATAATAATAATAATAATAATAGTGGGATGGTAGGCAATAGAAGACAGTCTTATCAGCAACGCTCCTGCTCTACGTTCTGCACAAATAGGGCCGGCCTTACGCGCGGTCGACCAGAGTGGCCGCACAAGGCACCCAAAATCTGGAGGGCTTCGGAGACGAAGGTGAAACGATTTCTTTTGAAAGTCTTGTTCTTAACTTAATTAATGTGCTTAACAAGCGTTTTAGTTCATTCTCCTCTTCTTTTGTTTTTTTTACTCAAATTAATTGGTAATTTAAATTGAAATTATTTTTTGACAGATAATATGCTTAATGTTGTGCGCCCTTTAAAAATAGAGTTAAAAAAAAACGTAAATAAGATGAGGCGCATGCGGGGAGCGCCAAACATATTTCGTACAGGACGCCAAGATGGCCAAGGCCGATACAGTGCACAAATGTTATCAGCTGAAAGAGCAAAACTCGTTTCGCTGTTGCTCCAACGTGATGCGACGTTGTACTAAGATTCCGACCCACCGTGGCGCTGCAGCACAACGCGGGCCATTGCCTCCTCGTTCTTGCGGTTTCACGATCACACACAACGACGCATCACAGTCGGTAGGACTCCTCTGGACGAGTGATCAGCTCGTCGCAGAGACCTCTACCTGACAAGACACAACACCCACAACAGACAGACATCCATGCCCCCGGTGGGATTCGAACCGCGCGACCACTGGGACCGGCGTTGTACTAAGATACTAACAGCAAATCTGGCCACACGGGGAATTATAGCGGCTGAATCATCGGCACGGAGTATTGTTGTTTTTATTGTTGTTGCTGCTATTGTCGTTACATTATAATAATTATTTTTTAAATGTATGCTCGCCTATTATTATTATTATTATTATTATTATTATTATTATTATTTAAGGTAGGTCTGCGGCCGCTGGCTGGTTGGGATTGCCGGTTCGAAACCCGCCGGGTGCACGGATCTCTTGTGGACGTTTTGTGTTGTAAGGTGGAGGACTCTGCGTCGGTCTGGTCACTAGTCCAGAGGAGTCTCGTAAATATTTCTCTCTACGTCATAGAGGATAACTGTATTAAGACGTTATTTATGAACTGATGTAGAATGTTTCCCTTGGGAGTATTAAATAATGAGTATATACATCAATTACCAACGGCCAATACGTGCTGTCACAAAAGGTCAGTAAACTTCTGAACGATAACATCCATAGACCTAATGTTACGTCGGTACGGGAAAATAAAACCACAGAATCAATGAAGAATCCACGGACATTGTTAAATAGAAATAGTCTCCTAATTTCCGGTACCCACACCACATTCCATGATATAACATCCTATAATTTTAATATGCTACATATAATAACAATTAACGTCCACTAATTCTGAGGTGTGTCATCCCCGTTGTGTTTTTAAACTATATGGTGTGGTAAATTCAGGTACCAGACATATACACACAATCCGGAGTGTACAAACTGATGTGCCCCGATTGCAATAAGGCGTATGTGGGTCAAACTGGGAGAAGCTTCCAAGTAAGGTTCATTGAACACAAAAATGCATTCAAGACAAAAAGTCACACTTAAAACTTTGCAAAACACCTTAAAGAACAAGCACATTCATTCGGATCCATCCACAACACAATGCAAATACCACAACGGCAAAACAAAGGGTCATGTCTCAACACAATAGAACGTTTTTACATTTACGCAGAATACTTGAACAATAATCACTTAAACGACGAACACACCATACTCCACAACATAATCTTTGAAGCTCTTCTAAAACCCCACCAGTCATTAAAAAAAAAACCCTCACACCCATACTCCAGAGCTACCACACCAAATACCCAACACAAGACCTACCCCAAAACGAGTAACATAACAACAGATACACAGCAGTTCAAGAAGCTGTCACACTGAAAGATGACATACGTCAAACACTACAAATATAAACACTGAGCATCACTAACAGTGGACAAATTCACATAGTCTAAATCAAGAGGACAGTGCACCGAACACAACACATATTTTAGTGAATATCCACAAGAAATACATTGGACCCAGGCAAAAGGACTCAACAATACGACACCAATTCGAGTGTGTAACACAACGGAGAGAAGACTACACGCACACACGCCAGGAACAAGAACTCCCAGACACCCAAGAAACTGAGAAAGAATACTAGAAAACCACTTCCATGTAAGTACTATTTACCTACTACCTTAGATACATATAAACAGAGACACATGCCACAAGGGTTTACCCATTTCTACATTTCACATACTTGTTCTCTCTCCCATAGAAAATCAAATGCGCAAAGACTACGCAAATGTACACATAGCAAAACCCTGGAGGCAGACCAACCCCCTCCAAGAACAACAAGTTCCGAAGGATAAGGAGATGTCAGATTAACCATTCCGCAAAAACACCCCCCCCCCTCCCCAACATAGAAGCATTAAGATACCACACCTGCAATCACAGTTTCCTCCTAACCCTACACCTACCCAACCGGAAAGATCCACACCAGCTACCTACAAATTCATTGACCCAATAGACATCCCACCAAATTTAGCTTAACAAAAGCACGTAAAGTGATGATGAGATCTCAACATCACCACGCGGCTTAGGCATATTATATAAAAGTGTTTTAGCAAGAAAGTTGTCAAAACCTGAAGATGGCCGCTATAAGCCGAAACGTGTAGTTTTTCCAATGCTAATAAATACCATCATTTAGCCATATATTTATAGTTGTGTTTTGGACTGAATTTACCTCACCATATATTATCGAGAGAGTAGTGGAAATTCTACCCAATCTTCTATTCAATTGTTATTCCCTATCGTTTTTTTTTTTGGTGAGGGGTAGGGCGAGAGCGATGCAACACCAAACCTGAAAGCCATACTGGAATCATAACCAACACGTTGAAGTTTTTGTGATTTAGCAGCGCTCTTACGTCCTGTCCGGAGGTACCAATATCGGGCTCGAGCCGAGGTAAATCCTTGTCCGGCTAAGATAATTTGGGGTGTTGCTAAATTTTTTTTCCGTTTCCTCCTTTGCGTTAGTCACTCCCTCGTTTCTCTGTAATATTTTCCGTTTTATCCTCCCCTTTATTTTTTATGTCTTGTCCTCTTCCTTCATCTTCTTTTTCTCGTTTCCTCTCCTCCTCAATCGGCGTGAGGCGAGTACTTGTGACGCAAATATTAATGCAAAGAGCTACCTACCTATGCAGTCTGACAGATAAGGACGGACGACATCTTGAACATCACAACTGTTGGCTCAGTGTCTGAGCTGAACACCACCACATGCTTCCTCATCGCTTACCTGGTTGCGTATGTTTTCTAACTTCAGAGACAAGAGGTGTGTGTCCGTCTCATTCTGTAACTCTGAAACCGTCATCTCTCTGTAGGACACATTGTGTGACAGACCCTGAAACAGACGAGGATGCACTCATTCAAAATGCTATCCCACAGGACACATTCTTATGGCGCCTATTCGTATTCCTTATAATATCAAACTTGGTCGTATCGGTATAAGTGGGATAAAACAGAAAACATTTTATTTGAAGGGGGCCATCCCGTTGTGTATAGTTAATATTTATTATAATTAGTACCGTCAATACACAACATATATTAAAACCAGATGCTTAATTACAACTGGGTTATACTTGGCGACATGTTTCGGCCGTTAAACGGCCTTCCTCAGGCCAACTTAGAACGATGTTGTTAAGGTAAATGAAATTGTTATCCAATGGGATCCCATTGTTTACATTAAAACTTGGTACATTGTTGAATTATTAGTTCTGCATAAAACATTTAAAACAGTGTGGTAAAATGATAAATATTCCAAGGTTTTTGTACCATAATGTATCAAGTTTTAATGTAAACAACGGGATCCCAATGGATAAAAATTTTTGACTGTACCTTAACGACATCGTTCTAAGTTGACCTGAGGAAGGCCGTTTAACGGCCGAAACATGTCGCCAAATATAAACCAGTTGTAATTAAGCATCTGGTTTTATATAAGTTGTGTACTGATGGTACTAATTATTATATATAAGTTGTGTACTGATGGTACTAATTATAATATATACAGAAAATATTTAAGCCTGTACCCCTCCTTTTTTTTTTTAAAAAAAAGTCATTTTTACGCGAACAACGGTGCTTATCCCTAATTTTTAGTTTCTTAAAAACCCGACCAACTTTCGAGTTTTATTATAATCAACACGCCTTCGGAAGCCAGACACATATAAAACTTGTGTGACACTAGCAGCATTTAAGCTAGGGCCCTTAAATTATATATGGTGGAAACATATCTTCGAAATATATTCAACGTCCAGGAAGTGTGTCATCCCCGTTGTGTGTGTGTGAAGCTAGGAAAAGGTACGCAGTCAAACACAACTTAATCACTGAGGTGTATTTAATGACTGTGATGGAAACAACTACATGTTTCGGCCTGTATTGGCCATCATCAGGTTGTCTAGGGAACTTAAGGGCTAGCTATATGCAT
>Ga0123352_10020908_pt1 | contig 10426 bp, 8 predicted proteins | sample TergutLab28metaG_FD_89700 | JGI IMG/M metagenome (GOLD analysis project Ga0123352, IMG submission 89700) | Labiotermes labralis P1 segment gut microbial communities from Petit-Saut dam, French Guiana - Lab288 P1 | ecosystem: Host-associated > Arthropoda: Insects > Digestive system > Gut ... | reverse complement strand
TCGCCACCATTATTGAGGCACTTATCGTAGCGGGGCACAAGTTTTTGTATACCCTCCTCATAGAATGCGACCGCCTGCGATGTTAGCCACTTCTGCACTGCATCTTTCAGGTCATAGAGTAGAGTCCTTGAAATCTGAGGTAAGTGCAGGGACAGATCAGAAATTGTGAAACGTCTGTCGTCACGCACTCTTTCGTTGACCTTGTGCAACAAATCATCATTCACCAAAGACGGACGCCCACTTCGTGCCTCATCGTGCACGTTCTCTCGTCCTTCATTGAACATCCGAACCCATTTCCTAACCATGCCATCACTCATCGAATTGTCACCATACACTTTACAGATCTGGTGATGAATCTCACTTGGTAGCACATTCCTAGCGTTCAAAAAACGAATTACAGACCGTATTTCACAGTCGGCGGCCCCTTCAATCGTCTTAAACATGTTTAACGCACAGCAACAATCATAAACATAACACAAATTTCACGAAATGGCATCTGTGGCTTCTCAATTGAAAGAGGAAGTCACTGCAAATGTGCAAAGTGACAGTCTCGAGGATGCACAGACGGTACTTACTTTCCGAATAACCTACGTATGCTACAATTGTAACAATATATGACTCTATAAATGTCATCCAGATCGAGTAAAAAAAAATTAACTTTCAAAGAAACAATGAAAACAGATTAAAACGGCACATAAATCTTTATCAATATACATTATTGTGGTTACACTCTGCATATAATCACTTCTGACAAATACTGCATGTCTCTGTGTAATATTCTGTCAAGTTCTTGTGAATGAATCGAGACTTTTTTTTAAAAATAAAGCAACACTAACACTAACTGCAAGATCTCATAGTGGTGTTGCTGACGATTCAAGATTCCTGTGATGTGATGATGCCTCATGGAGCAACTGCTGTTCCCAGCATTTCAAGGGCACTACGATCCTCTGATATGTCAGGAAATATTTGCCTCACAAGACCTGAATCCTCACTTTTTAAAGTATATATCTCACCTTGCTCAAAACTCTGCACCACACGATATAAATCATAAAAACACATGATAAACAATGTACATATGGTTTAATATTGGCAGTTAGTGGTATAAAATAACTGAAAGTTATAACACCACATACCCTGTTGTGTGCTTTCTTCTGGGTAATTCCCTGGCGGCTGAATTTTATATGCCGACGTTTTGGAACACTCTGTCTGTTCCATCTTCATAGGCGGGTAGGTATGAAGAATGACTAGGTTTGAGAAATGTTGGGGTATTTATATGGGAAAAGGTTTGGCTTCAAAATAGCCTGAGCCAATGGGACGGAGGGTGACAGGATAGGGGCAGGTCCGAGTACAGAAACAGGCTGTGGAGGGTAACGACCCATGTGGAGGCCACAGGTGGTTATGTGAAGGGTCGTTACCCTCCACAGTCTGTTTCTGTACTCGGACCCGCCCATACCATCACCCTCCTTCCTTTTGGCTCAGGCTATTTTGAAGCCAAACCTTTTCCCATATAAATACCACAACATTTCTCAAACTCAGTCATTCCTCATACCTACCTGCCTATGAAGATGGAACAGACAGTGTTACGAAATGTTGGCACATAAAATTTAGACACCGGGGAATTACCCACAAGAAGCATACAACATTCAGAACACAGCAAAAGTTTGAAATCGAGAGAACATACCTTATTCTGAAAGAAAAGAAGAAAGTCTAATGACAAATAACTACACAAAAGTTCCTCAGTCCACCACAAAAAATAAATTATGATGTCACAAACTTGTAAATACTGGATGACCCCCCTCCACCCCTCCCACCTTCTATTCCCTTCCACTCCCTACTTCAGTGTCTCTTTGCCTTGGTGGGTTTCTTGAACCTCAATTTGTTACAGCCAAGTTTACCTTAATTTGGAGTAAAGACAATGCCCATGCTATATCACCAGTACCATCGACATCTAAGCACATCCCATGTCGAAAAACCTGTGACAAATGTTGACGATAAAGTTCCATGATTTCAGAACAGCATTCCAAATTGTTACCTGTACAGCCTTCCAAGTACTTGGACAATATATACAAAAGATGTTTAGTAAGCAAGGTTGCTTAGGTGGATAATTAAGTGGGTAGTCATTAATATGCTAATTTCAAGTAATTTATCCCACTTTAATATTACTGTTTTGTAACATACTCCTCCAATCAATTGATGCACTTTTCCCATCATGGTACATTCCACAATAACAAAGTGCAAATGCAACATGAATGGTTGTGAGTGCATGAATTCTACTTCCACCGTGGCACAAGTTTCAAACGCAGGCCAAGATGGTATAAATGCATCAATGTCTTTGCATACAATGTTAAAAAATGATCACACTTCAGGCTACATTTAACCTTAACATGACTTCTTGCTGAACTTTATGACATATGAACCCTACTTATTTAACATAATTCATAACTATGGGGTCTGTGTTTGAATGTTGGGAACGCAATATCTACAGTTAGTTCCTTCTTCTACGGTGCTTCAGCCCATTTTCAAGTCAGGGACTCCCAATTTTCCAGACAATTGAGTTTTTATGTGATAAGGATGTCAGCCTTATGCCCTGGAATTCAAGGGAATCTCTCTTTGTCTGGCACCTTACTCACAACCAGTCCAGTACGGGCGGCCCTACAAGCAGCTATGATGCAGCTAGCATAGCTTTCGAGCCTAGAGTCTAAACTGACCATTAATTCAGAAAAAAAAAAACTGTCTATTGAATGTTCTGAAAGTGACTCCCGAAAAGAAACGTGCTGTTCAGCCGTGCGCATAACCAGGGTTAGATACAAACGAACAAAATGCCCGCTGATGACTTTTCACAAACCCAAATATGCAACTGCTGATGAAAAATGGAAGGTGTATTTCTCATCATCGCACAGCCCATATATTTTAGTACATGACTCACTGTAGTCTGACTACTGACAACTTCAGCTGAAACAGAATACAGTTAAAGTGGAGTCAACTGCTATACAGCTATACCTCACCATTTTAATGAGTGAAATACAGTGTGAAAGACCGTACTGTGTGCAGCTGTAGGCACAGCAAGTCATCAGCATGGGTTACAAGCCATGTACCATGTATGGCAGATCTGGTAACGTGCTGAAACATGTGAAAGTTGTACCAAACCTATCTGCAGTAAATAAGGTGGTAAAGAAAATTTTAAGCCTTTCATTTAGCTCACCTACATAAAACCACACACAAAAACCCAGTCAATAATGCAATATAAAACAATACCCAACACACATGTAACATTCTAAAATCACACACGTTTTCCTGTTTTTTGTTGCACGTATGTGAACATGTGCCTGTCAACACATTCCCTAAAACATGCCATCATGTCAAGTGAACATTCATGTCCCATCAATCAAGAGACATATTACCTAGGTCTATGTTTCAAGTTAGGGTTAACTTTGCTTCTCCTGTCTGACAACTTGCCATTCCTGCTGGTCTCTTGCCTGTAGTTGGTTTATCTTACGTCTCCCCCACTTCAGCCATAACCATCCAATAGCAGTACACAGCACTGTTTCGAGATAGTAGCCATCGAGCAAAGTATTGCATGTGCCTCCGACTCCCACACACGCCTGAAATTAAATTAATTCATATTTCACATCCCTTTTTTATAACAAGAAACATTACAAAACAGAATCAAGAGCACTGGACACACTACACAGTTTTACACAAATATTATGAACCCCGGACAGCTCAGTCAGTATAGTGACTTGGCTATGCACTGGATGATCCAGTTCCTGGCTGGGGAAATAGGTTTCACTCTTCTTCAGGCTACCAGACTAGCTCTTGGACCCTCGTAGCCTCCCGCTCACGGAGTACAAGGTGTTCGCTCCCCAGGAGTAAAGTAGCTGGTGCACGAAGATGACCACTCACCTCCATCTAGTGCCAAGGTAACAGAAGGGTGAAACTATATATCTACTACCCTCACACACCTTCACTGCATGCACGCCTTACCGATGTGCTAGCCACATCACACAAAGTCACTCTCATTCTACACGCAGTCTGCCTCCCAAAGACATGCGATGTCTTTACAAAACCAACCTCCATCCTCTTCGCAGTTGTTGTTAATACGTGAATAAGGACAGCAGTGGATGTGTCAGAGGTGTCACATTCAAGTGACATAATTCAGTAAATGGTAACAATGAAGGTAAAGCTGTCTCTGTCTACACCACAGAGGCACATGGGGAAGTGGAAGGACAACCCGATTCATTCTTAATCCTGACACTGAATGGTCAGCTTCATGCTTCGGCCGTTTACACTCGTGAAATGGGCCCTAGGCACCAATTAAGCAGGAAATTTGGGTGGGCTCTAAAGCAAGGCTAGATGCAAAGAGCATAGAAAAATCTCAACCTCCTGCCAGGAACCAAACTGAAATTCTTCTGGTATTAAAAGAGTACATAAATATTTATCAGTGTTCAATACCGTGTTCATAAACTTTGCTATCTCATATCTAAATCTAAAGCATGTCTACCTTCTTGACATGGAAGTACATCTGTATAACAAGCAGCTGAAAGAACCATCCATTACATGAACTATAAAACATTACAATAATGAATCCATTTTTATTAAAAAAAATGTCAGCAGTTAAATTACTGCACACCAAGTTCCACTGCGCTATAGGAAAGCCTATCGCACATGCACAACGATTATGGCTAGTGGCATTTATCTTTGGATCATTTGGTGTAACAAATTATACATATACAATTAATGAATTGCCAGTTGTAAAATAAACAAAGGTATGGAATCTATTCCTTCTATGCATCAGAAACTTGGACATAAATAAAGAGAGACAGAAAGCAATTGAACATTTCTGAAAGGAAAGTGTATAGAAGAATTTTCAGCCCAGTATATGGCAACGAAAAAGAAAATTGGAGGATATTAACCAATAAAGAAATTTATGCAAGAGTTAAAAAAAACCGACCACAATAGAGACAATAAGGCTAAATACATTAAGTTGGTTTGGGCATGTACAGAGAATGGAACAAAACAGAATTCCCAAAAGAGTAGGCCAAGAAATAGATGGCAAGATGAGGTGAGAGACGATGGAAGAATAGTTGGTGGAGAAGGGTGGCAGGAAAAAGTACGTGTACATAACAGAGAGGAATGGAAGAAGCTCCTGAGAATGGCAAGGAATCATCACATTCTGCACATGCCAATGGAATGAATGACTCTATTCCTTCTACAGTCACAATGATAAGATGCAAATGTGAAAATGTTACTTGAGATGGTTTGTGAAATTACACTATTACATGTATGGGTTTGAGTACACATCATTTTCCTTACTCTTATGAAATTCCTGTCGCTCTCAACGAAAACCCAAACTCACGCGACACCTAGGAAATGAGGAAAACTTGTACATGCATGCAGGGAAAACTCAACACTTACGTCTAGCAAGGCCGACAGGATATCAGAAAATAAATACAGACAATTCCTGTCATGCTTGGAGAACAATTCAATGCACCACTACAGCATACAACTAGCATATGGGGAAAAACAAACTACAGGGCGTTTCATTATGTACTCCGGGACTACAAAAATTTATTATAGGAAAACCGTCGGACACGTATTTATAAAATCCATGCAGATAGAAGGAGCAACTCAAAAATTTTTTTTTCCCATTAAGTTGTTTATCACCACAGTTCACATTTCTGCCGCTAGGTGATGCAAGTGTATGTAGTGAGAAAATGGGCGCTCTGGGGGAGAAGTTGTTTTGTGTGTTGGAATATCACATGAGTTAAGTCTGCAGTTACTGTGCGACGTGCATTTCGTGCAAAGTACGCAAAGTACCATTGCCACGTGACCTCGCTGACCTAAAGGCACGGATCATTGCAGCAGTGAAGTATATCCATGCACCCATGTTGACGCATGTGTGGCCAGAACTTGAATATCATATCGATGTGTGCCGTGCCACTCGTGGTGCACACCACATCGAACATCTCTAGTTGTCAAAAAAAATTTTTTCATTTTTCTTGTGGCTGTGAACAATTCCATTAAGGTAGGTTCTTTGGTTTTCTTGTTATAAATGTTTGTAATCACGGAGACCATTATGAAACACTGTGTATTTGGTGAGGAATTTTCAGTGTGAGTACAACACTAGAACATTAATACGGTGTCTGTAATCACTCTAAGCTTGTAGGAAATCAAAGAGATTCACTACAAATATACAAGTCTTCTTGGACATGACACTGTGTCACTGGGCAAGTAGTTCCTGACATTTGGAAGAAGTGTAATGCCTTTGTCTTCAGGGCCAAGTGGCACAAAAATACTTAAACTTTGGCCAGTGATAAAGGCACAAGACCCTTTCCAATGTCAGGAAGTACTCACCCAACCAAAGAGCACCACATCTCAGAGGAATCGAATCATCAGCAACGCTGCTGTACAATCGTCTAATCTCAGCAGATTACCTCCACTTCCTTTGTTGTTACGCACGCGTTGTTTTGGAGGTCGGGTGCGGAGCACTGTTTGTATGTGAGGCTGTCCACCATCCAGAGGGCAAGTGTACTAGGCCAGTTTCCTCCAAGGTTTGATAATGTATTCAGTAGAGTCATGTACGTACCCCCCACTGCTGGATCACTTACTGTTGCGAAGAAGGCCATTACAGCCACATACATACTGTAAACTGCTATCTGTTGAACCAGAAACAAAATTCAACTATCAGACTCAAGTACACCACGCTTCACATGCTGCATACTGTGCCTACTATACTTGATCACATTTTCAAACACCTGAACATACCTTTCTTACAGCTTATATAGCTGACATATGCATTGCTGTGAACACATCAGCATCACCTTCAGTGTCATCTAAGCTAACAACATCTTATAATTCACTGACATATATAACAACAGATTAATGAATGTTATAACACTATGGGTCATCATTCTCATGATTACTACATACCTGAAATTAGCAAATTACTGATTAATCTTTTAATCAACAGCAATAGCACATGCAAATGAAGGTAGCAAAATAACCCTAGAAATTCATTGTATATATTCAGGTGAAAAGAAAATGTACTGAATTTTTAAGACATGCTGCATGATCACTGTTTTATATTCCACAGAATGCCATTTATTTCACAGATTTACCATTTTTTGTTCAAATAATACTCATGTTTATCATAAACCATATGCTATAATTTAAATACCCAACCCTTACTGATTGAATGTGTGTTACTTCTCTGACTGATGGATAACCTTGTGTCAGATATAATACATGTTCATTGCATTTAAAAGTGACTGTTCCAGAACAATTTCAAACCAGTCCCACATGCGTCATTTTAAAATCCCATTCTCTTAACCTCCTACCAAATTATGTGCTAACAGGAAATATTGTAGGGGTTAGCAAGCAACGGCTAGCAGGTGGAGCAGCCCTAGTAAGTAATTTAAAATTTGATGTGTGGTTGACCGTGCATTGTAATTTAGTGTGGGTAAGAAACCAACTAGATGTCACTTATGTGTTATCCTTTATTTCTCCTTTACAAGTTGTTCAACATGTTTCAGGCAACCATGTGCCCATCTTCAGGAGCTGACGACTGTGTAGTGTTATCGCCACATGTTGGTGTTGTGCCGTGGCTGCAGAAAGGCTGTGAGAACCGGTTAGCAGGTAGTGTGTCCATTGAGGAGTCCGTGCTACGTGCTGCTAACCGGTTCTGACAGCCTTCCTGCAGCCATGGCACAATACCAACACGTGTGATAACACTATGCAGTTGTCAGCTCCTGAAGTTGGGCACATGGTTGCCCGAAACATGTTGAGCAACTTGTAAAGGAGAAATAAAGGATAACACATAAGTGACATCTAGTTGGTTTCTTATCCACACTAAGTAATTTAAGTTGGCAAAGATGTCCAAAGCTTAGACTCCAAAGTATCACTTACTTGAATTTAAGTCCACTGACAGCTAATAACTTTCACAACACCCAACTGTACCTCAATTTCCATTTAGACTTTAATGCATACCGTTACAGTTATATCAAAAGCTATTTTCAGTTCTTAGATTACAGCTCAGTCGGTATAGCGACTGACTATGGACTGGACGGTACAGGATCGAATCCTGGTTGGAATGAGATTTTCTGCCTGTTCAGACCGGCCCTGGGGCCCACCCAGCCTCCTGTAAAATAGGTACCGGGTCTTTCCCGGGGGTAAAGTGCGGGTGGGTGTGCTGCTGACCACTCACCTCCTTCTAGTGCCGCAGTCATGGAAGAGTAGAGCTATATCTCTACCCACTCTCTGGGCCACACTGGGCCTGCAAGGGGATCACTTTACCTTTTTTAGAATACAGGGCCATAACTATCTAAATGGCACAGAAATATGTACAATGAAATAGGAGACTAAAATAGGACAAAGAAACACAAATAACTGCTATGATATTACCTTTTGTCAGTGTGACTGTCGTCCATGATTACCATGCAAGAGGTTCACAGTACAATAAAACAGAACACACTTCACTCTAAAATTGAAGTAAAGAAAATGTGCAGCTTTATAGACAAACTATGTACAGTGATACCTCGGCTAATGTGTGACCCTGCTAATGAATTTTTCAGCTAACGAAGATTTTTTCGCTGTTTTTCGGACTCGGCTAACGAATGTTTTAGTGGATGCGCTCGCTAACATAAAGCAGCAAACATGAACGGTCGGGCCATTCCAGGAGCTTTTCTTTTCCATCTGTATGTGTGTTTTGGCTAATGAAGATTTCGGACAACGAATGTGATTCCGGAACGAATTTTCTTCGTTAGCCGAGGTATCACTGTACACAGTTGTACAATGTGGTGTGGAGTCATGTCCCATTCTCTTTAACAGTACCGTCTGTGCACTCAAAAGAAGTGACTGATATATGGCTGTGAGGCTGGAGGTTCTCACTGTGGTACTGGAGAAGATTCACGTCTTCTGCAACGCCCGATGTGTTGTTAGTAAGTTGCTCTGAATGTTTCAAAATATCGCAGTGCCTTAGAAATATGAGTTAACTATTTACCTGTCATTGGAGTTTTTCACTGACATAATCCTTCCGGCCACTCTATGGCCGTGGGGTCGACTTCAGCCTCTAACAGAAATGAGTACCAGCAATATATTCTGATGAGTAAAGGTGGCCAGCATCTAGGGAAGACAAACTTACCACCTTCATGTGTCAACTGTCATGAAATCTGGGAGCCTCAACCTCCTGGAACCCTCAGGGCCTGTCCAGGCCTGTCCAGGGATTGCTTTACCTTATACCTATTTATGTGACATCACAATGTAATATCCCATAAGACTTCTCATATAGTTATTGATATTACTAAACTATGGGAAAATGTTACACACACACAGAAATAGTGGCAAATGAGTACACTTGTGGTTACCTGATGGAGTGCATAAGTAGCAAGGAGAACTATGTAATAGTACCACGGAACGTTACCGTTCTGTATTACAACCGGAGTTATCCATACTAAACACGCTATTATGATACCAAAAAGTAACCTGCAAAGAAAAAGAACATGTGACAATCAACAAACTGCATTAATGAATTCATGCACATTAAGAGCAGTTTCGGATTCCATACAAGAAGTGAAATTTCAAGCCACAAGTGAGAAACAGGACAAAAGGTCTCAGGAAGGTCACAGAGGCAATACAGAAGAAGAATCTGGACGACCAAAATTTTGGGTTCGCACTATCATTTTCTTGTGGGCCGGGATAGCGTAGTCGGTATAGCGACTCGCTACGGGCTGGACAGTCTGGGGAACAAATCCCGGTGGGGGCGAGATTATTCACAACTGTCCGGACTGGCCCTGGGGCCTGCCCAGCCTCCTGTACAATGGGTACCGGGTCTTTCCCGGGGGTAAAGTGACCGGGGCATTGCGTTGACCACACATCCCCATCTAGCACTGAGGTTAAAGGAGTCAAGCTATACATCCACTCCTCCTCTGGGCCTTCATGGCCTGTTCTATGGTGAAATTTTTTTAATATCATTTTCCTTGGTTAGATAACCCTGCAGTACAGCAGACAGTTACCAACGTCTGCACCACCCATTTACAGACAATTCCACAACCAACTACTTTTGAGAATGTTTTGTTGCCATCAACACTATAGAAAGCTGGCACAGTAATCATTCATTAGCATTGGAAAATTGTGTGTAGTCAAACACAACTGTGTAACATTAGGTGTATTTAATGACTATATAATGGACAACTACATGTTTCGACCTGTACTGGCCATCTTCAGGTTGTCTTGGGAGAACTTAAGATCTTACTATAAGCATGCGTGCGCACGTGGTGTAGAGATCTCTACATACGGGCCTTATTAGCAAAAACAAAACAAAAACAGGAATCTAATAAAAACAACACAACACAAAAACAGATACAGAAAAATAAAGCTATTGTGGGGGTGTGCTCGGCAGGTATGAAGTTCTGTAGTCGTGCGGAGGCCT
>Ga0123352_10020906_pt1 | contig 10427 bp, 5 predicted proteins | sample TergutLab28metaG_FD_89700 | JGI IMG/M metagenome (GOLD analysis project Ga0123352, IMG submission 89700) | Labiotermes labralis P1 segment gut microbial communities from Petit-Saut dam, French Guiana - Lab288 P1 | ecosystem: Host-associated > Arthropoda: Insects > Digestive system > Gut ... | reverse complement strand
GTTCTCAGATAAATACAAAACACATAAATTTATTTAAAGAACCAGTCCGTACCGTGCTGTAAACACTTTTCATCTCGGTTATAAAAACCAATCAGTTTATACTGTTAACTGGCACAAGTCGCTCTTTGTTCTCAGATAAATACGTAATACATATAGTGTGGGCATAATGTCAGTTCTTAAGTTTTAAGCCTCTTCGTGCACGCAACCAGTAGGCTTAAAAGATTATAAACTAAGGTTAATTGACCTGAGATGCTGCAGCAGACTGGTGCACAAGGCAGCTGCTGATACTGCAGCAGTACACGTATTGTCTGAGCGATAAATATGCAGCTGACGCAATCAAAACAAAAAGAAAGTGAATGAGAGAAATTTCCTCCTATACCAAGTCTGATTTCAAGGAAATGAAAGCTTAAACAGTGCTTGGACACTGTACAAGCAATAAACCGGCTTGTACTCCGTCGTTTCTATTGGCACCTTCTGATACCGTATTTAAATTTCTGAACTCTGAGTTCAAAACCCGCGAGAATTTGCTTCTAGGAAGTGTTACAGGACAGGAAACCAATTATTTTATAATTGTTCTGATAATCATTCAGCGTCGGTTTTTTGTTTAGAGGGAAGCAGGTGTCCATGGTTACAGGAAAAACAAGAAGCGGTATAATGGAACTCTGGGTTTTGCCAGTTTATACAGGATATTATTTTATGTAACGGCTCACTTCTTTCTCCCTACAGGATGTTTCGCGTGACGGCAGGCAGCCCAAGTCTATCCGCTATCGCATTTTGTCAAGAGACGCGCTACAGTAATAGTAATATATTGCAGTTAACGTTAGGTTCCTTATCGCCATATTTAAAGAAGTTCATATTTTATCGATACATTCTCCATACATTTTAAAAATATAATCATCATTATACATATTTTATTCCCAAGACCGTCCTTCACCCATGCTACAATAAAAATTGCGAAGTTTTTAGATATTTATTCTTTCATTCTTTTGTTCAACCTGATTACGTCATATCAGGTCGAAACACGTGGCTAACAGTAACATAGTAGACTGGTGTGCCTTCATATACAGTGAACTACACACATGCACAGCGGGTCAGAATATTCTGCCATAACACAGACCTTGTCCATGTCAACGGACACGATAGAATAATTCTTGTAATTTTTAGCCAAGCACTGTACAAGACTCCCTGATGATGGATCCTCTGTGATCCGAAACATGACGGAGCACTTTTAAATATTTTATAATTTTAATTGTATCTACATATTATATATTGTGCATTAGTTGGGTAATAAAATGTTTAATGTGTTTAAGATCGGTGTGTGTTCACTGGATTTGCTGTAAACATAACTACTGAAACGCACACCGGAGATGAACTACTTTACAATTTCTATAACGTTGATCTCAATTCTCTGTACTCCTCACCCAATATTGTGCGAGTGATAAAATCGAGAAAAATGAGATGGGCGTGGCATGTGGCGCGTAAGGGGCAGGGGAGAGGCGTGTACAGGATTTTGGTGGGGAGACCTGGGAGAAAGAGACCACTGGATAGACCCAGGTGTAGATGGGAGGATAATATTAATACGGTTCTTGAGAAGGTGGGATTTTGGGGTATGGACTGGATCGAGCTGGCTCAGGATAGGGAAAGTTGGTGGGCACCTGTGAATGCGATTATGAACCTTCGGGTTCCATAAAATGCGGGAATTTCTTGACTAGCTGAGAACCGCTTAGCTTCTCAAGAAGGATTCTGCTCCATGGAGTAAGTAAGTAAGTAATTATAGGGTTGATAATGAAGAAATTAAAATGTGATTGTTAAATTTGACGGTCCTATTTGTGGTCATCATGTGGAATGATTGTTTTAGTATTTCTAGCAAAGGCAGTTCTGCTGACTCGCGAGTAGAAGAGACGTAGAATTTATTTACCAAAAAATTCTTGATTTCATGAATAAGGTCACGTTGAAGGACCTGCCCTTAACGAGCGATTCGCCTAGACCTTAGAGACTTACCTAAACTTAGCTCCACAAAATCCATCCCTCAAATATTGTTAAAGGTGCAACAGACCTAGAGGGGCCGGGATAGCTGAGTCGGTATAGCGACTCGCCACGGGCTGGGCGGTACGGGGATCGAATCCCGGTGGGGGGCGACATTTTCCGCAGCTGTCCAGAACGGCCCTGGTGTTCATCCAGCCTCCTATACAATAGGTACCGAGTCTTTCCTGGAGGCAAAGTGCGGCTGAGTCTTGGCGTTGAACACCCACCCCATCTAGCGCCGAGGTTGAAGGAAAAGTAAAGCTGTACCTCTTCTTCCCTTCTGGTCCTTCGTGGCCTGTTCTAGAGTGAATTTTACCTTTACCTTTACCGTTACATTTAACTTTACCGCAGACCTAGATGGATAGTTACTGGGGTTGAGGTAGTGAATTCAGTCAGTTCAAGGACATGTCACGTTTCCAGTTAGGCTTCCAACCGTATCACATTGGCAGCTACATACGTTAATGTTGGACAGCCTGAGACAACCAACGCTCGCGGACCAGAAGTAACGTCGCGAGTTGATTGAAAATGTTCTGCTGGGTGAACAAGGATTGATATCATTGGCGTAAATCTGTAGTACTTCCATTTGTTATCTCCGAGCATCGTAGGCCGAAGAGATCGGACAAGATGTGCGATAGAGTACTCAGTTTATAACCCTTTTCATTTTTTGTTTTGAAATGTAGTTTGACGCCTTGCCCCTCCGATCCACCCTCTTGGAAAAATTATTAAGTATTTTAAAACTGTATAAAAATGAAAATTCGAAAGCTGTGGGACGCAATGACATGTATGTGCTAATCACAAGGATGACTTGCACTTTATACCAATACCTAGGTACATTTATGAAAATAACTCACTCATTTCTTCCTAGGATGAGAAATTTTTTAGACAAAATTGTAGAGAAAATCGAACACGTATTTTAGGTTCAATAAATATTTCTCCGAAAATCGTACCTCTTATGAGATAATGTGTGAAAATTATGGTATAAAGAGAGAGGCCACAGATGACAATAAAATACGGCGCATGCGGTTTGCATGGTGAATAAATAGGGCTACAAACTCAAAAACAGGCTATGTAACTCATTTCTTTTCCAAGACAACAATGGTTACTGCGAACGCGTCTCTGTGTTATGTTTATACCAAAATTGTCTGTGTTTTACTGTAATAATCGTAATATTAAAATACACATGCATTCCCAAAATGACGATGAAATCTTTTGAGTTTATATTTTCTGGGGTTAGGTTAGGTGTTCTTCATGATACATATTTGTAAGAATTTCTGCTTGAATGTTTAGGTTAGGTAGGTTAGGTTAGATTAGGTTAGGTTAGGTGTTCTTCATAATACATAATTGTAAGAATTTCTCCTTGAATATTTAGGTTAGGTTAGGTTAGGTTAGGTTAGGTGTTCTTCGTGATACATATTTGTAAGACTTTCTCCTCGAATATTTAGGTTAGGTGAGGTTAGGTTAGGTTAGGTTAGGTTAGGTTAGGTTAAGTGTTCTTCATAAAACAAATTTGTAAGAATTTCTCGTTGAACGTTTAGTGGTCATTATGTATGTATTTCTAAAATGTCCTCAATTCCCATGTTACGCCCGTAATATGTGAATGCTTTGATATCCCTTTACGTTACTTTTGCACGGATATAAATTTTTCTCTTCGTTTATATTAAATGTTTAGAAAAACGATTTTATATCCCGCTTATATGCATTTCGAATGTATTTTTTATACCATCTAGTTTAAAAGAGTTGGTAGATAAGAGAGGTCTTTTCCGATTATAAAAATGTTTGTAATGCATTAACCCTGAAATGAATCCTGTGCAGCCTAGCAAGGGATTAACTATTGCATTCCCCCACAGAGCATACTATTTGGAAATATGTAGAAAATTGTATTTTGTACATGTGAGATATTAAGACGAATGAATAGAAGGGACCTGGAAATGAGCGAACGGCGTCTGTAGTTTAGAGAAAGCAAAACAGGGGTTGGTAAACTGATTCTGCTAGGGACCGAAAGCGTGAAATGGTTGTCAGAGCCAAGCCAAGCCAAGCCAAGCCAAACCAAGTCAAGCCAAGCCAAGGTGTTAACTGGGGGCGGAGACTTGCGCTTCGAGCAAGTCGACGCCCCCCTGTCTGTTAGCCATTCCTGCGTTTGACCGCATCGCTGGGCTCAGTAACAGACACCTAAACTCTAACAGGAGAATATGCTTACGCTAACGATTTTGAAGTCAGGCTGAGGGCCTTGACTGATCATGACAAAGACTAGGGCCTAGCTTGCCCTGGCCTAAGTATATGGGAAGGATAAACTTCGGTTGGTTGGCTGTCTGGGTTCTGAGCCCAGACTGGCTCTGTCGCAAATTGGAGTTAGGCGACGTTAGTCAGGCGCTTAGGTGAAGTCGCCGCGCCTGGGGGAGAGGAGTGCGGGCCGTGCCCCGACGTTGCATCGAATACCCTGGCATTTGCCTTACAACTAAGGAAAAAAATCACTTGTTGCCAGACTGAGTCTAGCAGGGACATAATTACACAGTGAATGGTGCTATGATTCTAGAAGGGACTGGAAGTGGACAGTGCTAAAATGGGCCCAGAAGAACCAAAAATATTTCATTAACCCTTTACCTGCTAACGTGGAGTATATGGTGAGCTCCGAATAATATTAGCAAAGGGAAGATGGGATTTGACTCAGCGTTTAAAGGATAAAAATGGACATACACGAGACGTTATAAGAAAATGCGTTATTTTGTAAAGTGATGTTGCAATGTACAGATACTGCGAAAGATATATTTAGACAGGAAAGAAACCCCGTTTCCCAAATACGCCCTTAGAACCCTCACGTAGGTCTGGTTTAGACTTAGATTTAGCTTAATAGTTAGGTTCGAGCTCTTGCTGGCCCGATGTACTGAAGCCTTATAAAGGGCCCTTTGTGCCCCAAAATCTGATATCATCTCAAAGGAGCCATGTTCCTTTGCTAAAGTTCCAGATGGACCCCAGACGTAAACTCTCTATATCATCAGGGTCCAAGAAAAAGGAAACCAGATATACATGGATAAGGATGCCCAAAAAGATCTTCACTCAAGAACTGGAAGGGATGAGAAGAAGGGGAAGACCCAGGAAAAGATGGAAAGAGGAAGTAGAAAGAGATCTTCAAGTGCTGGGGGTGAGAATATGAAGAGAGTTGGTGGCAGATAGGAAAGAAAGGAAGGACATTGTTCGACAGGCCAAAGCCCACAGTGGGCTCTAGTGCCAATGGAAGAAGAAGAAGAAAAAGAAGAAGAAGAAGATAAACTTGTATGAGTGCAACAAAAATTTCACAATTATAAAATATGGGCTGAGGTTTCTTCCTCTGCTCCATACCTCCTACATAAGGCGCTATTGGTCAGCCTCATTAAGTAAAGATGTCTTCTCAAGGTATTATGTCCAGTAAAGAGGTCAGTAATAACCCTGGATTGTGTCCTGTTAAAGACAATAGTCTGGTCTATACAGCCGGACTAGGATCTAAAATCAATTTTCGAGCCTATCTCTGAGTAAGACCGCCAGATCTGGATTAACGAATGTATATAATTGGAAGCTATTGAACAAACTACTTGATACAATGAACTAATTTCATAATAATCCCCCCCCCCACGGCGCTATAGCCTCCAGTCGGCCAAGGTCACCACATTATCGAGGATTCACGATCACAGTCAGTCGCACCACACTCGGTAGGCCGCCTCTAGATTAGTGATCAGCACGACGCAGAGACCTCTACCTGACAACACACAGCACTCTCAAGAGACAGGCATCCATTCCACCGGCGGGATTCGAACTCACAATACCAGCAAGCGACCCACACCTTGCACCGCGCAGCCACTGAGATCGGCAATACGTTTAAACAGATCAAACCAAGTACTGACACCAAATTACTATTCTTCTGAAACGTACGTCTCCGACATTTTTATGGCAAAGGGTCGCGACGGTTATTGTCGGCTAGCTCACGGACTGCAACGATAAAAGTACCATTAAGTGGTGTAACTGCCTGACCGAATTACTGTGAAATTTTCATAGTATATACAGAATTTCAAAATGTGGCCGCGGGCCGCATAAAATAACCTGGCGAGCCGCGGGTTTGGAGGCCCTCGCTCTGAAACTTAGGAGCTGATGTATGTACCATCAGATTTCACGCTGAAATCTTTGCAGTTAGCACATGTAACTCGTACCATAAGAACGTTCCAAAAAAAAAACAGTCGTTACTTTCCGGTACTGTTAGGTCACTCGGCGACTGGTTATTCGAAACGAAGCACATTGTTTCCCTTTGTTAAAACTGATTATTTAATTATTCCTTAGATATAAGTTTGTTTCTCCAAGTAGTACAATTCTGAGATGAATGAGATGGGCGGGGCGTGTAGTGAATATGAGATAGAGGAGAGGATAATATTAAGATGGATCTTTTGAGAAGTAGAATGTGGGGGCATGGACTGAATCGAGCTGGCTCAGCATAGGAACAGGTGGCGGACACTTGTTAATGCGGTAATGAATCTTCGGGTTCCATAAAATGCGGGGAATTTCTTGACTAGCTGAAAACCAGTTAGCTGGTCAAGAAGGAATATGCTCCATGGAGTTAGTAAGTATTTAAGTGCATTTTTCCCTACTAGAACAATTGCTCTACTGGTGAATTCTCTGCATTTTCTTCAAGCTAATCTTGTCTTTTGACAAACGCCTGAAATCTGGTTACCTTCGAAACAAACGAATGCTAGTTTCTAGACTTTTTAAGCTGCGTATTTTTGGTTTTCGATCTTAGGGAATGCGACGACGCGTCACTCGACAAATGATGCTGGGCGTTTCAGGACGACCTAGGTAATCCTCCTTCGAGGATCAAAGTGTCAAAATCTTCGAAAATGAGAACATCTCGGCACCCGTCACCCATCGAAGCGGCGCTTCGCCTTAGGAGACCTCGGACTCCACATCAAAGCAACGCTCCAACAAAAATTGAGGAAATTTGAATAAAAATGACTTTTGCACTGCTGAGTTTTATAAGGGTTAATATCATAACTATGTGAGTTTTAAGCTTCCAACAACCTTGTTTAAAATGATTCGGGTCCTGTGTGAAGAGAATTATTGTTGGGTGAGTGATTTCAGACGTTTCGGAACGATATTAGAAAGTTAACAAACATTTCGAAGCACTCACCCTATATCAAAGCGTCTTTTCCACAAGACCCTGACGCGCTACCGAGATATGAACCCTTTAAAGACGAAGTGCAGACTGCATTATTTAAAGACCCAGTCCGTACCGCGCTGTAAACACTTTCCATCTCGGTTATTAAAACCAATCAGCTTATGCTATAAGTGGCACAAGTCGCTGTTTGTTCTCAGATAAATACAAACACACATACATTTATTTAAAGACCCAGGCCGTACCGCGCTGTAAACACTTTTCATCTCGTTTATAAAAACCAATCAGTTTATGCTGTAAGTGGCACAAGTCGCTGTTTGTTCTCAGATAAATACAAAACACACAAATACAGTGTGGGCAGAATCTACAGTTGTTGAATGTTAAACTGTTGGTGCATCACGTAACCAGTAGGCTGTAAAAGATTAAATCACCACACCCACAAATATCTGATATTTTTCCTTGTCTTAAAATAATTCCATCCTCAAATCTTCACTTATTTTCTTGTTTGATATTCTGCTCCATTAACCCTATGACGCCTAATGTCAACTATAGTGGTCGTACCGCACCGCTAACCTCTAAAGTTGCATTTTATATATTTATTTAACAAATATAAGTACTGAATGTTTTAAACATGGAATATATTCTCCGTTTTTTTTCTTCAAAATGCAGTTTGTTTCATAATTCTAACGTATTTGGTTCCTGTATTATTCACATTTTATATACAGGGTGTGCTAAAATTTAAAAAATTAATTCCGGTGCCAAAATGTTAAGTTTACAATTTTCGAATGGTATTTTCCATGAGGCTTTCCCATAAAAACAGTTACGATTCGCACCTTTTCTCCTCTCTACGAATCAGGAAGTAGTTTGCGTATGGATTCATATAACGGTGAGTTTTTGAAGTTTGTAATATCAAGGGAAAATTGAATGTTTCAATCGCTGCTTGGTACCAGAGCATCAGTAGCATCTGTGGTGTTGCTGATGGTATGCGAACCACGTGTTTATTAGCGCAGTCTAGCCACCGTTTGAAACTATCGTGGGGATGAAAATGTTATCCATCAAATAAAGCAAAGTACGTCATTCGACTGGATAAACACGTACGACAGTCTTTTACACAAAATCTTTTTTCTAGGTTCCATTTATTCTGAAAATACATTATTCTGTTTCAATCAGAATAAGTAGGACATATTGATTTAGAACGTTTTTGCTAGTCTAAACCCAAAGCAATATGTAAATATTAAACAACTTTCCATTATTTGTGTTTATTCCCTATGCTGTAACTGTGAAATTTCTTTCATGTTGGGCTTTTAGAGTAATGGGAAGTTAAACATTTATGCCTATTTGTTTATAAGTGCATTTTACGTAAATAAATGTAAAATGTTAAAAAAATTTGAAGTCTGAGTGAAAGTAAAATTTATATCTGTTTTCCATTAGAAAATTACTCTTTGGAAGTCTCCCAGATTCCCCGTTTGTGCTTCTGTTAAGAGTAACATTCAGGTGGAGGCGTTTGTCGTCCATTAGTATACTGATACTTACAAGTAACATTCAAAGTACTCGGAGATATATCTCTCTAAATGCATCTCCACCCACTACAAAGATCACATAGACCGGGCCGAGATCGAACCTGGATTTTGACGTTGAGAGACCTTCAGCTATGAACCTGAGCCACGATTATCTCCAAAACCCAACATTATCCTGAGTTTTATCCATAAAAGTACAGTCCGCACCGCGAAGTAAACACACCCAGTCTCGGTTATAAAAGCAAATCAGTTAATGCTTTGTAGGGAAATAATCGTTGTTTGTTTCAAGATGGATAAACAAACAAGTGCGCTGTGTAGCCGAAATGTAGAACTTTAAATCTTACGCAGCAGAATGTGGGCTTTAAGGAATAAGTAATAATTCTTATTAGGCTGTCGCTTCAGTAGAGTAATGGAAATAATTGTAATTGAGAAATGAGATTTGTGCTTTGGTGTTAATCTAATAGTACGGTGTGTTGGTATGATGACAATAGTACTGAGTTGGTATTGTAATAAGATTATTGTGTGCTGGTATTATGATAATAGTACTGTGTTTTGTTGTGATGATAATAGTGTTGTGTGTTGTAATTGTAGTAATAATAATGTGTCTTAGTATTGTGATATGTGTGCTGGTATTATGAAAGTAGTACTGTGTCTTGTTATGAGGATAATAGTGTTGTGTGTTAGATTTAGGATAATAGTATTGTGCGTTGTAATTGTTGTAACAATAATGTGTCTTGGTATATTATGAAAATATACTCTGAGTTCTTATTGCTACAGTAGTATTGTGCGTTGGTATTACGCTAATCGTATTGTGTGTTTTGTGTTAATGGTATTGTGTGCTGGTATTGTGATAATAGTACTATTTATTAGTATTATTATAATAGTAATGTTTGGTTTTATTATAATAATAATACTCATTTGGCCTTATGATAATTCTATCGTGTGTTGGTGTTATGATAATAGTAATGAGTGTTGATATAAGAATAGTTCTTGTTACATGATCATAGTGCTTTGTTGCTATTATGACAATAGTATTGAGTTTTGTTATTATGGTAATTTAACTGTGTGTTTTTTATAATAGTACTCTGTGTTAATATTACACAACGGTAGTTATGGTAAAAGTAGTTTGTAGTACTCTGTGTTACTATTACACAACGGTAGTTATGGTAAAAGTAGTTTGTTATTATTATTATTATATTAGTATTCTTTGTTTATATAATGGGGGGGGGCCCGCGGTGGCACAGTGGTTAAGGTGCTGTGGTACAAATCGGAAAGTCGCTGCCTCGATCCCAGTTGGCGTTAGTGGATTTTTCATTGCCATAAAATCTCTCCGATTGCACTATGGCTCTGGGGTCGACTCAGCCTCTCACAGAAATGAGTACCAGGAGTATTTCCTGTGGGTAAAGGCGGCCGGTGCATAAGACTGACAACCTACCACCATCCTGTGCTGTTGTCACGAAATCTAGGTACCTTAACTTCCTTGAATCCTCTGGGTTTCTCCAGGCCTGTAATGGGACTGCTGTACTTTACTTTGTTTATGTAATGATAACAGTACTCTGTTTCGGTATTCCTTACTTACTTACTCCACGGTGCAGAGTCCTTCTTGAGAAGCTAACTGATTTGCAGCTAGCCAAGAAATTCCCCGCATTTCACGGAACCCGAAGGTTCATTACCGCACTCACAAGCGTCCGCCACCTGTCTCTATCCTGGGCCAGCCCAATCCAGTCCATATACCCACATCTTACGTCCTGGAG
>Ga0123352_10020905_pt1 | contig 10427 bp, 7 predicted proteins | sample TergutLab28metaG_FD_89700 | JGI IMG/M metagenome (GOLD analysis project Ga0123352, IMG submission 89700) | Labiotermes labralis P1 segment gut microbial communities from Petit-Saut dam, French Guiana - Lab288 P1 | ecosystem: Host-associated > Arthropoda: Insects > Digestive system > Gut ... | reverse complement strand
TGCGCTGACCACGTGACACCCCTCTATCCGCAAAAGTTGGCACTAACTTCGCCGACCGGCGGCGGCCGCTCTGTCGGTATAGTTCGCGTGCGGACTAAGGCCACGGAGTTTTGTTTAGTTTTATTTTTCTCGTTAGTTTGTATGCAAACGAAAGGATGACTCTTGTGAACCAAGGCGTGAGTCTGCGGCCGCTCGACTGCTGGGATGGGAAGTTCCAATCCAGCTGGGAGCATGGATGCCTGTTTCTTGTGAGGGTTGTGTGTTGTCAGGTAGAGATCGATGCATAGGGCTGATCACCCGTCCAGAGGACCGCTAATGAATGTGGTGTGTCTGAGCGTGATCGTGAAGTCCACTAGAGGCTGTTGTTCCAGGGGTGGGGACTATGAATTTGCAATCAATGCCATTGTGAACTTTGATCATGCGTCTACGTTAAATACACAAACGGTCTCGGAGTCGATTCCTGTTGTTAGAATAAAGGTGACATGTAGAATAACGCAGCTGGACCCGACAAGTAACGCTATTCTCAACTTCTGCGCACACCGGACTCAGCTAATTGGGTGTTAACCTTATTTTTGCCTACTGCGGCGAACAATCCTCTCTTTGAGAAGTAGTATTTTTATTTTATTTATAAACTCATGGTTTCGTGCATCACAATACAATGTTAATAAAAATCCAACCAGATGCAACAGTATGCAGATATTTATTTACTGCAAAGTCACTCTACATATTTCGGGTCTCACAGCACCCATCAACAGGAGTACTAAAAACTGTAACCGCAACCTCCGGTACAGGTCATAATACTGGACTTCCCTCCAACGTGGCCTGCAGGCCACGTTGGAGGGAAGTAGCTGTACCAGTTTTGTGACCTGTACCGGAGGTTGCGGTTACAGTTTTTAGTACTCCTGTTGATGGGTGCTGTGAGACCCGAAACATGTAGAGTGACTTTGCAGTAAATAAATATCTGCATACTGTTGCATCTGGTTGGATTTTTATTAACACAGTAATTTTATATTTAATAGGAAACGGTGGACAAAGTTCATAAGTCAGTGATGCCAAATGTAATATACAATCGTCAATATTCTATACAATTGAAATGTGTTATATTTGCGTAATATCAATTTTAGTGTTATTCTTTCGTAGCCTAGTCTGTAAGAAGTGTTACTGAAATTGTAACTTCTGTTCGTCGAAATCCGTCGTATTGAATAGTGCATACGTACACAACAGTTTTCCCTTCCACAATTTTTTCTGCATTAATCAAGAGCAGCGGTTGCTACTGATATTGTGTGAGCACTAATTTGAGCCGAAAATTAAAATAGACCAGTTCAATTTCATTTATAAACAATTTGGCCAAAATAAAATTTTATTCTTTCCATTTCACAGTAATTAAATTGGAGTCAACTTCATATATTTCGATGCACAGTTGGTGATGGACGTACAATTACACGATGAGTTGAGCTACGTGTAGATAGGTTGGCTCGCTTCCATTAGAAACTGATGCCTGCCAGCTATTCTGGTGTGTGGAATAGCTGTCCTTCACCTGATACGAAATTAATTTTGATGTACTTCGGTTCAACAGTTACAGAATTTGTTGAATACTGTGTTAATTATCTCTTCAAGAAGTGAACAGACTTATAAAAAGTTACGTTTTGCTCTCTATCAAGTTCAGTTTTCATAAATAACTTCAACAACGGGTTTCTCCTTCTTTGTCTTTATGCAAAGTCACGGTGCATTGTTCTACACCTGTCAAGCTGTAACATATATGTGACTCACACTGTGAATATTTATTATTTAATATATTGGATCTAGATTTATATTCACTACTTCCCCAGTTAGAATCTCGGTCAAGGCCGAAGTTGTCTGGCCATGGTTTCTTGTGTGTCTTCGTAGTTCCTCCAGCCACTATGTAGAATAGAATCTCTAGTAGGGCCAACCGCTAATTTGCAAGTCCTTCATAATTCATCACTCTTTGTATTCGATGTTACAGGCATATATTGTTACATATTTACAGTATCGTAAATGAAGCCGGCTAACTCTTTGGTAGCCTAACATTTCCCAGGCGCCTTGTAATTTGGCTGATTTATTGACATCACTTCATATTTTTGTAATTCTAGCTGGTCTATTCTCACTTTTTTACAATCACACACCTCAGTCTTGACACTGCCCACTTCCATATCCTCTAAACACCACACACTCTCTCATAATTCGTCCACTCTGCCCTTCTACCCTCACTCTTCAGGACGACACCTGAAATAACTTTCCCTATAGTGATTGGTCGGACAAAAACTATCATTGCTTAACAAATTTATATCAGTATGTTCAATGGAAAACCGGAATTTTTTGTTTACAGGGCATTTATTGCAAACACTGAAATAATTATATTATTACTCTTCAACATAGTCCCCTTCTAGTTCAATACACTTACACCAGCGCTTGACAAGCGCGTAGATTCCGCGGGAAAAGAATTCTTTCGGACGGGTGCGCAGCCACTCATGCACCGCTGACAGAACCTCATCGTCGTCTCGGAACTGCGTTCCACTCAGCGCATCCTTCAATGGACTGAAGATGTGAAAATCCGATGGCGCGAGGTCGGGTGAGTACGGTGGGTGTGGGATGCATTCAAACTGCAGCTCCTCAATAGTTGACACTGTTGCTGTAGCAGTATGTGGCCTTGCATTGTCGTGGAGGAGACACACTCCCGTCGTCAACAACCCGCGCCGCTTCTGGCGAATAGCTGGCTTCAGATTTTCCCTCAGAATGTTTGAGTAGGTGACACTGGTCACAGTGCTTCATCTGGGCATGTAGTGCTCTAAGATCAGCCCGTTGCGATCCCAGAAGAAAGTCAACATGTCTTTGCCTGCAGATCGTTGTGCCCTCGTCTTCGGTTTTGGGGACGAGGTGTGGCGATAGTCCATGCTTTGTCGCTTTCGTTCTGGCTCGTAGAAGTGTACCCAACTCTCATCCCCAGTGACGATATGCTGCAGAAATGCTTCATCATCAGCCTCATACCGACGCAGAAGCTCTTTGCAAGCATCAACACGTCTCTGTTTCATTTCAGGTTTCAATCGCTTGGGTACCCATCTTGCACACACTTTTCGGAATTTCAGCTCGTCATGAATGATGTGATGGGCTGATCCAACACTAATGTCCAATAGTGATGCCACCTCCTTGACTGTGACACGCCGGTTTTCCCGTACCACGTTCTCCACGTCCGCAATGTCTTCCGTGACTGCCGTGAATGCTAGACCCGGGCGAGGAGAATCCTCCACGCTAGTGATGCTGTTCTTGAACTTCTCAGTCTATTCATACACTTGTGTATGACTCATACACCTGTCACTGCACTGAATTCTCATCCGACGATGAGTCTCTATAGGTTTCATGCCTTCACTAAACAAAAATTTCACAACACTTCTTTGCTCTTGCTTAGTGCACTTTTGCAAGGGCACCGACATCTTGTCGAACTGTTTCCCAGGTTCCTATGCCTGCCGCAGGCGTGCCAATGCCATCTATTGGTAGCTCAAGCCTTTGCATAACCTACACACATTGATATCGGTCTTACACGCGATTTTTAATACAACTTTTCCGGTTTCCCACTGAACGGTCCTTGTAATCCTCAGAAATAAGCCTAAATTTCCATGGGAAAAGAACTCCCACAACATAGCCGAAAGTCGCTAATTTATTCACCAAAATAAGCCATTAGTTCTGTAAACACAATACCAAACATAATTTCCAAAGTCATGTTCTCTCACAATTTTCCCTTGTCACGTCCGAAGGGGCATGGGTAAAAGCGAGAGGGTTGAAGGACAGGAAACCCTTCACACAGCAGGTGCTTCAGCAAGCTACATATTTTTGGTTGAATAAAATGAATCGTTTCAGTGTGGTCTGAAAAATTCTGTAAACCTTATGTAGTGACTCTTAGAGTACAAAGTCAAATACACTCATATACAAGTTGTTCTGTGAAAGAGGGCGAACAAATCTACGTTTGGTGTGGCACAAATCAGTTCGCTTTAAGTCCATGACAGATGTGTGCAGCCTAAATATTGTAAATATTCCTTGTAAATCTTGCAAACATTACACAGGTGTAGGTCCATCACAGGAGGTAGGACAACACTCTTCATGGTGAATATTTCTCATATTATTTTCTGTAAGTAAATATTCATTTTAATAAAATAAGCACCATTCATGACTGTAAATACTTTACTTTTGTCTGAATGTTGCGGAATTATCAGGCATCTTAAGTTACTGCTAAAATGGAAAATATTATAATCTTAAAGTCTGATGAGTGAATTAATTTAACGAAGCTGTATTAAGGCCGTGCGTTTTACCTGCTTGTACATAAGCTTTTGTTAGATTTAAATTTCTGGGGAAAAATACTATACGCTTGGAGCACGTAAGCCTTCCATTGACCTGCTCCGGTACCTTCTGTTTCGTAAACAGAGAAAATTCACGAGAACGTTCAGAGAGAATAACTGCAACATAGACGAAATATCAGAAGAAGTAAGTAACTCACGTAACACCAACAAATGCACTATTATCTAACTTATGCCTACATTCTTCTACATAGCTCCGTTAAATTCACCATTTTGTTGAACCATATTGCTGCGTTTTTTTGGTTCACTTCTCTTTGCTGTTTTTATAGTGATTGATAATTCCTGCTTTTTTAGTTTTTATCACTTTTCCATTGTTTATTCCGTGCATTATGATAGAGGAATAACTCATGTAACACCACAAAATACATTATTCTATACCTTATGCGTACAGTCGTTTATATAAACAATGTAAATGTGATTTGACGTTTTGCTGACCGTGCAGCTCAGTATATTTATCTCAGTATTTAACCAAATTGATGCTCAACGACGGGACGGCCGCCTATAAGTGTGATGATACCAGAGACTGTGTAATGCAATTTTGACCTCCTGATGATGAGCACATGTACTCGAAACATGTAGAGGCATGAAATAAATCTTATTGTGAAACAAATTTTGTGCATCAAGTTGGTTAAATACTGAGATAAATGTAAATGCGATTTCAAATGAAGTTATACGTAATTACTGCTGCATCAAATTGCCCAGTGAGACCAATAATAATTATTTTATAATTTACACCTGTAAAAAAATCTTTAAAGTTACAGACCCATCATATGATCACTTTCAATTTTGAAACTTCCTGTTGTAGACCATCCGCATTTAATTTTACATTCGCTGTTAATCTATCAACGTAACATTTTTGTGGTTTAAAAGTGGTGAATTTACTTCATAATGTCACAGGTAGTGATATTTGGGATATCGGTTTAGTGCTGTGATGCCTGAGTTCTGGTCGGTGGAGCCATCTTACGGGAGTTTCTGCTACCACGTCAGAGTATTGAAGGTTTGATCCACACGAAGTGTTGCAAAGAGATTCGATTCGACCTACGTAAGTCGAACTGCCCGCCTATAAAGAATTGAGAAGGGTAACACTGCTCCTTATATGCGATAGAGCACGTATACTTTATCGTAAAGGGTAAATACCCTCAATTACGTTACGCATACCCCTTTCTTTGAAATACCGTTGATGATTGCAATAGCGTATGAATTCACGTTTGCCGCTGTATTTTGTCGCCAGCTGCGTAATTTCACTCTACGTTTGATTAATAGTGCTACAGTGGGTGAATGTGCAAGTTATTAGGAGAACACAAAATGTTACATTAAACACTAAAGTTTATTGGGGAATAAGACGGTACGGAAATTAAGCTACATTTATTGACGAAATAAATTTTGGCTCTCACTTAACATGTTATGCTGACTCTAAAAGAAAGCAATTCCTGAAAATGTAAATACGTACAAATGTTTTCTGTGTATTTTAATAGCCTGTGTCAATGCATGAATGCAAGACCCTACCTGCGGTATTGCAATAACACCTCGCATTATTATTGATAGGCATGATCTTCGGAAATAAACACACGCCTCATCTTTCCACATATTCCCTACACAGAAACCTTTATGTTCGTTTTTATTGGGCATTCCAAAAGAAAAGATATTTAGATATGGAAAGTAGCAACGAAAGTATTGAAAAAACGGTCGCGGACAACCGATGAGATGTTCTGAAATTTTGGTGCTGATCGTCGTGTTACGGCCGTCATGTGGCTAGCAGTGTGTTGTAGGAAAGTTAGCGTGTTATATATGAATGTTGCATAGCACGTCGGACTTCATGGCAGTAAACTTTTGATTCGGTAAAATGTGGCGAGCTTTCTTACGGGCTGGACGCTTTGTAGGTACTTGGAATTGCCTCTGGATACGTTCTGTTTTATAGCAGCAGGCAACATTCAGTCCAGAATCTTTTGTCTTCTCGCTTTACATCTGAAAATACAAAGGTTATGGGAAACACGTATAATTTTTCTGTTGTTTCAAGTGTTTCCGATACTTGGTCTTTCAGTATAAGGGAGGAACACAGGGTGAGGATGTTCGAAGTTACGGTACTAAGGAAGATATTTGGACCTAAGATGGAGGAAGTAAAGAAGATGGATAAAACTGTGTCTTGAAAACATCGTGGAGGATACAATGGACAGGGCAATTGGCATGTATGGGGAGATAAGGGAAATTCATAGAAGAATTTGGTGGGGAAATTTAGCAGAAAGAGACCACTTGGAAGATTTTTTGTTGAAATGAGGCCTTAAATTATCTTAGAGTAATAGTGTGGAAGCTTGTTGCCTGGGTTTATCTGGCTTAGTTTAGGACAAGTGGCGGGCTGTTGACTATGGGGTAATGAAACCTTGGGTTTTATTAAAGTATGGAAAAAATCTAAACTAGTGGCGAAAATATTAGTTATTCCAGAAGTACTCGGAATTATGGAGTTAGTTAAAACGTGCAGTTGAAATAGTGTCCTTCAATAGCCTAAGATTGACACTCAGGAATTAGTAAAATAATAAGGTTTAAGGTTGCGAAGGGGAAAACGTGCGTAATTATACAGGGGCTTTTCTATAATTTAAGTAGCATAGTGGCCTATATTGTTAATTATCTCCTGGCAGATTTTAATTCTCCGATCAATGGGACACGAAACCATGTTCTTGCTTTCTTATGATTGGCGCTTTGTAAAGATGAATTTATGTTCCTATTTAGCCAATAAACCTGCCTGCTGCATAAGATTCTATCATATGTCTCATCTATATTTGTCTTTGTTACATGAATTTTCATTTTCCCTCAGCCGAGGAACGCTGCGCAGTAAAACGAGAATTAATTGAAATTTTGTTTAACATGTCTCTGACACATCAACAACTCTTGCTCCAAGGAAAAACATTTTTGAAGATTGGCACTTCGCTTATTACACCGTGTAATTTACTGGCTAAAGTAGAGGTAAATCTGTCCCATTACAGGCCCGATGTGCCCAGAGGGTTCCAGGAAGTTAAAGTTTTCAGATTTCATGACAACGGCACCGGATGGTGGTAAGGTTGTCAGCCTTACGCACCGGCCGCTTTTACCCCCAGGAAATACTACTGGTACTCATTTCTGTTAAAGACTGAGTCGACCCCAGGGCTATAGTGCGATCGGAAGGATTATGCCAATGAAAAATTCCAATGACACCATCTGGAATCGAACCAGCGACCTTCCGATTTGTAGCACAGCACCTTAACTACTGTGCTACCGTGTTAACAAGACTACCACCATAAATTGAATTTTACGTTATGGAGCACAAATCTTAATAGTAATTGCGGAGTTGTTCACGTTACAGACCGTATCAATTAACAGTATTACTTCATCGTAGTTTCGAAGCACTTGAATGATTTTAAATAGCCTGTCATGAAAATCCGAAAAGACTGTTCGATTATTCCGACATTTTGTTGTGTGATAAATGTGCTGTACCGGAATGAAATGAGGCTTGCATTACGAACCCATTACTGTGGAATTTGGATATATCGATTTGTGTCTGGGTAAGAACGAACTGGAATGGGCCTCTTGACCCGCAAACAGTGCGGTACATTTTGATCATTAACATAAATTTTAAGTGTAACAATCAGAGATTTTGGCAGAAGTACTGACACACCTGAAACACATTTCTTTTGACCCGCGAGTAAAACTGTTTTCTCAGTTTCAGACATCCCGGTGCATAATCGCATGTAGCATATGAGAGAAAAAAAATGGCACCTCATTCTACCATAACGCCTTCCGTAGACGCTAAAAGTAAATTTCTCCCTACGACGTACTTGTCATGCAGCACAGAGGTGGGCGAGAGGCGTACGCCTACTTAGTTAAATTTGGCCCTATTTGGGGTCGGGTGACCAACGTCTGTACACCCTGCAAATTTCTATAGATATAGCGTGAATGAAAACTGAACTTCATAACTCAGCATAAATTTCAAGAGAATTTATTTATTATTTCATATCAGTAAGAGGTGTTTTGTTAGGCCAATACGCCATTTTATCTGTCTCCTAAAAGCAGGGGCGCTCAAATTTTTTTCAAATAACGAGGAACCAGAAGGATGACATGAATCAAGTTCCATGCTGAGGGCCCACAAATATTAGACGTCACTGTACGAACGTAACCGCCACTGCGACCTGGCACCAGTATTTTGTGCACTCCTGTCATAAGTAAGCTTATATCTTAAACAGAATGTTACTCTAAAGCCGACTGGCTAAAGATTCGTTCTTTACAAGGCCTGTATAATGAACAATAATGTTATGATTTATGCCACATATCTTTAACTTCTAATTACTTGTAACTAGGTTAGGTCCATATAGAATTATTTTTATGGCTCAACAGCCCCAGTGGGCCTACGTCTCCTTCTTGTCGAGGCTTCGTGACACACTCAGATAATTCCACACTCTGTAGGACTCTTCTGGTCCAGTTATCGGTCCGTCACAAAGACCGCTACGGGACAACACACAACACTAACAAAGATAGATATCCATCCCCCCGGCGGGATTCAAACCCGCAATCCCAGCAAGCGAACAGCCGCAGACTCACGCCTTAAACCACGCGACCACCAGGACCGGCTTAATGGGATTAATCTTATAGAGTAATAACTATAAAGTTAATTATAAGTTGTACGTAGTACAAATATTCCTATCTAGTTGAAGTTACCCTTGCATGATGGGTGTAAATGAATGAGTGTCTCCCACGTGTCTGAAGACGAACACAGAGTCAGTTTTACTTTAGTCACACAACATATCAAGCCTGATTTCAGTACCAGTGCCATAATAATGTTGAGTGATTGCCTTCACTGTTCTGGACTACATTAAATCACAGTTTTCCTTTATAACGTCACGCGTGGTATTCTCATTGGCATTATTTCCTTAGTTATAACTAAGAAAGTGCACTTTTAAAACATTACACAATCCCGCATGTTACTGCAGATCCTACGTAATAAAATTAATTTTTTTTCAACAATAAGTATTCACTGCAGTGCTAATTAGATTTTGAAACGTGAATTAAATGTTATTTTTGTAGCGCTACACTTGTTATGAAATGTATGTATTATGTTTAATAAAAATAATTTATTTAGTAAATTTAATAAATAACATGTATTTTGTAAATTTACATCAGTGTGTCTGTCACTGCACGAGTAACTGCAACCATTAGCAGGAAAGAAAACAATGTTAAAAAGTCACCCTTTTAACTTCACGAATCTTTGGCCGTGGAAAAGTGACTGAAGAAATAACACAATTAATGTACTTTAAACATTTTTTGTTGCTATTCGTACGATCTTGAACTCAAGAAGTTACTTATATTTTTTGAGCTCTGTTGTAAAGCGTGAAATATATCTTCAACCTCAGATTCATTCGATAGCACGCGAAATCTCTTCACATAAATGGAAGTCTTTGACTGATGACTCCAAAAGCTTTCGAACTGTGGAAAAGGGAATCTAGAGCCGAGGTCCTGCAGAACACAGCCTGTCATAAACCATTACAGCTCCATTACTTCCAATCTTACACCCCCTCTGCCCTTAATTCGAGAGGGGAGAAGAAGAGAAGAGGAGGTGAGATGTTGAAATGTGGAGACACAGAAACAGAGGAAATTTGGAAGAGATATATATGGGGAGAATAGGGGGGTAACTACATTACGGATTCAAATCCCGAGTTGGACAGATCATCCACGGTCCGTGGCGATGACACGTCAGAAACTACAGCTTATTTCGGTAGTGATGTGACACAGTAATTAACACTCTCTCGTCGTGATGAGGTACCCCACCCACCACCTCTTCTACTGTCCCACGCCCCGTCGTAATCAACAGTGGAGACGTATCACACCTCGACATGCCACCACGCCATATGGAACTCTCTATTCAACACCGCATTTTGACAGAAGTGATTTATGACAACAAGGTGTCCCTCCCCCCCCCCCCCACCCCCACAAACAACAACCCATAACCCAAACCCACGCCGTTCCCCCATTCTTTACTCCCCATCCCCCCACCCCCTTTTTTAAACTATCTAAATTAACCAATTATTCTTACTTTAT
>Ga0123352_10020901_pt1 | contig 10428 bp, 5 predicted proteins | sample TergutLab28metaG_FD_89700 | JGI IMG/M metagenome (GOLD analysis project Ga0123352, IMG submission 89700) | Labiotermes labralis P1 segment gut microbial communities from Petit-Saut dam, French Guiana - Lab288 P1 | ecosystem: Host-associated > Arthropoda: Insects > Digestive system > Gut ... | reverse complement strand
TGTGATTAGTAAAAGTTGAAATAAACATATTAAGGGGTTGATGTTCACAATTATGTAACCCCTTAACATGTTTATTTTAACTTTTACTAATCCCACGATTTATGATGTAAGACGAGATCTCGTCCCCCTTCCAAAATTACCACACATACTGTATAGTCACTTAATAAGTTCTTTGGACAACATGATGATGGCCTACATACAGGGCCGAAACATGTAGTTGTATATAATATATCGCTACTAATTGTAATATTGTTGTGTTCATGACTGTATGTATATATAGATATATACACACTACAGCTTTGTAAGATATTTTCGTGTCTTGTTTGCGTTATTACGGTCCGTTAAAGGAGAGGTTTCACGTGCAGCTCCTTGAATTCACCGTTAAAGTACGTAGCACACTTGTCCGGACGGTATGGCTTGGCGCGCAGCACGAGTTCCTGCAACTACAGGCCCATCCCGCCTGGCTGTCGACCGTGTTTGTTGCATTATTACCACCTGAGACCGTGTTCTGATACCATCGTTAATTCCCACGCAGCCACTGTCTAACCTGTCGAGTGTAATTACAGATATACTCTTGTACTTCCTGCAGAGGGCGTGCGGCAAATTAGAAACAAATCACGTGTCTCCGCAGCATTCTGTAATGCAGTTGTTTTGTTATCATCATTACCTGTGGAGGATTGGCTTTAATTTGCCTGTTATTTGTGTGCTTGACCTGCCGTTTGGGGGATAAGAGGACCGGTCCCATCATGAGTTAAAAACCGCTCCGACTTTCTTATTATTCATTTATTTTTGGTTTTATAGAGCTCTGAGATACGCAGATTATATATCGTTTATAGCAAAAATGATTGGTAGATAGTGAATTGGAGAGAATAAAGAAGGAAACCGTCGATTTAGTTGCCGTCTTGGTGTATTCCTGGAGGGACTGGAAAAATAATTAAAAAACGTTCACAATATGCGGTATTTCTCTCGAGGCTTGAACGCTGTGTAGTGCTTTCCTACTCGGATGATGGCTTGACTTCCATCAAGTTTTCCAAGGAAAGGACACTAGAGGGTATGGTAGAAATTTTTCGCCGCCACCAGCCAACAATTTGGCAAATCTGTTACGGCAAGGACTCGAGGATTTACAGAACAATCGTTTGACTCATTCCCAATTTAAATAGAAAATAGAAAAATGTATATTCTGTTCTATTAGACTAAATTATACTACAGTAACTAACAAATCATTAGCTACACGGTGAGTAAGTCAAACTCTGTTGAAAGTGTAGTATAAGTTATTTAAATAATTAACTTGCCTCTCTCTCTGTAAATCAAAACGCGTAAATTTGTAATATAGCCTGAAGTTTAATTGCCAAACTGCTCAACTCCGTATAAAGTGAATTTCTAATACAGTCAATGTGTCTTACCTTGTACCAACAGCAGACGGTAAAGCATTGTAGTGCCGTTACAACAATCTTAGTAATAACTATACTGAATCACAATATTTCTTCAGTCGCAGTAAGTGACAGCCGGTGATCAATTTGTTAACGAGTGAGGGCGTTTACCGGGTTGTGCTAGGCTTTATAGAGTAGGAGTGACAAGTCATGCGTTCCTAAAAGTATAACGATCTGATCAGGTCACTGCCGAGTTCAAGCATAGTGAAAGAGTAATAAACTGATAGGTATGCTGACTTCTGCGGCTGTGACTGATCGATCTCTTCCTGGATGTGAAAGTAATAAAATTTTTAATTTTCCTATCTAATATAAACCCATGCGAAAATTTAACATTCATTACAGCTGCATATTCAGAATTCTGTGTAAGATTGCTAACCTTTCGAGAGCGAAGTTCGCTTTATTGTTATTACTGAACGCACGTAAATGAATGATGAACTTCTTAGCAGCTGCCACATCTACACGTAGCCATAAATCACTTCGAGCCTAGTGCGCTCTGTATAATCTTGTAGGCCTGTGTTGTGAGTGTCGAAAGTAGATGGCAGCTGTCACTGGATGCCATTTTGTGCGGAACACACACTGTAGGACGGTAGAAATCAGTAAAGGGAAACAACAAGTATGTATGGAATACAGGCTACTTGCTAATTAAAACAGTAAAGAGGTAAAGCAATCCCACTACAGGCCTGGACAGGCCCTGAGGGTTCCAGGAGGTTGAGGCTCCCAGATTTCAAGACATTCGGCACATGAAGGTGGTAAGATTGTCAGCCGTACTCACCGGCCGCCTTTACCCCCCAGGAAATATTCCTGGTGCTCATTTCCGTTAGAGGCTGAGTCGATCCTAGGGCCGTAGTGCGGCCGGAAGGATTATGTCAATGAAAAATTCCAATGACACCATCGGGAATCGAACCCGCGATCTTCCGGCTTGTAGCGCAATGCCTCAACCAACCGCGCCACCGCGTGCCCCAACTAAAACAGAAGAGCACAGAAAGACAGCAAAGGGAAAGAGTAAACTCAAAAATAGGAAACATTTCGTCATGTGACTGGAATGGTTTCACTAGATCATTTAAATCGCCACCTGAAAGACAGATTACAGTTTTCACAGTTGTAAGTGTTGCTGTTTTCATATTCTGTGTATTAGTACTCTGAAGCATGCACTTAATGTACAGAGTAAGTATTGTTTAATAATTCAATTCCCGCTGCACAGAAGACGTAGTGCTTCATTACGAAGACCCGTCGGCTTAATGCTGTAAGGGGAAATAATCTGTGAGTAGTTTGAGAATCACTTCAATAATCTTCGTAGGCAAATTGCAAAAACTTTTTGCTTTTAAAAGTTTTAGGGATTAACATTTAACTTAGTAGCCTTGTTCTGAATACCACGCTTTTTGTAATTACGTCGTGTGTAGACTGTCAATTTACTGTGGCACCGAACAGTTATCACTGGCGCTTTTGAGAATAATTTAAAATCCATCTCTCCAGGCGTCTCGTGCTACCGGCACTTCGTACTGCATGCCTGCGCCTCTTTCTCGTCCTCTGAAGACAGCAGCGGTTTAAAGCGCCTTTTTTTAAAAAAAACTATCTGAATGTGTTTGTACGAATGAAATTCCATTTTTCGTAATTAAGGGTTGTTCTCAAATTTTATTTTTTGGTAAGTTTCAAATCTAACCTCTGCATAACAAGTTTTATAGCTGACCGCTCCGTGGAGACAGGATGCTGTCGTGGGGAGTAATAAAAATTACGTAGCAAAACTCATAAAGCCCACTTTGCTGCTGCAAAGGTATATGTCCGTGCAAACTTGTCTTTGCTTTGTTTTGCTGTCGTTGTTGTTGTTAGGAACTTGTTACTGCAGTAGTTTCGGTATACGCTACCTTTGTTGGATAAACCTCCATGTTTTTGCGTTATCGCCATGTTTTTAAATGTTTTCTTATATTTCCCATTCTGCGCATTTGTTGGTTAAAACTACAGTTTGTAATAGACTTATAAATTGTGTTTCGTATGTGCAGTGTGTATATGTTTGTGGTATATCTCCGTACAAAATTCTGCGTGGCTTGTTGGTAATTCGTATCAGGCTGGACGCTAAAGAAATATTCATCACGCCCATCATAACCATAACCGCCTACACGTATTTACGATTCGTCAGGTCAAGGAAAGTAGGTCTACAAGTAGCTGAGCGGCTTGGGTGAGTGAGGAGGCACAGGTGTCTGCGTGCATACAGAGAGTTAGTGAGGCTCATGTTAAATTATCGCATGAAGATCCAGAAAGGACATGTGCGGCTAGCATTGAAGTGAATGTTTCTTCTTTCATTTCGATCTCCTATCTTTAGTTATTTGTTTTCTCTTCCATATTTTCTGTATTTACCTCTTTCTTTCGTTATTTATCTGTATTCATGTCCCTTTCCTAACCTTAGTTTTCGTTTCTTTCTGCTTTTCTTCCTTCTCACGCCCGGCCCCTTGACCCCTGTGCTAAAATATGCTGCTGCTCATATCCCATAGTATGTAGTAGAATGTACTAGCAAATACCGGTTTTCTCTGGTCTCATTTCCGACATTATTGATTGGATGTCGATTTAATTTGGTGTTTCATGTCTACGTTACAATCTTTCTGCCGAATTCACGTTTGGTTCTATCGGTCAGATATAACCTGTGCTATACATGACACTCAGATCTCACTTCTCGATTTTCTAAAAGGGGGGCAGATCGTAGAAGTCGTCACCTGATGGAGCTCAATGTGACTTGCAGAGTATAGTCTTTTTTAACCCTTTTGCAGTGTGGCTAACATTGAAGCAATGGAAAAGTAATATCTGGTTCAGCTGTCTGTGATGCCTGCAGGATGGTTAGCTTTGCACATGAAAATTCTGTATGCAATGAATGAGTAGCAAAGTGGATGCGAACTTGTCTAGAATGCGTTTGGAGAACGTTTGTTGCCCATCGTACCTTTCCAGTTTTGTTTCGTTTGAAGCGGAGGGACCTGTTGAACTTCATATTCCTAGCGCATTTCGCTAATGAATAAAGTATATCATTGGTAAAACGTAATAATTCACGCACGAATCCTAACTGGAAGGACAAGAGTTGGTTATTGTGAACACAATTGGCCTGCGAGCAACTCTGGTATACTTCACTGTAAACGAGGACGAAACAACGGCCGAAACCGCAGGTCAATAGTTAACATTTACACAATGAACATTCTAATTAAATTTGCCTAATCAAAAATTGTTTACCCAACGATTTATTTACTCATGTGTAATAGCGAGGTTTGCAGTTGTGTGCGAGAGCAGCGGGCTGTCTGTAAAAGTGGTCTATCTCTGTTGGTAGTTTAGTTGTACTGTAAATCCAGTGGGGCCTGCTACATTAGTGGACGTCCTAAGTGCCCAGGAAAATATTTAGATCTGGGAAAGATGAAGTAAATGGACAAAGAAATTACTGTAGACATGTAAGCACTTGCAGCGAGATAGTTACCGCTACATCTTCCTAGTCTGCAAGGTTTAGGCTCAATTCTCAAATCGCATACCGGCCGTCGGGAGAGGTTTTCAATCATTTTCTGGAACATAAATATCGAAATACTTCCTGAAGCAACACAACTGCCGTTCTTTTTGACGTTATTTTCGTTTGTCCATCACATTTAATTGTATGTCGCTAATAAATTGTACTTGAATACATTCATCCCTTCCTCTGCTATGTGATTACCTGTACAGTTGATAAAGCCTTGTTAAATCGATTTGGTAAGCACAGAGATTCTCTTACTCGATGCTGTGTAACTTGTGGAGCTGAGAACATGTCGGTAAATGTAGGTACATTTTTTTATCATACGGAGGAATGTCGCGATTTACATTGTTAGCTCATATCATTGCAGGTGTTATACTCAGGAAGTTACGATAGGCCAGACATGAAGTCGGATAGGCAGCTATAAATGTGTAAAAAGTTTGGGCTTGCGTTTTGGAAACCTCTGTGTGTGCCTGATCTGTGTCCTTTCCGTACTGATTAAGTGCTGGAACGATTTGCATATAATTCGATGTGAAGGCAGTGCCGCCTTCTGTCGACCAGACCCGCAGCGAATTACCATCGCCACTGTCAAGATGACGTCCACAGAATGTTATTGATACGTACTGACGTAATAGCCTCATGGATAGTTTTATTGGAGACAAAAATCGTGTTGTTGAAAGTCAAACGTGTCACACACATGTGAGTTCTGGTGTTTTCACGGTGGTGTTGTGTAGACTGATACCAATGTGTTGAGGGCCCCGATGCCGCCACCCTCAGAGTCCATTCTATCCACATTCGATTGTGATGTTGAGGTATGATGTAACTCCGAAACGTTAGTATGCACCTACAAGACAACACCGTGTCACATTTCAGAGGAGGAAAATAAAAAATTGCGTAGTGGAATCGGTTATCACACAAAGGATTGCAACAGAACGCGACACAAATGCTCCTGGTGTTGCAGTAACAGATGGTTGAGGGAAAAATGATACTAGGATACAAGTCGATTAGTAACATGGATGAACACACCTTGAATTTGAGTCACCGCCACAATTCAAGCTCAAGCGACCGCTTAAACACCGTGTTTATTCGACTAATGCTAATACCTGGCCACTATGTACGATTTTAGCACATGGGCCTGGCTATCAGTTCAGTCCTGGTGATTGAGTGCAATTCCCTTGCTGTTTGCTGTTTCGCTGGTTATGAGGTACTATTTGAAACTGTCATTACAAATTTTTGTTCTTTATTCGATTCAGAAATATAATGAAAACCCACCTCACCTCTCTGCCTACCAGCTTCCTTCCCCCTATGTGCCTTTCGCCATTCCCACTAAATGTCACATTTGTTCTCGCACTCTCTCCATCTCTCTGTCAGCGTTTTTAGTTTGTTATTTGTGTTGACAGAGAGGCGGTATACAGAGCAGATAACATAGGAGAACAGGTACCCTGTACGAATTCCCATCGTACATGTTCATACTTTCTCTGACCCAACTGAGAGCTGTTACAATATTTGATCAGTATTTCAGTCCCTGTTGCTGTTTACAATTTGCAATGTACAATTTGAAACTCAGCCTTATTCGTAAATTTGAATAGGCCTATGTGTTATCTGGTTACTCTTTGGTACAGGGGCCGAGTAGTGATATTTGATCGAGCGTTTACGATACACTGAAATTGAAATCTCGTCACCATTTAGCACGAGAGACTGGAGAACGTCTGAACTCCATCCACATGCAGATTTTGATTCAGTTGCTGAGCATGCTTTCCTGCATTGTGCAGTGCACAGCACGGTACCAGCTATATTCTGATGCTCTCTCTTGCTCCCTTCGCCCTTATTTTCTTGGTCTTACTGCCGGATATTATGTGACGAAGTATACTGCTTTCCCATATTCTGAATACTTCACAGCTGTAATTCCGGAAATATGCAGACACGTGGTTGACTAGTGGGTTTACCTGGGCATATGTCTGTGAACGTACAAGCTGGCATGATAAGGTTTGAAAAGAATCGGCTAGGATGTTTTAGATCAGGAATATGCTGCAAGGCCCGCTAACTGACATTACAGAGAACATTATTTTATTTTTTAACGGCTCACAACTGTGTATATTTTATAACTTGAAATGATAAAGTAATTTTAGTTAGTTGTGATATATGTGGAAAGGAGGAAATTTACCTGTCTAAGAACTCGTTTGAAAGTACTATGAAAATGACATATTTCTGAGTCATTGCATTGTGTCTTGGAAATTCTCGACATGAGGCCTACCAGATGTTGATTCACCAGTAGTAAACTATAAACAATGCGGAAGCACTGAGCAGGTAACACCTGACAAGGTGTTCCCTGTTAATATTGTACCTGTGTGACGTAGACCCGTGGAACCCGGAATGTATCGTACCGGCAGCGAATACATTAAACAATTGTCAAATTACGGTGGCCTGCAAACCCACAAGGTAGATTTTCTATGAAACTTCAAATGTGGATATCTGGCTCAGCCCAGCGTGGATAAATATTGCAGCCCCGATTAGTTCATATTTATTATTACATTAAGCAGTTAGAACATAAATGCAGTTATGGTCGGTGCGGTCGTTGTGTTCATAACCTAATATCACTGCTAATTGATAATTATATTCGGCTGTTGACAAACATTCATTTGCTTGCGTTGGTATGAACAGTGGAACAGCTTTAAAATGACGTCGCTACTTGCTGCAGTGCTTCAAAACAGTGCAGAACGCCAGAGCTGCTTGTGCATTGTTGGTGTTCTGATATTACTGTAAAAGGCACATGCAGGTGAACTGAAAGCGTATATCTTTACGCGTTCTTCTTTCGTTCTTTCTTCCTTCCTTCCTTCCTTCCTTCCTTCCTTTCCTTCGCCCAATTTTATGCAGTTTCATGGCGATTTCTTCCCTTTTCTCCATAATACGGGCATACTGTAAATTGGAGATTCTGATACCTGCATTTACGTAACTGTTGTATGCATATCTGTTCCATACTGCACTGATGTTTGGTTTCCTAATTCGCATACTGCTGAAGTTAGCTCCTTACGTCAACGTGTTACTTATTTTTACCACCTCCGGGGACTGCGACTTCTTCTTCTACACGTCCTCTTTTATTTCCATTGCTGAATAACAGCAAACGCACACACTGTTACAGGTTCTTAAATTAGTAGAAGAGGTTTAATCCAGCCTATACTGTCACATTACGTCGTTAACTTGTAACTGAACAGTCTTTCCGAACGATACTTCTGAATTGAGGGTCAAAAGTATTAGCCGTCTCATTTGTTGTTTCTGAGGCCTTCATGAAATTCATCCTGCCTGTTTGAACTGGTCATTTTCTCCAGCTGGTGCTGGCAATGTCTGTAGCAGTGCTTGGTGCGTCTTGCTTGGTAGTATGTGATAGACAGAGTGATCCATCAATTTCACGCGGATAAACACGACAAGAAGCTTCGCTGTCTATAGCACATGTCTGGTGTTGGGCGGAGGGAGTGTAGGTCTGGACGGCTGGTCAGCTGTCACACACGTGACTAGAAATTTAAGTTGAATTTAAATGAGAAAATAAGCGTGAAAACGCGAGGTGTCTTCGCTGCAGGAATGCGACTGATCCACATTCGAAGTCTGCTGTTAGCTTGCACCTTACCCTTGACAGTTAAGTTAAAATTCAGGCAGTAGAATGCGTGGTGCAGCTCAGTTCATGAAATCGTATGAGCAGGATACACGGTATATTGTTGAGTCGACACTAGCTAGTATGCTGTCTTTTACTCATCGTTCGTTTTACACCATAAAGAGAACAAGAGACTTTGGGAGCTTCTTACGGTGCCTGCTTAGGCAGAGTGGCAAGCATTGCAACGTTAATTGGCTTGCCATTTATTTTTTTAATCCCATACATTTTTTCTATTCCCACAGCTGTCTGTTGTCTTAAAAGTTATGAATATGACCTAGTGTTATAGCTATATCCTGTCTTGGTATTTGCAACTGTAAATTCTGTGTGCCTATATTGTTTCTCAGGTTACTAAAGCTGTGTGTAACGTTGCCCCTTTGCACACTGTAAGTGCAATTAAAGCAGAGGAAATGTATTTTAAATGGCCTTTCCACGTTTCTCACAACCCACAAAGGTTTCTGCGTGTCTTAGCAACATATTATCAGTCTAATCTTAGCAATTGACCAACTTAATGCACAAATTCGTGTATTATAATAAGTTTATTATATTCCTCTACATGTTTCGAGCACTGTTGTGCTCATCATCAGGAGGTAAAATTGTATTATACAGCATCTGGTATCGTCACACTCTGTAGGTGGCCGTCCGGTGCGCACCGGACGGCCACCTACAGAGATTAGCTCAGCGCCTCCACCGAGGTTACACAGCTTGATATTTATAATGGAAATCATGTATAATTCGGTATGACACAAGGTTGAAAGTACCGAGACAAACTGAGCTAACCACTGCTGATTTAAGCCGGCAGCAACTCACACAAAATTAGTTCCACGTGTAAAAGTGTAACATTCCATTAACGGTTGTATAAATTACTGCGTGGCCATGATGTCAGTCATTTGAGAAGGCATCGCTTTGTTATACGGACAATATTATCAATTACACTAGTTTAAATGAAACTGCTGAAGTTTTGGAAGCATTTCCGCTGTATAGTCGGATAATTAGTTGCATTTGCAGCACCACGGTGCAGTCTAATGACAATGGCATGTAACGAGCTCTGATAGGAGGTTGACCGCAGCGGCAAATGCCCTGCCCTACCTATTCTAGACTGCTGATTCACATCTCACTGAGAACGATTTTGTTTCAGTACAGCACTCCCTGCCCATCGCGGATTTAAAGTGTACACGAGTAAGTTTGTGTACAAATTTTCCTTCTGCTGTATTTGGTTGTGTGTATCCGCAGTTTACATGTACACGAGAGAGAAAAAAGTGGCTTTCTGTCTAGGAAAATCACGCATGCTGGGACCAGTGCATTTGCAAACAGGGTTCTGGGTTCCACAATAGCATTTTGATGTGTCGTTTCTATTTTGATGGTTTGCTGACCGTGCATCTCAGTATAATCTTAGTAATTAACCAACTTAATGCACAAAATCTTGTTTTATAATAAGTTTATTATATGCCTCTACATGTTTCGAGCACTATGTGCTCATCATTGTATTATACAGCATCTGGTATCATCACAACTGTAGATGGCCTTCCCGTGCACAGGTTGAGAGTGTCGTTTATTGTCACCTCGTAGGTATCTTCGCAAAGCAACTTCGAAACGCAGCTGTTAGATTCACTATGTATGTCCGCTTGTTGTCCCGTCCGTCCGCATGGAAAAACTCCATTCCCACCGGGCGGACTGGCATGAGAAATTTGTATTCGGGATTCTGTTAGAATTTGAGGCCATCTTATAATGGCGATTTCGTTGGCTGGGCTTCCTGCTTTGCCCCCCCCCCCCCCCTTACCCAAAAATTACCACATTTCGGCTTTTAAAAATTTTTTATTAATAATTTATTTTTTTTTTTTTTTTTTTTTTTTTATCTCTTTTTTTGGTGGGGTGGATATCAG
>Ga0123352_10020900_pt1 | contig 10429 bp, 5 predicted proteins | sample TergutLab28metaG_FD_89700 | JGI IMG/M metagenome (GOLD analysis project Ga0123352, IMG submission 89700) | Labiotermes labralis P1 segment gut microbial communities from Petit-Saut dam, French Guiana - Lab288 P1 | ecosystem: Host-associated > Arthropoda: Insects > Digestive system > Gut ... | reverse complement strand
CTACCCAGCGGCTCTCAAGACCACCACCCATCCAAAAACTCGGCGCAGAAAACCATATGCTGCAACTCAACATCTAATGCTCCTGATGATGGGCGTATGTACCCGAAACATGTCGAGCTAGGGATACATCAATAAAATTACCTTGTTGTATCAAGTTGGCATTTCACTTTAATACAGGAGGAAGATGTACGGTCAAACAACTCTCAACTTTCTGAGACTCTCTCTGTTTCCACCTTCAAGGGAAGCACAGGGAGGTGGAGAAGATTCTTACTGCTTAGCGCCCGTCAGATAAAGATATTGTTAATCCTTTCATAAGTACACGGCTTTTTGTACTGCACACTTTTTTTAAGCAACAGACCTCCTGCCTTTTCTGCGGGCGGCAAGGGTTCGAGCCTCCGTCGATGGACGGCTTACCTGACACGTCTCTCGATTTTTTTTTCCAGACATACCAGGCGATTTTGGCATATATTCAAAACGTTCTTTACGGCGTTGTTTCCACTTAAATACATGTACTATTTTGTTCGTAATTTCCAGTGCCCAATAAGGCCATCAGTTTAAAATGCGTCGTTGACTAATATGATAGGCAGCTGACGGGTGTTTCATTCGAAATGGGGAATATAAGTCATGTGGCATCCATTAATTCCGTTTGTTCAACGGGAGAACCCCATCTACTCGACACAAGTTTTGTGCCTGCTGTGTGCATATTCATGTTGGGATGAATATTTCTCCGGAGTTAAGGAGATGAGAAAGTTTGTAGTTTAACCTGCAGTTAAAGAAGGGTTTTCGCATCTGGAACTTACGGCTATAAGATGAGAACTTAGTAGACTGTTTAAAAATATTTTCCAAGGTATGACTTTATTTTAAATGCAAATGCATACGTACATCTTTTGTCTTTCTGCTCGTGAATTGGCATTTAGCGTTTCTAGAAAAAGACAAGGGGAAATATTTTCCTCCTAGTTTATTCGCCGCTTATCCACTTTGAGCTTCTCTTTTTTCTCATTCAAAAGTTTACCCCTTCTCCAATAACAGCCGCCTTTCCGTTTTCGTGTACTGCGGAAGAATTTTGGAATTTCTCTTCTCGAATTGTTTCGGAGCTTGGAGGGAGAGAGATATTCTTTCCTTTCTTATTCCGATATGTCTTGTTACTTTTCACCTTCTCCTCCTTCAGTTCTCTTGTACGTCTCTTAGAATAACACAATCCAACTTACTTGTCAAAGAGAACACATCGATTACAGGATTTCTGAAGAACTATATATATATATATATATATATTTGGAGGCTGTTGTTACAATAAATTATTACATTCTTTCAGTATGATTCTGCAGTTGAAATAATAATCCGTCTTTTAGGACTACTTCCAAATTCTCTATTGTTATAAGACAATGATCCCATGTATTGAAAATTGAAATGTTACGGGACTGAGGTTTAGTTGGCTGGAAACAGCAGGTAAATGGTGAATATTTACCAATATTGCTTGTTGCATATCCTAGAAGACTTGAATTTTCATAAACCTTTCAACTTTACTATGTTGTGTAAGGCCACTATCAGCTTATGGAAAAATGCCAATTTTTATAAATACATATCTTGAATAACGATAAAATTTATGAATATTTACACCATACAGAGTGTCTTTCCATAGTTAAAATACTGTAATACATTTGACTGCAGACGCATTCAGTAGTCTATTTTGTTGTAAGAGTGAAGGTGTAGAACAGAAAGTCTGTATCTAGGAACTGGATGGATGAAAGACTTCACGTTTCAGGGTTCGTACCGACCCCGAACACAGGCAGCAACGAATCTTATTACATGAGAATCTGAATGGGTTCCCAGTAGTAATCTGGATACTGCGAGAGCAGATCCTGTCTCCAACTCTGATATAGCCGTGGTTGTCTTGCACAAACTTTCGTGTTAACAATAGAACTAAATCACTCGTGCCTCATCTTTACTATCATACAACATTTCTGATTTCATAACATCTGGGTATCTTCTTGTTTGCTTGAGCAACTACCATCTGTTTGAGAAATATCTCTGGTACCACGATTACTGATGATACCAGTAAATTTGAAAGGAAGAAACTTCCAAATTTTGCGATATAATTGTTGTAAAAATTAAAAAACTAAATTACTAATGAAACTGGATCCTAGCATGCCTTTCTGTCGTTGTTTTAAGAATTTTTCATTGGCAATGCCACAATCAAGCTTTTATTGAGAAATGTAATAAAGTGTCTGTGGAAGAGATAGATGACCCAGTGACGATTTCAGAGAGTGGTACGGTGAAAGACGTCACGAAAGTGGGTAGGATCGATTTTCCTATACTGAATATTTCCCAAACGCATACAGACATACATATATCTGTATCCTTGTTTCCAGAGAAATGAGGATCTGCTTTGAATGGAAAATATTTTATTTTGTAAAGTATTTGTTAACATCTTATTTATCTCGGTATTGTTGTAATTACAGAAACAATAAGTAACATACAGCTATATTAAACACTTATTTCCTTCATTTCTCAATTTTATTTAGGAATGTAGAACTTGCACGACGTTTCTGCATTTGACTCTACTTCCGTCTTCAGGCACTCTCTCGTGTGTTCGTTTTTGTTTGTCGTTAAGTGAAACATAAGCCAAACAAAAACGAACACGTGAGGAAAGTAAATTTCTTTCTTCCTTGACTATTTGACTGACGAATTTCTCATACGTTCTGAATGTACATTTTATTCCTGGTCTATACGAGAAACTAATGTTTCTCTAAAGCTTTGTGCCGTCTGTAGATTCATTGTGCCCTTACTTCGTCGAGTACTTGAAGGCGGGAGTTGAATCACTACCGAAAATGTCGTATGTGTTAGGCACTCCTCAAACATGGCACAAATTAAGGGCATAAAGACACTACCAGTGTAACAAAGCTGTGGACAGACGTAACCGAGCCGTATAGTCTGATCTTCCTTTTTTGACAATTTGGCAGTTTAGGAAAAGAAAGGCCTAAAAATGACGTATGTCAGATGGGATAGCAGTTGAAAAATAATATTCTATAAGGTGTTCTCGACTGAGTTTGTTACTCAGAATCAAGAAAGACAAGACTGTTTGTTTACTGTGGTCTGCACGGCGGAGTGTCGGGTTCAGTTCCGAGTGACATCGTGAAATTCCGGGCAGAGGAAATGATGTTGGAGAAGGTTTATTTCCGAGTACCTGCGGCTTTCCCTCTCCAATTACTGTTCCACCACTGTTCCATATTCCTCGGTTATCTCCCCTCCATGCTGTGCGATAGCCCTGACCAGGCAGCATATTATCAATCCCTCGGTCTTTAGGTTGAGACTTCGGCTGTGCTGCACCATGCTAGCCAGCTTCTTTACACCGCACAATTATTAATTGAGTTTCTAAGTTACGTGTGCACAGTTTTTCGCTCTGTGGATTGATTTGGCACAAATTATGTCTCTACAAATTTTATGGTATATTTCATTATTGAATATCGTACTAGTATTAACTTTGAAGTTACCTAAAAAGCTCGGATGTGAAATAAGATTTCATTTAGTTGCATGGAAGATTAATAAAACCAGCTCGTGCATTATTTTGTGGACTTGATTCGTTGGTGTTTCGGATCTCTTGATGAAAATGTTGATTTGTGGGATGGATGGATCGTAGGTTACCTACGGACACAGTACCTATGTATTTATATCAAGGGTGTTTCATGACGCTCTCTGTATTCAAAATAATAAAGCGATGAATGATAGGATGATGAAGTAGAATCCTTTTTCTGACGAATTTTTACTTCCTTCGTTAGTCAGAAAATCCCTGCATTTTACAGAACACGAATCTTCATTACCGTGTTCATAGGAACTTATCACTTGTCCCTACCCAGAGCCAGTTGAATCGGTCTGCACCCTCTCATCCTATTTATGCACAATCCAATTTAATGACCGCCCCTTCCCCCTTGGTTTATTTTTGACTGGTCTTGTTGCCGCCTATACCAAGACTCTGTATACATCTCTATTCTCTCCCTCACATGCCATATGCTCCGACTATCATATCTTCCGTAAGGTAATCATCTTAACCTTTTGGCGCCAGAACTATTTTTTAATTTTAGCACACCCTGTATACAAAATGTGAGTAATACAGGAACCAAATACGATAGAATTATGAAACAAACTGCATTTTGAAGAGAAAAAAACGGAGAGTATATACCATGTTTAAAATATTCAGTAAGTATATTTGTTGAATAAATATGTAAAATGCAACTTTAGAGGTTAGCGGTGCGGTACGACCACTATAGTTGACATTAGGCGTCAAAAGTTTAATCATGTTTGGCGAGTCGTGCAGGTCATGAAGTTCCTCTTTATGCTATATTCTCCATTCTCTTGTTACCTCCTTTCTCTCCGTTCCAATTTTATCCTCATTCTTCTGTTATCGATTACATTCAGTCTGTTTTACGTCTTTATAATCAGATACCAAACTTTATACCATATAATGGAACAAGCAAAATTGTGTCTTTTAGTGTCTGCCTTTACAAACAGAAGACGGGCAGGCAAAATCATCGTTCTTGGAAAACTTCTTGGGCAGTAGCCATCAGCGTGGTACGTTACATTTCGGGAAATAGACTGAGTAAAACAGGTTACCAAGAATTTTTGGGATATCAAACGAACGTAAGAAATTTAAATGAAGTCGGAACAGTTCCAAAGATCTGAGCTCTGGCAGGAGGAGGAGGATGAGTAGGACGAGGAGGAGGAGGAGGAAGAGAAGAAGAAAAAACGAATAAGAGGGAGAAGCTGAAGAAGAAGAGAGGTAGAGAATGTTAAATTTTGGAGAGAGGGTTGCTAGAATGAGGGAAAAAACGTGCACAAGATTTTATTTGGAAACCTCTTAGAAGATGAAAAAATAAGTGAAGCAGCATTAAATTGTATCTGAGGGAGATAAATTGTTGGGTTGGAGGGTGGATGGAGCTGGTCAAGGTTCTTCGTTAATGACGTTTGCTTTTGGGTGTATCAAGCCTTGTGAATCTGCTATAGTAGTGTCAGTGTCAGTCAGGGTCGGTGTCAGCATCAGTATTTCTCCCTCTGTCCTCACTATCCGACCATTCATGAGGAAACATTTGCATGTGCTGATTGGACAGTACACATCGAGTTCACTGTTTTAGCAATTCGTCTGTCGTTTTGGCATGGGGCTGAAAGGAGCACAAACCCTCAAATATTACCTTTATTTTGACATTGACATTATCACGAGGTTTTTTCAAAGGCGGTTTTGGAAAACTGGGTCTGCCGTCGTCAGTTTTGTTATAGAAAGAAACGATCTCGATGTATAGACACAGAGAAAATCTAACTAAAATAACTTTGTTAATGTCACTTTTATATAAGTATAAAACTCATAACCCTATGCTTATGACAGGTCTGAAAGGAAAAGGAACTACGTCCCACATACAAAAGCGAAAATGCTTTACTGACCAGAACCAAACTAAAGACGATAGGACAAAGTAGCCAGTAATGGATAGGCAAAGGGGAAGTACGGAATCCCCACTTATAGCAGAAAAATAAAAAATGAATGTAATACAAAAGAAAAAAAGTTAATTTTGTGAAATGAGACGAAAATGATGAGTCACATTTCAGATAACGTCCAATAACCTGCTGAAAATGCCCTTGAAAATCCCAAGACGCTGGAAAATATCCAAAAAATAATCATAATTATTAAGCACGTAATTTTCAGAAATGTAAAATAATCACTGTGCTAATGTACCACACCGTGGGAGCGTACAGAGGTGGATGTAGTGCCCAATTCACACTGTAGGGACAGACAAGTTGCTATCATAACCTGTAGCATATTCTCACCAGTGTCTGAATTCAAATAACACTTGAGATGACGTTCAAGGCGCGGAACAGTCAGGAACACTTCTTATAGCAAAACCAACTAGATGCACTAATTTCTCAAATTTATTTTTGGAATAAAACTCTTACATGTTTCGGACAGTTCCTCTGTCCATCATCAGGAGATTTTCACTGTACACACAGCAATGGTATATGTCATACAGGTCTGTTGACAGCTTGCGAACCTGCTTGAGCAACAGCACATATAGGGCCTAGGCCGCCTGATTGTTGCAGTTTCGAGATCATACACAGACACTCCACGCTCGGCAGGACTCCTCTGAAGGAGTGATCGGCTCGTCGCAGTGACATCTACCTAACAACAAGCAACACTCACAAGAGACATCCATGCCCCCGGCGGGATTCGAAACCGTAATCCCAGCACGCGAGAGACGACACAACCAGACCTACGCCTCAGGCCTCGCGGCCACTGAGATCGGCACATGCATAGATATACTGAACATAAATCAGCAGAGCCTCATTTTTACAAGATATCGCTACTAGGAAAAGCTTCCTACAACGTGACAACCTCAGAAGACTACATAAGACGCACTCCTTCTTATATTCGGACCACACATCCTTGCAGTAAAACAATTTTACACAGGACTACGTATCGTGACAATCTTGCAGATCTTCCATCTAGCCTGCTCTTCTTCATTTCTTATAGATCATTTCAGGACAAAAAGAGACATGACACTGTTGAAAGGGACCAGTATCAAAAGCATCGGTCAACTGATTTTCCCACTTTCTGATCGAAAGAGCGAAACTTAGAAAATAGAGCTGGAAAGAACAGAGTAGGATGAGTGACTAGATAAAGCAAAGACCGAAGCTTCTGCAGTTCTTTATACTGCAATCCGGGGCCTGCTGTTGAGAATAATAATACTGCTGTGAAATTGTACCTAGACATCGGAGGTTGGAGTAGGAGCTTCTTTATCAACAACATGCCTGATAGGTAACGGGAAAAGAGTGAAAGTAAGTTGAAGGTAGATTGTGGCTTTTCAATCTGACATTTCAAATTTCTTTGTTACTTTTTTGCAAACAAGATCGATATTTTGCATCATATATAGACCTTATGACCGCCTCTGTGGTCTAGTGGTCAGAGTTTCTGGCTACAGATACAGAGTTCCCGGGTTCGATTCCCGGCGCTACCAGATTTTCTGAGTAGTAGTGGGTCTGGAACGGGGTCTACTCAGCCTCGTGAGGTCAATTGAAGAGCTACTTGAATGAAAAAAGTAGCGGCTCCAGGTCTAGAAAACAGAGATTAACGGCTGCGGGGACCCGTTGCGCTGACCATGTGACACCTCTCTATCCGCAAAAGTTGGCACTAACTTCGCCGACCGACGGCGGCCGCTCTGTCGGTATAGTTCGCGTGCGGACTAAGGCCACGGAGTTTGTTTGTAGACCTTATGAACCTTTTTAACGTTGCCTGAAGTGCTGTATACAAGTGAGACGTGACTACATTTTGAGCTATGTAGGAGGCTAAAATCTGTAAGACGTACAAGAAGTGATAGAGAAAATTCATGTGCTGTATTTCAGCTGCGTTCAATTTCCGATACAGCGCCACTGATTATTATTCGCAATTTGTTGCCGTATATCGAGGGTGGCGGTGTACGGAAATTATGTATAATACGGAATTTCTCTTTCAAAACTTTCGCGGGCGGTAAGTGAACGTGACGGTTTATCAGGGTTTGGCTGTGTTTGTTAATGTGTTCTCGGTCAAGGAAATAAGTCTTAACTCGGCATACGGTCATCATGTCTTGCTATAACACGTCACATTAGGCGGTTCGAAGTCCGTCACATGTAAAAAGTTGCCTGTAAATTTACGCGACTTGTAAGGTGACAAATCTTGTAGCCTGGGCTTATCGATGAATGAGAACAGAGACGTTGATGGCCACTTATGATAAAATTGTGTGACTTGATGTGTAATGATTTACATGTTGCCTCACAAATGAAGTAATATGTAAAAGGTAAGGTGATCCCGTTAAAGGCCAGGTGTGACCCAGAGGGTGGGTAGAGATGTAGCTCTGCTCTTCCATGACCGCGGCACTAGAAGGGGGTGAGTGGTCAGCTGCACGCCCCGGCCGCACTTTACCCCCGGGAAAGTCCCGGTGCCCATTGTACAGGAGGTTGGGTGGGCCCCAGGGCCGGTCTGGACGGGCGGAAAATCTCTTCCCCACCGGGATTCGATCCCGGACCGTCCAGCCCGTAGTCAGTCGCTATACCGACTGAGCTACCCGGCCCACACAGTAATATGTTCTGTTAGAAAAATCAATCAGGCGATGTTGTAAGAATCTTACGGAGCATACAAACACATTTAGCGCCAAATGTGTGAGTTTTTGCATGAAACATGTTGGTACGTATAGCAGCTACTTGGAGATAATGTGTTAATTCATCGATTCAGTTTCTACAGTAACCACACTGTTAGTTGCGTATTTGTCAGCGGTCACCTGAACTTGCAGTGATTGTTGAACATGGTTAGCAGCTTAATTTTCAGGACAGCTGGGCCTCTAGCATCATAAAGGCCATGCGTTCGTTTCCCCTGTAATAATTTCTGTCGAAAGTTAAACAATTGCCACTGGAGCGCGACACGAACGTCGTGCCTCAGAGAATGTCTGTTGAAATTTCCTAACATCAAGATCATTTTCGTGGCTGTCAGGTGAAACTGTGCAGTGAGTGGCGTGGGCGACAATATACACGTCTCAACACAACGATTTTCATGCAGGCCATCTACTTTAACATCGGAAACTCTGTATTTTGCCATACAGTGCGTTTTGTGCTTCTCGCGTGATTCTTACATAAAACAAGAAAATACACTTTGTCTTTATAACCTAATGGTGAGGCGCGTTCGCGTAATACTAATACCTCCTCGACTATCCTAACAGCCACCAACCATCTCACAGAGAAGTGCTCATTTACGTCGATTTAGTAACTATAAAAGGTACTCAGGTCTTGTAGCAAAATGCCTGGTAATTCTCACAAGCTTTTACAGAAGTCCACATGAAATTTCACAGACACACAATACATTCAGTGGGAGCCACACTGATAGATGTGAACTGACGGGCAGAGTTACTGACAAGGACAGAGAGATTGCAGAGCATGACCAAACTAATAGGAGCTTTTGCGACTTTGCGAAAGCGCCTAAACATTTTCCCTACACAACAGCGACACCTTGTTTTTGTGGTGAAGACGGAGTGTTTTTTTTCTTGCGATGTATAAACTGAACTGTTTTGAGTTAATTACATCAAATGTATTCTACGCGGTCGCGGTGGGGAACATATCGTGGATGTTGTTCCAATAGGGACGGAGCTTGAAACTCAGGTTAAGACGGGTATTTTGGAAGGCTGGCCAAGCTCGCTATAATCCCCACGTCAAGTGTACTGAGAATATCGTGCATAAACAGTGAATAATGCTGACATAAATAAACTGTACTGAGTTCAATTCTCGGGATCTTGGATCCCTTCATAAATACTCACTAATAGTTCAGCTTCATTCAAAGCTGCCCCTCACCTTTCGAGATAATCTGCAGACTGCTACTACAGCGCAAGACAGCTAATCTTGCACTTGATCCTACACATTGTTAGCGCGACCAATTTTAAACAAAAAGAAATAGAAGGAAACCATACCTGGTCTGTTTACTAAGAAATAAAAGTGTAAACAAATAGTATGAGTTGCAGAAAGGCGAAGACTCAGCACAATGAAATAAGCTTATGACTTTCATACGGTACATACCACAATCCTGCAGAAAAGAAGAAAAACAATGTCCATCAACAACACGGCAATAATATCCATCAACTATACAACAGAAATTCAAGTTTCAAATTATTAAGAATTTGCTTTAAACTAGCAGGAAATATTCTGAAAAGTTACAGTGTTAAATTTTACTGTAGCCCATCCCGGAAGCAGTACCGTCTATAGCGTGGTTCTGCAGCTGCTGCTTGCTGTAATTGATGGTTCAAATCCCGCCGGGTGTATGGATGTCTGTCTCTTGGGAATGTTATGTGTTCAGGTAGAGGTCTCTGCGACGGGTCGATCCCTCGTCCAGGGAGGTCGTACTGAATGTGTGTGTGTGTGTGTCATTGAATGTGATCAGGTGCACCAATAGCCCTACTTCTAAACAAGTAGGTAGAAGAGATCACACTGAGAGAGAAAGAAAGAAAGAATGAGTGAAAAGATTTTCACTCACTGGAGCTCTACATTTAGCCTGGCACAGGAACTTGTGATTATCCGACCGTCATTGTAACCGCAGTAATCATAGTTGTCATCATCATCGTCACTTATATATTTAAAGTATTTTTTCCGTTTTTTTTTTCGAACACTCCCATTACATACTCTCTATGCAACTACATAAGTAAATATGCTTCCCACTTAATTTTCAGATGTTACTTCGAACAATTGAATCACTTCTTAATAAACAATTTATTGTGTTATTGTATATATATATATATATATATATATATATAAATGTATAGAGGGTGTTTCACGACTTTAGGGCATAACTGCAGGAGGTGATTTCCTAGGTCTTTGTGATCAAAAAAGTTCATATAAACATGTGTCCGATTTTGGACGGTTACGGAGTTATGACCGT
>Ga0123352_10020899_pt1 | contig 10429 bp, 6 predicted proteins | sample TergutLab28metaG_FD_89700 | JGI IMG/M metagenome (GOLD analysis project Ga0123352, IMG submission 89700) | Labiotermes labralis P1 segment gut microbial communities from Petit-Saut dam, French Guiana - Lab288 P1 | ecosystem: Host-associated > Arthropoda: Insects > Digestive system > Gut ... | reverse complement strand
TAGGGTAACGTGAAGAATACTGAGGACCCACAATTCTGGAGTGACCTGTGAACCTCACTGCTATCTTGTGCTTCCTGCTCCATGCATGTGAAAGATAACACATTTTTCTATGTAAGTGAGAAAAAAGGCAGTAACTATACTAAGTGACTGTGATGTAGATTTTGTAGAAGACAAGCTAAAAAATGGGATTTCAGGATTCTGTTCATGTCAACAAAGACTTGATACTGACTGCACCCCTTATTTTATATGCCTCTTGAAGGTTTTACAGAGCCACAATTCAGTGAAATCCTCTCGGGTTAACAGCCACATCAAGTTGTTCCATTCTGCTGACACCCAGAGACTGACTACATCCCCATTATCAGCATCCTGATATGTATATCCACATTCATCAGTTAATGTCCATTTATGAATAATCAGCTGCTTTTGATAAAATGTTCACAGCCCACTGAAATGTCCTCTGTGATGCCACTTTAATTCCAATTTACCTGTTGCAATGAACTAGAAGAGCAATGACATACTTACAAGTTATCCCGTAGACCACCCCATAAACACACACATACTACAACAGAGTAAGGATCAAATTTATGCCCCCTTAATCAAAGAATTTAAAACTTGGGACCACACAGTCAACTAAATCATACATTGAATCATACTGCACAAAATTCCAACAGGAAAAGGAAAATAAGTGGTAGTAATTATCCACAAATTACCAAATAGCTTACCTGTTTGTCAAATTCTTCTTCATTCTCCATCCACATGTACTCGGAAAAATCAACGTCTAATGTTGGCGGGTCTGCATCATCATCACCATTGCCAACATCTGAACCATCGGACAGATATGCGAGAATAGACGAATCATGACCATAGTAGCCACTGTCAGTACCATTTGGTATCTTCATGATCATTACTCTATGTAAATAGCTGTAGAAACAAATTAAATCTGTTACACTTTGGTCTACACATCCCACTGCAGCACTTAGAGGAACAATCAGGCACAACTCACACTTATATTTATTTAATACAGCATGTTTTGGCCTTTCAAAGGCCATCATCAGTTATCAATAATTATTGAAAATTTTTAGGAATTTATGTACGGCCACAGAATCCATATTAAAAATGACATCTGATCTCATCCTTACTTTGAATTCTGTTGTCACATATAATTTTATGACAATTTTTTATAATTATTGATACCTGATAATGGCCTTCTAAGGCTGAATCATGCTGCATATTTGATATCAAATAACTACACATCTGAGTCGTCATTGACAGTTCCTGTATCGGCTTTTCTGTAAATCAAGTAATTTGGGGTTAGTACGCAACTCGTAAGATTATAAATAAGGCAATGTAATTATTTTGTACCTTTTGAAGATTCATGGCTCATGAGATGATAATACCATGTAGACCGGCATATGGTAACTGCCAGTTTTGAAGAATCATAATGCCTGCATTAATGCTGGTATTATTTATGCCATCAACTTTAGACTTCACAAGGTTAAGAAAATTTACATGTACGATGTGGGTAGCTGTACTTGTGTAACAGGTAAAAGGTAAAGGTAAAGTTTCTCCCTGTCCACACCTTGAAGGCAAAAGTGGGGGCAAGATGGGGGGATGGGCCCAAGAGCTGGTGTGGACGTTTTGTAGTAGAGAAGAATCCCTCATCCCCAGTGGGATTCTACACTTACTTATGTAACCCGTGGATTTAATTTCAAAATTGTAGAATTTTAATATGAGATACCATATGACTTCATATGTGTAAACTCCTGTAAATGATGTATGTAAAAGGTAAAAAGGTGAAGTCCACCCTAGAACAGGCCATGAAGGCCCAGAGACGGAGCAAATTTATAGCACTACTCTCTTCAACCTCGGCACTAGATGGGGGTGGGTGGTCAATGCCATGCCCCGGCCGCTTTACCCCTGGAAATGACACGGTACCCATTGTATAGGAGGCTGGGTAGGTCCCAGGACCAGTCTGAATGGGTGCAAGAAATCTCCCCCCCACCGGGTTTCGATCCTTGGACCTCCCAGCCTGTAATGAGTCACTACACTAACCACATTACCCTGGCCTAACTGATGTATGTCTATTGACAAACTTTTGTCTGAAAATGGCAGAATACCACCAAAATATGTAACATACCTTAAGAAGTGTAGATAAATAAACGCCCAACCTGTTATCTCTGTGTGAAGACAAACTAAATGTTGTTACAGACAAGATAACATATTCTATCTAATGCCACTGATAACCATGATGTAATATTACCAACAGGGACTTTGGGATGATCAGGGAAGGACAGAAGGAAGGAAGAAGAACAAAGATTGGTAAGAATTATAAAGCAAATGAACAATGTTTGGGCACCTGAAGTAAAGAAGGATAATCAGTTACCCAGAATGGAATTAAAACTGCAACAAATAAAGAGGCTGATAGCTAATGGAAGGTTGCTAGGTGGATATTTTTGAAAAGAGACAGACAGACACAAGAATTATGGATAGACAAGGATGGGCACTTACTTCATGCTAGATTAAGTGGATACAAGGAGAGAAGATGACATACAGTAGGTCTTTAATTTTCGTGTCAGAATGTTACTAAAACTTTGGTTTGCACACCCCATTGTGAAGTATAGGGCTAGAAACAAAGGTACATATTGTCAGATCAACAGTACACACGTTTATTCTAGTATCAAAAGACTGACTCTAGTCCAGCCTGTAATTAATAAAAAAAAATTTTTCCCTGAATAATTATTAAGTTGAATGTCAATATTCTTTACAAATATTTCTATTTACAGAAAGTAGATATCATTGAACACAGCCTTTCTTTTGGGAACTGCATACACACACACACACAAAAGCTGGTAGATCATTCAGGACATTTGCACTTGTTTCATACTGATATACCTAGCTTCATATCGTGATGTGTTCATAATGGTAATCACAGTGCAACTGCATGTACATTGTTGCCTTTGGGGTGCATCCAGTATATATCATGGTTGGCACACCAGCTGTCCTGTAATTATTTTGTGCTTTTCCTACACCCTTCCATGAGTATTCTGGAATAGTATACTTTATATGTCACAACTGCTTCCAAAATAATCCTTTCAAAGTAAGTGATTAAATGGCACTGTTAAACAGCTTAACAACAGACAATTTAGTGTGCTGCTATGTCAAGTTCATGCTGAAAAAAATCTAATCAGCCCCAAGCCACAGGCTTCAATCTCCAGGACATTTTCATGACAATATGGGAGGAGATGTATACCTGTAAAAGTCATTATTGTTATTTAATATTAAGGCTCCAAGGACGTTGTGGTAATACGTAAACGTCTAATGCATATCAAAGTAAGAATGAAACTTTAAAATTTGATACATACATCAGGGGAAGCATTTTGGATACTGGATCTCCTTAAATACAGTAAAATCTGTCTCAGATGGAAACAATTTGTCTTTATCATAAATTTCATTCTTTAACAAAAATAAAGTCTGAAAACTCGTGTTAACTGAGGTCTAGCTATAAAAATATGTTAAAATGGTAAGGGTAAACAAGAATGGAAAATATTCTGCTTGAATATTTACTATTTCCTGTTCACATAATTTTGTTTTGTGCTTTATTTCTTGAAATATATCTGAGAGAAAGCATTTCTGTCACAAACAGCTAAGAGCTGAGACCAGCTGTTGCCAGTGTATGTTCACAGTACTTTAATGGTCTATAAAGGCCAAAAACAAAACAAAACAAATGGAAATAAAGAAATCAGAAATTTATACTGTTCAGTAACAATGTCATGTACATACATAGCATGAATTTCAGACATGTGATTCCAATCGTAAATAAATGGGGATTCATACTGTACAACATTTGTTGTGTAGATATAAGTATCTATATTAAATGGTAATTTATCACAGACACAGAACAACATTCATGTGTCTTGGGTTGCTTGGAAGCATCCATTACTTCACTATTCAAAGATGAAGAAGAAGGTGATGAACTTTTCTCTTACTAGTTAATTTTTTAGATGTAGTAATCAATTTCACTTAGGTCTATACACATACACACATGCATGAATAACAAATACTCATTATGCTATATGGAAATTCTGTGTAGCAAAACATAAAATACTGTAATTATAATTACGAATTTTAAGTATAATTCAGTAACAGGCGCCATTCGGTCATATGAAAGCTGTTTTACCAATTTCCACCACATGTGTAAAAAAATTATCTGCTGACAAATGAAATTTTAACCTTGCCAGTACATTTATTGTGTACTGTGAAGAACGTATTATGCTTGCTGCATGGATGGTGTGTTGCAGTGAGAAAGACTGAATTAACAACAGTTCACAATGACAAGGATATTTAATTTGCACCAACATTATTGCTTAGCGAACAACCTTTCGACAAAGCATATAAAGCATAGCGTAAATCATTTAAAATATTTGCACATTACCCAATTCTTCTATCGATTGTATTACTATGAACACAACGGAATGTTGTTATCCAAAGCAATCCGAAGTAGGTTAGGTCGGCAGAAATATTATAACCGAAATTACACATATGGATAATAAACCAGTAAGTCGGGACCACCTCACCAAGGTATGGAAAGTGTTTATATTATGCTGTTAGATCGTTGGTAATTTTACGCTTTCAAAAAGCACTTCAAAAGTGAAAGTAGCTTGTACAAATTAATATGTTCCTTGCTCTTCATGCTGACAGTAACAAGCGACCATTTTCGAAGAACGAATTTAGGCCTGTAACACAAACCTTCCAACAAATGACAACAATACATTCTTCACTGAATGTAACAAACTCCTGCTACAAAAACAACAAACTAATAAATCGAATACATGTATGTTGAATGCCGCCTACCGTTAAATTTCTCGCCAGTTAGTTTCGATCAGTTTATACAAAATTACTCTTAAATTAATTTCTAAATACACCATGAAAACTACAATCAGCTGTTCCACGCCAAGCAGTTCCTGCCATCTATACAAATCTAGTCCAATGATGCCAGTACTCTGAACTCAAATCGACAATTTAAACGTATATATAATTCTTAATGTTAATAAATACTGTTTTGCTAAAACTATTATGAAATATAATTGTTTATGACTGTTTGATTGCAACCAGTGACAACGTTCATCTCATACCTCTTGCTATCATTAATATATCAATTCACTAACAGGCTTTGTATCGTCGTCACTGACTGGCTGAGACTGCTTGTGACGTGCGTTGTTGACGTTTTACCAAAACAAAGCTTGGGTCGGTTAGGCATAGTTTATGTTAGACGTTGGCGAGTCGTATCTGTCAGTTAATGTTCTGCTCTTCTGGCAGCCTGTCGATTTATGTTATAACAATGACATCTACTCCAAAGTCAACTAATGAAGATGTTCTAGGAGGTAAGAGTGTCAAAATGTTTATTATAGTGCAGTTAAGAGAGTGGGTGCTGTTAGGAAGGATCTTCCAGTTGTCACTGATTTCGACTAAATCCAGTTCGTACTTCGTGTTCCACGTATGATCGCCAGTTCATGACATCAAAGTCACTGAACACAACAGTCAAAATTTCGCATTTTAATCAAAGGACTTAAATATCGCTGTGTGATGCTATTAATAAATATTGGATTTCGATCAATATGGTCCTGTGGTTGGTGTGTGGTTGTACTTCACAGTCCAAAAATTGTCGTTCATCTTGTTACATATTGTGGCACGAATTTTTCTTTATTTAGTATTTTCAGTATTATAACGGTTGGCGTACTGATGTGCCAAACGCCCTTGATTTTAGCCTCATTTTGCTTTCTGGTACACAAACGATACAGAATTTCACTTTGGATGTGACAAATGGTAATTAAGTATGACGCAACACACTAGTTCGTGTACCTGTAAGTAGACCATTCTTGCAGATACATGTTTGTTAATATAGCTTTGCCGCGAAACTGCGCGTTTTATAAAGGTGTATGTACAGAGTGTATTTTGTTATTTCATACAGCTTTTTGTTTAAAAATCGGTGTGACGAATACTTGACGAGATAGTTTTAAAAGTGTGTAAATCTTTCTTTCACGTGGAATGGTATCGTAAATTTCCTTCTCGAGAAATATCTTGGATGCGTTTTATAGGAAATTGCCAATGTTATATTTAACAAGAATTCTTGTTTGTTTCACGTGTGCAGATGAACAGCGTGCAGTAAATAGATTCGGTTTGTGTTTGCGCCAAAGAAACGCGCTTCCTGTATGTTGCGTTGGAAAGTGCTTCATCATGTATGTTACTTTAAATATCTAAAGAAAGACGACTGTAACAGCAGGCAGAACTAAGAAAGCGAAACAGTGTAGGTTTCTGTTACAAGGCGTGTGGCTGCATTTAGTCTGTTGCACGGATGCAGAATGTGGTTAATTCTTTTTACAGTCTCATTTCAGGTCACAAATGTGGTTAATTTTTGGTACATGAAATGAGAACACAAACTTGTATGTAGATTATATATAAGGACACTTGAGTAACTCTTTAGGCCGCCGGTGTACGTGGACAAATGATAACATTTTAAATTGAAAGTTTGTTTTGTAAATACCAATATTGAATAATACACAAGGGAGCTCCCCCGAGTGCACCGTTGCATTAAGAGGGCGCTGTTTATATCCCCATGGGGATGTGCATTAGGCCTATATAACTGTCGTCGACAGGGATCGCGGTGAGGGTCCCTTATCCCCGGGCTAACCTTGCGGGGAAAACATGACGGCCATGTCAAAATCGTTTATGTCACCGCATCTGTCACTCCATTGGTCCCCATTTGTTAGGTGTTCATTTAATAACAAACCTGAAATAAATTTATCCACTGTGTTAAGCAGATAGAATATATCAGGAGGTAGATATAATATCGAAAAAAACAAATGCGCATTGTATGACACTATTGTGCACACCGTATACCTCCTACGTGTTTCGGCCACTCGTGTGCCCATCTTCAAGGACGTGCATTTCAAAGGATAGATATGTCGAAATATTACAGAAGTTTTTCAACCAATGCACAGTTATAAAATATTAAATTTAAAAAATAATGCGTGGTTTGAAATACATATGAAATATTAAATTGCAGATAAAAATATTTGTGATTGATTATAGTGTGTAGTGGATAGTACGTATGTAGTAAATCGCCATCCAAGCAAAGGTGTTTTAATGTTACCGGTACGGTAGACCACTGGGTATTCCAGTGTGGTCTAAATTCTGGCATGGATCAGAATTATTCTTGCAACAAATTCCTCGCTGTTTGTGGAAACTGAAGATTCAGTACGTTGTCACTATTCTGAACCAGATAAGTCCAGTCCACGTGTAACTATTTAAGGCTCATTGTAATGCTAACCTACCATTTGCGCCTAGGTCTCCCGAGCGGCCTCTTTCCTTCAGGTTTTCGCACCAGAACCCTGTATGCATAACTTCTCAAGCATGTCTTGTCATGTGCCCCACCTGTCTTATTCTCTTTGATTTGATAATCCTAGTAATGCATGGGGAGTTCAATTATGAATTTCCAAATTTTGCAGTTTTCTCTTATCTCCTGTTAATTTGTGCCTACTTCAGCCTCCTGTTTATGAACTCTTCGGCGTATATTCTTCCTCTAATATGAGAGACCAAGTTTCACACCCATACAACATAACATAAAAATTATGTACATTTTTATCTCTGTTTTGGATAACAAACGAGCAGACAAAACATCCTGCACCGAATGGTAGTAGGAAGTCCTCGAATGTAGTGTTCTTAATTTTTTCATGCATGCAGATTTTAGTTGTTTTCGTAGTTCGCAAGTGTTTCAAATTGGAGGCTGTTTCAGAGGATTTATTACCTGCCTTTATGTTATGATTCTCCACTGCATTCCTTTCCTGAGACGTGCTCATATACTTTGTCTTCTCAGCATTCTAGACCAACCTGTGTACTAGCGATTATTCTTTATGTTTTCGTCTACTGAATTAACAAACAGAATAGACCAGAAACTGATGTGTCCCATTCAGTTTCGGTCACTCCTGGTTTACTGGGACTTTCGTAATGTTTAATCCTAAAAGCTATCCCATGAACAGGCCTGGGTAAGCTCCTAGGGCTGCAGGAGGGTGAGGCTTCCAGAATTTCTAGACAGTAAACGCATGAAGGCGGGAAGGTTGTCATCCCTACACCCCGGCCTTAGGAGATACACCTGTTACTTATGTATCAGAGACTGAGTCGACACCAGCCCCCTAGTGCGGCCGGAAGAAGTCAATGAAAAATCCCGGTGATCTCGTCGGGAATCGAACCCACGACTTTTCGGGTTGTCATATCGTAAAGGATAACGAATCTCCTGAGGACCTTAAAAAAGAGGGGCGCTGTTTCGAAAAGCGAGGAACTTTGAAGGGAGAATAACTTTCCCTTTTTTATCCGACTGTATATGTTAAAAGTACAGCTTGTGGAAAATATGTAACTTATTTATGCATCGTATGGGAGTCGATTATGTTTGATTGTGGGGCACAAAACCGAGACAGAGGGGGCTGTGAGTATATGGGCTAGTCTTAAGCATTGTGGCTATGACTGACAAACATACTCCGTTCCATGACGGGGTCTGCTTACCAGAACGACTTCAGGAGGGGGTGTTGTTTTGTGCCTGATAGTCCATATCGCTGACCGAATTACTTTCAGCGCAAGGCCTCGGACGGGGTTTCCGGGAAGGATAGCATCGATGACGCGCGAGCTTATCGCGAAGAGGCCACCCATGAAAGTATTACACGTGGTGTTCGGTTTACAGTACGGTAATGTGGAGAACGATACTTTGTGTTACCAAGCGTAAATACAATACATGACGTACACCGTTACTAGCTGCAACTAGTCTGGAACGTTTCTCAATCCATTTATTTGCCGGGACGAAGGGGGGGGATGTTGCTGTGTCATGTAACGATAAGTAACATAGACCGCGTTTTACGCTCGTTTGTTTTACGCCTCCCTGCTTTACGCCCATTACATACTTAAATTGCTTCTTAATTTATGTCCTCTCATTTTCGTTTCGTGGGCCCGGTAGCTCAGTCGGTATAGCGGTTGACTACGGGCTGGACGGTCCGGGATCGAATCCCGATGGGGACGAAATTTTACACCCGTCCAGACCGGCCCTGGCGCCCACCCAGCCTCCTGTTAAATGGATACCGGGTCTTTCCCGGGGGTTAAGTGCGGCCGGGGCGTGCTGCTGACCACTCACCCCCCTTCTACTACCGCGGTCATGGAAGAGTAGAGCTATACCTCTACCCACCCTCTGGGCCACACCGGGCCTGTAACGGGAACACTTTACCTTTATCATTTTCGTTTTAACGCATTTTGGCTGGCCGTTTTCCTATTGCGTTAAACCCTTATCCGTGATGGCAATATTTTTTATTTATGCCCGCGTTTCCAGGAACACAACTAGGGCCTAGCACAAGGCCACCGGTGTTCTAGAATGTGCAGGCCGACTGCAGTTCCGTATTTGAAGATTGTAAACAAACATTTGCAGACCGTTGCTTCTTTATTCTGGCGTCACGTTAATTCTGCGGTATTTTTGTTTGGTTTGGCAGCTGTTTGGCGGGGTTTTTTCGTCAGCGTTCTGGGATCAGATTCAGAGTTAATGAGGGCACTCTCGTCTTCATGCATGCTTCTCATTTCGCATGTCCTCTGGTCTATAAATAACTCACATACAGTTGAGATCACTTGTCCGCATTAGTAGGTCTGCTGTAGTATTTCAGGGACCACGCGACACGTGATCAGGAAATGACACGTTAATGAACCCTTCCAACCGCCGATTTCGAAATCTTTCGTTGACTTTTTAATCCAGCTTCAATTAGAGGTTAAGTAAATGTGGACTGAAAATTTAATACATGCGAGCCCAGGAGGAAAATAACAGTGTAGTTGGTGTGTCCGTGGAACTGGGAGAACGGCCATTAACGTGTAGGCGATTACAGGACTTTTAGAGAAGTGTTTTAAAGTTTCGTCGTTCCGTTTTCATTACCATATTAGCGAGTCGCGTGTGTTTGCCCTTCGGTGCCACAGTTCAGGTATAATTGTATACAGCCTGTAGATAGCGTCATGTGAGCCGAAACACGTAGTCGCCCTTCCGCCCCACTGTTCAGCCATAATTGTATACGGCCTGAAGATGGCGTCATGTGAGCCGAAACACGTGGTCGCCCTTCCGCCCCACTGTACAGCCATAATTGTATACAGCTTGAAGATGGCGTCATGTGAGCCGAAACACGTGGTCGCCCTTCCGCCCCACTGTTCAGCCATAATTGTATACGGCCTGAAGATGGCGTCATGTGAGCCGAAACACGTGGTCGTCCTTCCGCCCCACTGTTCAGCCATAATTGTATACAGCCTGAAGATGGCGTCATGTGAGCCGAAACACGTGGTCGCCCTTCCGCCCCACTGTTCAGCCATAATTGTATACAGCCTGAAGATGGCGTCATGTGAGCCGAAACACGTGGTC
>Ga0123352_10020898_pt1 | contig 10430 bp, 6 predicted proteins | sample TergutLab28metaG_FD_89700 | JGI IMG/M metagenome (GOLD analysis project Ga0123352, IMG submission 89700) | Labiotermes labralis P1 segment gut microbial communities from Petit-Saut dam, French Guiana - Lab288 P1 | ecosystem: Host-associated > Arthropoda: Insects > Digestive system > Gut ... | reverse complement strand
TTGGTGGGGAAACCGGAAGGAAAGAGACCACTGGGGAGACCTAGGCGTAGATGGGTGGATAATATTAGGATGGATCTCCAGAAGGTGGGATGTGGGTATGTGGACTGGATTGGGTTGGCCCAGGATAGGGACAGGTGGCAGACGCTTGTGAGTACGGTAATGAACTTTCGGGTTCCATAAAATGCGGGCAATTTCTTGACTAGCTGCAAACCAGTTAGCTTCTCAAGAAGGACTCTGCACCATGGAGTAAGTAAGTAAGTATTATGCTACAGGCTCAGGTCTCACGCGTACCTCACCCTTTCTATTTTTTTTTATCGTGTAATTGTGTTGACCCTGTGTGTTTGAGTATTCATATATTCGTCTTTTTTCGAAATTGCCTCGCGTTTGTAATTGAATTGAATGGAATTAAACTGAATTATCAAAATATACAGGAATAAATTATCTCACATAAACATTCGTATACTTTAATAATCATAATATAGTTGTTATCTCTTTGTATGTTTGTTAACTCATGGTTTCTTTTTTGACGTAGGCCTATTTTGTCTCAGTGGCTGAAAAAGATTCGCTAATTCTAAAACGGAACACAACTCAGGGGCTACCAACACACAGTCCGCAATTTTTTTGCGGACGGATTTTAGCCTGGAGGTACGAGGAATATCGTGTCTGGTTGAGGCGACCCTGGGCAGATGTGTGAGCATGGGATATCTACAGATGATGACTTCAATTCAGCCAGATTTGATAATGACGGCCATTACTGTGATGAATCTCGGCTTCACTAAGTGGACTTCCTTGCCCACTGTTCAGTTGTCTGTACTATTAAGAGTGTTCGCATCACATTTCTATTTTCTGTGTCACAAACTGTCCATGCAGTAATAAATCAGGTAATTTAGCTGTACTTGATAGATTAATATTTGGGTAAATTCTGTTTAAAACATGTCCAAAAAGTAGCCGTGTGCAATAAGAAATAGTTCTTAAGAGCACTGAAAAATATGTAGTTGTGTATTCAGTTACAAACAGTAATGGAAAGCAGCATTTACTGCATGCAGTTTAGGGGTCTGATATTTTGCATGAATCTTTCGCCTTGCTGAGAATGCACTGGAACTGAAACTGGAATTGGCATTGGAAATAGAAAGAATTTTTTAAAGTAATACTGAGGACCCCTTTATGTATATCTATCAATTAAAAGAATTGTTTAAACATACCTTAATTTCGATGAATAGAAAAGAAAAAACATTGATTAGAGATTTTAAAATATAGAATGAGAATTACAGATAGCAGGTAATAACAAATGGCACTCGTGTAGAAGGAATATTGTTCATGAGGTCGTGTACTTTTTCCTTACCGATGTCCCAGAACATTCAACAAGACACTTGTAGTTCGTAACGTGTTAATATAAATTAATACCTTTCAACCGCACAAGTTTGATTGAATATTGACGCTTCCGATTTGTATTCGGGAAGTGCCCAGTTCAAATTTGGGCTGGACTGCCTACTATCCTAATTGAATGTATTAATGGTTTTCCTCTGTCAAGTACTTCAGTTCGGCCAGCGCCAGTTTCTTTCTTACCTCTTCCAAATCGTTTGTTCACTGTTCCCAATCTGTACAGTCTAAGTAGCTGGTATCATCCTTAACTCTTGAATGATTCTGGGGTTTAATTCCAAAGTACTGGCTGGCCGGGGGGGGAGGGGGGGTGTGGAAATTCATAGTAACCTTAAACGCTTTCACGAGTGTACGGTGCACCGAGGCCGGCGGCAGGTGATTAATTAAAGGTTCATAAGCGTAACAAGGCCAGCGTTGACAAGTGAAATAAACTACAAGTACTACGGTTACTTTCTGCCGACTTCGGAGAGGATGGGTTGTATATTTGTTTAAGTTGCGTATATTATGCGAGCGCGTGTGCGTGCTTGTGCGTGTGTGTGCATGTGGGAGATCCGTATGCCAACCATATAAGCATTCAAACTTCGTCTTCAGGGGTCCGATGCAGCCAACAACACTGTGGTCACTGGTCGCTGTCTGTCTCCTGGCTGCAGTTAGTCCTGTGGCCATGTGTCCTGCTGTCTGCAGATGTGACATCTTCAGGTGGAACAGTTCCAGGGAGCAATACGTAAATGGCACCAACTGTTCAAACGCCTCACTCTCTGGTATTCCTCCAGGTATCGAAGCCAGCACCACGATTCTAATTGTTTCTTATAATAATATCACTAGACTTCGCAACAACGAGTTCTTAAAAATGAGGTTGGGAGAATTAAATTACGTCGACCTTCGTAACAACGGTTTGGTGACGATAGAAGAGTCTGCTTTCCGAGGTCTCCGTAAGTTACATGAACTCAGGTTGCAGAATAATAGACTCAGTGTCCTGCACCCAAACACTTTCAAGGAAACGTTCAGTCTGATTCGGTTGGATGTGGGTGAAAATTCAATCACTGATATTCATGTAAACACACTCACGAGTAACAAAAAACTAAAATATTTCAACATAGGGAACAACAGGCTAAACGCAATTCATCCTGATACATTCAAGAACAATGCAGAACTTCTGAGCATTAATATAAGTACAAACTTCCTCAGTGAAATTAACCGCAACCTTTTCGCCAACAATTTCAAGTTATTGTACCTCAACGTTAGCAACAACAAAATGTCATTCCTAGACGAAGGAACGTTTAAGAACAACAGCAGTCTTTGGAAACTTGACCTCAGTAAGAATGCGTTTTCAGAGATTCATCGTGAGACGTTTAAGGAGAACACGAAATTGTCGTTCTTACACGTCAGCCACAACAAGATCAGCGAAATTCATCAAAACACACTGAGGAACACCAACCTTAGCGGTTTGTTTCTTAGTCACAACATGCTCTCCTCACTTCATCCCAGCACATTTGAAACTAACAAATATCTAAAGACTGTAGATTTCGCCAACAACAGACTCATCTCCCTTAATGCCAGCACGTTTGTGGCTACCAGTAGGCTGGAGAACTTGCATATGAACAGTAATAGAATCAAAAGCCTTCATCATATTACTTTCAGAAACAACCCTAATCTCTCACATATTTTCCTTAGTGACAACGAAATCGATTTCATGCACCCTGATACGTTTATAAACAACACGAATTTACAATATCTGTGCATAAAAAACAACTCCATAAGGTCAGTTCACCCAGACACATTCAAATATAACTCCAAACTACGTCACTTGCATCTCTCGAACAACAGGATCACGTCACTCCATCCCAATACGTTTATTAATAACATCGCACTTCGATATGCTTACATCAACTATAATACAATCAATGAAATTTTCCCCAGCACCTTCAAGAACAATTCCCGTCTGACCACCTTGGATCTTAGCAACAATAAAATTAGTTGCCTACAACAAGATACTTTTGATGGAAAAATTGAACTCCGGACATTGAACCTTAGCGGTAACAGGCTGAAATATCTTCATCCGGATACCTTCAGTAATAACAAATATTTAGGGGATATTGACCTCAGTATGAACAGAATCACTGTCCTGCAACCTGATACCTTCAAGAACACAATGAACCTCAGGAAACTTCTTGTTGGTAGCAATGCCATAAATTCCTTACACTCCGGCATATTCATAAATAATAGCAAGTTGTCCATGCTGGATGTAAGTAACAACACACTCACGGATGTAAATCCAGACACATTCAAGAACACAGATTTGAGACACCTGGATTTAAGTTACAACCAAATAAGCTCGCTCCAACCTGATATATTGAAGAATAATATAAATCTTCAGGAATTATACCTAAACAACAACCAGATGAGATCACTTAACCCCTATATTTTTTGGGGAAATTCCGCGTTGCGGAAACTGGATATTAGTGGAAACAAGATCACTCATGTTGATAGCAATACGTTCTATAACAACACCAAACTCTATTATTTTAACGTAAGTTACAATGAAATAAACTCTTTGGACCCTGGAATGTTTTTGAACAATACTAATCTCAGAATTTTAGACTTGTCGCATAATAATTTGACTTTTAAAAGTAATATTCCTATTCTTATAGCACCAAATTTAAGTCATTTGTTCCTAGAATTTTGTAACATTCAATATCTTCCTGTTATGGCTTTTCAAAACTTAACCATGCTACAGAATCTCAGGCTGAATAACAATCGTCTTGAGACGCTGGAGGGAGAACCAAAAAGACATCCACTGAAGCACCACAGTATGGCTGGACTACCATCTTATTTACTCAACGGCCTCAGAAGATTAGAAGTATTAGATATTTCCAACAACAAGTTGAGGAGTTTAAATATAGATTTAGTTAGCAGTCATGACAATTTGAAGTGGCTGAGTGTTTCAGGCAACCCTGTTTATTGCGACTGCAAATTGCAGGAATTGTGGAGATGGTGTTTTGAAAGGTATCCAAAAACGCACACTGCTTCTTGTGACAAACCAGACACATGTTCCTGGGAAGTTGTGCGCAGTCTTTCGTGTGGTGTAACAAATAGGACCACATCAGGCGTGTCAACAATCACGGCGTTAATAGCTATATCCGTTCTGGTGCTGGTGATTGTTACGATCATATGCAGGGTTGTGCCCAAGTACGTGTTGCAAGAGCTGTGGTCTGGCTTCGTTTACAGAACTATGACATTCTTCTGCAAAACTCTGAATGCGGCATTCAGTTCATGCTTGGCGTACCTCAACACAAGGGCACATCGAAGGACTTGTTCTAAACTCCCTACGTCAGATGATCTGTAGAGCCCTTATTGAAGACAGTCTGAAGCACAGTTCAACTACTCTTTGTTGCGTAGAGAGCAATTTCATACACCTTCATTGCATACAACCACGAAATAAGCTACATCCAAGTAAGAAGTCACCATAATCTGTGGATGTCTCAAAATAAGGACATGCTTTCTTAACCGTGGTTTATCCACCACTTTCAGACCCGAACATACGGTTGTTTGTCCCATCCCAGTTCCCTCTTCTGGTTTAAAGTGTTAACTACGGAATCCATTGTCACCTAGTAAAACACCTTGCATTTTTTCTCAACCTACCCCTACAGCTGTTAAAAGCGCAGATGCTTGTACTCCAATCGTGTAGTGCCTCTTCGGTGAGGCAGGGGAGAAATCTACCAAAAAGGTCTTCATCGACATAGGATAATACGGAATCTTTGGTTATAAATTTGTGTTTCTAGAGGGTCCTGACCCACAATTCACTACTCCTAATAAAAATTTAGGGTCGTCATAGATTCTGCTACTACTGTGGGAGGAGACATTTGTTTTTTTTTAATAAGTTTTTTTCCCAGGCTTTTAGGAGTCTGAAAAAAAAGATGTAAACGAGTAATTGCTTTATTGGGTGTGTAAAAGTATGTTTCAAGAAACAGAGCTTAGGAGAGTCCGAAACTCAGCGGAGCAGAGAGACTACTAAAATCGCACTGTCCTTCAGTCCATACGTCTAATCGAGCACTGCGGAACGGATTTTCATGAAATTTAATGGATAGTTTTACTAACATTTAGTCGGTTCAATTAAATTTTCGTTTACATAGGACTGCTCTAATGACAACTTTACACAAACACCTCCATACCTTTCTGCGGACATCACGAGTGTAACTTGCTACACATTAATCGCAACGAAAACGTTTGGCCGAAACATGTAGATAAGAATAAGACACACACATTGTGATCAACACGTTCTGTCTGAAATAGTGTGGATTTCGCAGCAGTTATACCAACCACTGAGGAAAAAGTGGGTGAATTCAAACAACCTCAGGCAAAATCCAGCACCGTGGGGATTTACAAACAATTCCCTCCACGCTATATTACAGCGCCGTTGCTACGCCACAAAGAACACAAGGTTTCGCGATTACCTGCGCTTTTTCCTCGACCGGTATTGACGAGTTTTTCTACGAAATGTTGTGAAACGAATGCGTATTTACGTATCTTGTGTGCACATGCATTTGCTAACGTGTTGAGATATTTTCTGTTATGACTTCCGGGATTCCACCTGTAACAACATGAAGAGTTCTGACTGAAAACTTCAGATGTCACAAGACTAGCTAATTACTTACTCCTTAGCTCTACGGCCCTCTTAGAGCCTTTGCCTCCTTAATTACCGACGCCCATTCTCCCTATCGACTGCCTTCCCTCGCCATCTCCGACAACTCCTTCTCTATATCTTCCAACCATCTCAGTCTTGGTCTTCTACTACTTTCTTCTACTTTCCTCCGGTTTACTCTCAAATATTTCTTAACTGTCCTTCCCTTGTCCATTCTTACTACATATCCCATCCATTTCAATCTTCTTTGCAATATCTGCTATTATATCAAGATCTTGACATAGCTCCCTCAATTCGTGATTAGTTCTTATTCTCCACATTCCCTGCTCTACCACTGGTCCATATATCCTTAATATTTTCCTCTCCCATGCACTCAGTCTTTTCAGACTAGGTAATTCTAAAATGACAGATATATATTTATCATTATGCAATTAGGCATTTGTGCGTTATGATTTTATTATTACTATAATAATAAAACTATCAGCATTATTAGTAACCTTACTACTACTACCACCACCACTACTACTACTACTACTACTACCACCACCACCAGCATCACTACATATTTAGCCACTAATGCTAGTACTGTAGCATATGCAGGACTTCATTCCTTGTCTAATTAAGATAAAACATTTAGAAAACACCGCGTTTCAGAGACGTTCCCTGTGCCCGCCTTCAGGTTAAGCAAGATAGGTAAAGTGTGTGTGATGTAATTATTACGTCACATTCGTTCTTCGACAAGTCTTTTGCACCAGAAAGTTTGCTAGTAAAAGTTTCGACAGTCCAGCTGCAGTTCATATTCCACTCAATCTTACTGCTGTTTTTAGGATACGAAAAAACATAGGCCATCTGGAACATCAGATGTCCATCTTTGATAGGCAGAAATTATACATTAGCGTCTAACTGCTAACGAGCACACAATACAACAGGAACTGCTTACGCGAAGGTCAATGATGTGGACATTAATGCGCAGAGAAGAAATGTGAATTGCATTCGCACAGCGCTGGCATCTCTTCTTTGTACACGCGCAGGCCTGACCAGTTTGGCAACAAAACTGCATTTTGTAACATTGAAATTTTGTGACAGCTGATGAATCAAATACCTTGTGTCCTTTCCTTATCCTGCTAATGGTTCTACAATCGAGCCTAATAACTTCGTTTACAGCGGTGGCTGCAAAATTTGCAGGGGAGAGAACACGCCATAACACATATGTTTTCTTACTTCTTTAATCGTAGAAGAAGCGAGCGGTAAGGGTTCTAAACGCGTTGTTTTCCGAATATTTTAAGTAATTTCAACCACAGCACACAGTCCATTCCCAGTGCCGAAGTAAAATTAATTACATATCGTACACATTTCATTATTTATATATATATATTACGCATAGCTGCTGAAACGTCTGGCATTTTTTTATATTTTCTAGTTGAGAGGCAACATAAAGTGTGTCCCCGGGGGTTCAAGGCCTTAAGATGATAGCCAGACGATTAAACTGAGCTGTGTAAACGTGATCTAAGAAGCTAAATATCTACTTATTCGCAAGCCTCAGGAAGCAGAGAATCAAATGACTTCCTTGAAAGAAAAAATATGGCGTAGACCAATTAGAATATAATTATTTATAATTCCTGTGCTTGTGCGTTTTACAGAAAGGTTTTGCTAACATATTTGCCAGTTACTTTGTCACACAGTTACTTTTTGTTGGTTCAAGACGATCTGTTCTTTGCGGTATCTGGTTTCTTTTTTGAACTTTTTCCTCTTGTTTTAAAGATGTCCGGGTCGAGATGGTTGTATGGCATGTCACACCAGTCCCGACTTTGTGCGGGTTGATTGTTTTGCAGCAGGTGAGGAGCAATCAGCACAAACATGTGCTAGAACAGAACATAACTCCATCAAACACGTATCTGTATACTGGTTGCTGTAGCTAAAGAAGTTTGTTGGATTTTGCGTTATTCGTGTTTTTGAAGTTAACAGAACAAATCAGAACTCCTGTGTTCTTCGTTTTCTTGGGCAGAATACAAACATGGTCCCCACAAAGGTTTCACATTTCCAAAGCTACATTATTATTATTATTATTATTATTGTTACTTTAACCTTGGAAAGCCTCAGACTTACTTTATGTACCACCAGCTTTAACATTCAGAAATTCTGTGTTCTGTCCACAATGCCTTTATGTGTTTTGTGTGGATCTCAGAACAAACAGCTATTATCTCTCTGTACAGCATTAATATATCGGCTTTTAAACTGAGGCAGAGAGTGTTTACTGCGCAATACGAACTGGGTCCTCAAATCGGAGAGATACAGTTTCATCCTTAAAGGGTTAATTCGTTATGTAATTACTGACAAATCAGTAATATAGGTTCATGTAAGACGACGTATTGCGGAAGGATGTAGAAGAGGTCGAGGCCTATGTAAAATATCGTAAGAGTATTTGCGTGGAAGACTGAGGTAAACCACAGAAATCCTGAGTTAGGACAGCAGAACAGCGAATCTACATTTCAATCCATAGCATTCGACACACGATACATGAGTTCTAGCAATTCAGCCACGACGATTATCATCACGACTCTGGCGATGCCGTTAGATGCTAAAAGGTCGTAACGTTAGATATGCCAACATCTGAAGAAATAAGTAAAATAATATTTATGCAAAGACTTCACACCTTTGCAGAATAGCGGGTATGTGCATTGAGACTCCATGCATTTTGGTCACCAAGGATGTAGCTGCAGTATCTGATGCATCATAAGCTGGATGGGTACTAAATCAGTCTAGTTGTGACAGCCAAGGGCATATTTCATGTATGTAACGATAATGTTACTCAGATAATATAGCTCACGGTCAGCTAATTTTTGAAATGAGCTCTTCTGCAAGTCTTCATTAAATAACCTACTAGTAAATCAAATTAGATATTCAGTTTGGAGTTTATTTATGGTAACTGTAAACTAAAATGCATTCGGGGCTTTGCCCGAAAGAAGATGTCTGTCTAAAGCTTATTGATTTCCAGGGTTCTTCATATCTGCATTTTATGTGGTTCTTATCTTTAAATGTACAAAAATTAATATTATTTAATTCACTGTATGTAATTCTTCATGAAGATGGCGACTTACGGCCGAAACATGCAGGAGGGCACAAGCTTATGTATAATTTTAATTCTGTTGTGTATCTGGTATATATTAATGTTTACGGTTAATTGCTGTAAATTTGAAGTCGTTTTATTCCCCCAAATAAAGGGCACGATATTATCGCATGTTCTATAATCTCCATACAAGCAAAGCAAAATACTTACGAATTTACAACAAAAGTATGTGGAACTGAATATGAATGTCATCTATGAGCAATTGAACGCAGCGTACAAGTGTAGCTAAAGAACAGACAATGGGAGAATCAGTAAATACTAAGCTGTTTCATTCAGTTTTAAGGGAAAGCGTAACGACGAATTATATTGCAATGTTTGTACTGATTAGGCTTATCTGTAATCATCACTTTATGGCAAAATGTTTATTTTCCACAACACAAAATTCACCCACAAAAGACTTATGCATGTTCAAAATATCTTCGTGTTATATCCTCACAGAACATGGGGACAGTCAAAAAATTTTCGTTTCTTAGTATTAAAACTTACCTCAGCCCATGGCGTAAGTCCCATGGGTGTGAATTTAAACTGCCACTGAGGGAGTCCCTGGTGGACGAGCATCATGCGGAAGTAGTGTGTAAAGTTCTCAGCCAGGAAATGCCACTCGAAACTCCTGTCGAGTAGCCAAATCTTGGGATCCTCTCTCTTCAGGTCGGATTCACACTCACGTTTATCCAGATACACAAGACACACCTGACAACCAATTTGTACAGTAATATGCATACCCTCCAGCGAAAGCGTTTTTTCACATTATGTGACTCATCTTTCTTTGCTTGATGTTGTACATCCAATAAGTGGGCCGGGTAGCTCAGTCGGTATAGCGACTGACTACGGCCTGGACGGTCCGGGATCGAATACCAGTGGGGCGAGATTTTCCGCCCGTCCAGACCGGCCCTGGGGCCCACCCAACCTCCTGTAAAATGGGTACCGTGTCTTTCCCGGGGGTAAAGTGCGGCCGGGGCGTGCTGCTGACCACTCACTCCCTTCTAGCGCCGCAGTCATGGAAGAGTAGAGCTATACCTCTACCCACCCTCTGGGCCACACTGGGCCTGTAGCGGGAACACTTTACCTTTACCTTCACCTTTGTACAGCCCATAAATTTGCTTGGAATCAAGTAAGTCAAAGTACACTAGACTTTCATTTAGTTGCAAGTTGTATTCTAAATTCTTTAAAATAACCAACACGATGTCACTTGTAGACTATCCTTTATTTTCATGGGTAGTCGTCATTCACTCTCTACATGTTTCGAGCTTTCTAGAAGCTCATCATCAGGAGATCATTCTT
>Ga0123352_10020897_pt1 | contig 10430 bp, 5 predicted proteins | sample TergutLab28metaG_FD_89700 | JGI IMG/M metagenome (GOLD analysis project Ga0123352, IMG submission 89700) | Labiotermes labralis P1 segment gut microbial communities from Petit-Saut dam, French Guiana - Lab288 P1 | ecosystem: Host-associated > Arthropoda: Insects > Digestive system > Gut ... | reverse complement strand
GTAGTAGTAGTAGTAGGAATAGTAGTAGTTGTAGTACTAGTAGTGGTAGTAGTAGTATAGTAGTAATAGTAGTAGTATTAGTACTAGTAGTGGTAGTAGTATAGTAGTAATATTAGTGGTAGTAGTAGTGGTGTAGTAGTATTGTAGTATTATAGTAGTAGTTGTACTAGTAGTAGTAGTTTAGTAGTAGTAGTAGTAGTAGTAGTAGTAGGAATAGTAGTAGTTGTAGTACTAGTAGTGGTAGTAGTAGTATAGTAGTAATAGTAGTAGTATTAGTACTAGTAGTGGTAGTAGTATAGTAGTAATATTAGTAGTAGTAGTAGTGGTGTAGTAGTATTGTAGTATTATAGTAGTAGTTGTACTAGTAGTAGTAGTTTAGTAGTAGTAGTACTAGTAGTAGTAGTAGTAGTAGTAGGAGGAGGAGGAGGAAGAGGAAGAGGAAGAGTTATATTACACTCTAAGTCATCCCAAAAGTTTTTGTAAAGTCATTGCGATAACCCAGCGGAACCAAACGAACGGTACAGTTCGGTATTTTACGTCCGAACCGCAAACAAAAGACAGTGGAATGGCATTACCAAATTTTTCCTTGGAAAAAGAATTTTAAGGCTACCTCTTGAGCGGGGATAGTAATGGCCACTGTGTTTTGAGATGCCTAACGGGTGATTCGTGTGGACTTCATGCCACGTGGTCAAACCATTAGGTGTTCGAGCTCACCAAAACTGTTACTGAAATCTTCCTTCAATGGAACGCACCAACACATACAAGACTGAAATCACAGGAAACAATCACAATACTTGAATAGGCTCTTCATCCCCACACACACTCCAGAACCTAGATTTTGCTGCCTCAGATTTCTACCTTCTTGGAACCCTCAAAGGCGCAATCCATTGGAAAAGTTTTGGGACTGAAGACGAAGTTCTTGAAGAACTGGCTGCGGGCACAAAATTCCAACTGGTGAAAGAAGGGGATAGATGCTTTTGTTTGTCGGTGGCACAAGACTGTTGAAGTTGGAGAATGTGCAGAAAAATGAGGTGAGCAAAACGCCCATCTAGTTATCCTATGAGTACTTTTAAATAATTATATAACAAGCTACTGGCAACAAATTATAGCGTTGTGAAACATTTTTGGTCATATGTGTAACTTGGCAGATACAGTACATGAAGAAGTTTGGTAACCAGTAGAGAACGGCATTTTGCGATAGCCATGAGCAGCTAACAAGTCATGTGGTACCAGAATATCAGAAACTCCTTGGAATGCCATGTATGTGATATGAACTGTACAGTAAGTTCACATTATGCTATAGAAGATACAGAAACGCGTAGCATTCATTACTGAATTTTCACTAGTGCACAATTTATATTGGACTGTTACGATGGCTACCGTTTGATATGGAGGTTACTATGTATGATATATCTTCCGATCGCTACTAATAGATTACTGTCAATTTTGTTTGGAACTTGAGTTGCTACTCATTTTGGAATGTGCCTGTAAAGAAATAGACTTGCGTTCTATTTCTGTCTACGTGTCTTTTTATACTTATTTATACATGTCAAAAGTAAGGGAAAAAAATACATTAATTTATCTCTTTCCCTGTCACTTTCTCCCTTACTGTCTTAGTCCTCTCTTTCTCCCTTCGTTATTTCGTTGGTTTTTCATTTTCTTTCTTTTTTGCTTTCTTTTGTAACTTCTTCCAGACTATGCTCGTTAATTCCTTTGTGTATTTATTTATTGGTTTCTTTCTTCCTTCCTTGTTTCCTTTTTGTTTCTTCCTTCAATTTTTCGTTCTATCTTAGTTATTTCATTTCTCTGTACGTTTCTTCCACTTAATTTTTCTTCCTGCTCTTTATCTCTTAATTTTTTTATTTTGCTTTTTGTTTGTTCTTGTCACTCTGCCTTCCAATGTTTCTGTCTCTGTTTTGTAAAGATCCACATGAATCTGTTACGTCATTCGTTGATCAGAGACGGAACGTCAAGCGTGTCAACGAAACCGAAAGTTAAGGCGATGTATTGAAGATGACAGTAAACAATGGCAAGGCTGCGCGTTTCCTTCAAACTGCCCCACTGTTTACAGCGATTGTACTTGAGTAGCGGGAAGATGGTTCCTGTCAGTCTGAAGGCTTTCTGCCTGGCAGATTGCCATCAATTGCTGTCATTATCAGCACTTCCGTCTATGTCCGAGGTGATAATTGTTTGTTCTTCAACTTCCCTAAGGAATTCCACAACGGGGTGCTAGAAGCCACAAACGTAGCAGTAAAAGTGGTTTATAACTCTATAAAAGTTTCTGCACTCTTGTCTCTATTATCTCCTGTCGTGAAAGAACCTAGCCAAAATTCTATTCGGGAAGAAATTAAGAGCAGATTGAAGTCAGGGAATGCTTGCTATCATTCGGTGCAGTGTCTTTTGACTTCAAGTTTGCTATCCAAAAATGTAAAAATTAAGATATGCAAAACTATAAGTTTGCCTGTTGTTTTGTATGGGTGTGAGTCTTGGTCGCTCACATTAATGGAGGAACGTAGGCTGAGGGTGTTTGGGAAGATGGTGTTGAGGAAAATATTTGGGCCTAAGAGAGACGAGGTAATAGGGGAGTGGAGAAAACTACATAATGCGGAGCTTAATTATCTGTATTGCTCACCCAATATTGCTCGGTTGATAAAATCGAGAAGAATGAGAATGGCGGGGCATTTAGCATGCAGGGGGAGAAGAGAGGTGTATGCAGGAGTTTGTTGGGGAAACCTGAGGGAAGGAGACCACTTGGAAGAACCAGGTGTAGGTGGGAAGATAATACTGAGATGGATGTTCAGGAAGTGGGATGGGAGGGCATGGACTGGATCTATCTGGCTCAGGATAGGAACAGTTGACGGACACTTGTAAATGCGTTAATGAACCTTAGGGTTCAATACAATTCAGGGGATTTCTTGACTAGCTGAGAATCGGTTAGCTTCTCAAGATGGACTCTGCTTCATGGTGTGAGTAAGTAAGTTAGTAAGAAAGAAAGGAAGAAAGAAAGAAAGAAAGATCCTTGCTGCTTGAATTCAGTGTCTCATTTCTTCTCATCTCAGACACACTCAGAAACAAGTGGCTCCAACACTTTTACAAAATAGTTTCTTCCACAAAAACGAGGTAAAATAAAATTAATTTTTATGCACTTAATGCCGGACACATCCGATTAAATTGTCGGTTAGGGTGTCGCGTGACCTGATTGAGGTATCCATTATTTTCGTCAGTTCCTTCACACAAAAGTCGAAATTTTAAATCCGACCACTGTCACTACAACCCTTTGCTTTTCACTGTATATTTTCATTCTGTCTCCTGAAGTGAAACGAATAACTTCAGAAATTGGATATCGTATCGGTAAATGTACTTGAAACGAAGTGACAGACCTTCGAATGGCCTACGGTAAAACTGCAACGATCGTGTGGACAGGATGGGAAAGGCGCCAAGTGTTTGAGGCGATATCATTGGCCGTCGGGAGTGGAACTCGAAACCATACTCCTGCAGAACACAAAGAAAGGCTGCTAACCAAGCGGTCATATTCTGTATTACTGTAACTATTCTTCTTATTAGAGGCACTGAGCAAGATGTTACTGTTCCCCGAACGAAAGACCTTGGGTTAGGGAGTTCTGGCTTGCAAACAAACACACTAAGGAGTGCGGGGCAAATATGGCGGGGGGAGGGTTTGAGAAATTCTTCCTCCTTTCTATTGATAAATGAAAAGCCAAAGGTTCCTTTCGCCGTTTCAATGCAAGTGTAAGTTCTTTAGATATTTGAACCTCCTTCAATATTTCAAGTCATTTTCTTCACTTGCCTGCCCTAAGCTACGAACTAAATTACACACACATATCTGATCGTTTGTACTTTAGCTAGAATCATTTTCTTCCCGCTAACAACACCGGTGTTTGGCCTGATGGTTGTTTATTCACCCCATATGAAGGATTTAACTCTGGGAAAATATTTTCTCCTCATTATTCTGCCACATGTAGGCTCCTGCCGTCTTGTCCTACTGAATATTGTACGTAATAATTACTGGTGGCACACAGCGAGGTCGTGTACTTTATCTCTAATTTAACGGCAAGTCTTTGTGACACGCGGGCTGTTTCTGTACGCCCAATATTCAATCAGGAACTTGTTTCGTTTTGAATGAAAGTTTTAGTGGTCTCAGGACGAAAGAAGTTTGCTACACCGACTACAATGGAATTTAACTGAAACATAGTATACTGAATATCTTATAATCACAATTTATTTCCCAACTTCAGTAACGTTCTCAGTTCTGGCAGATGCTTTGGTCCAGATTTAGAGAGTTCATGGATCGGGATAGCGTAGTCGGTGTATTGACCCGCTATGGGCTGGACGGTCCGGAGATCGGAACGAGGTCGGGGCGAGATTCTCCGCACCCGTCCAGACAGGCCCTGGGGCCCATCCAGTCTACCGTATCAAGGGTAATGGTTTTTATGTCGGGGGTAAAGCAGCCGGAGCTTGGCGTTGACAATTCTTCTCCATCTAGCAGCGAGCTTAAAGTAAGAGTTTATCTCTACACGACCTCTGAGTTCTATATTCTAGGGTGAATCTGCAACTTATCTGTTACATCCAGTTCATGTCTGATAATGCAGGTACGATGTCATTGTTGGGAGATATGAATAAGGCCTGAAATTCCTAAGTTCGATAGCCTGACGTGAGAGGAGGCATTGCCCTCATGCGCTGTTTCGCACCACTATTCACCTGCTTTCAAAGTTCCTCCTTCCGTTTTATATACTAAAATTCTTCGGTTTCCCACTTTCAGTCCTGAAGACTTTTCTCACGTTCGGTGTCCATTGTCACTGCAAGAACTGTCCTGCTGTTAGCGCCTCAGCTGCATTTTTTACGCAGACAATGATCTGAAGACCAAATATTTACTTTTAATCAGATTGCGCATTAGCAGCTTCAATATTTTGTGTATTCAGCTCCCTCTTAGAGCGACAAATTGTATTCACCGTAATAATGTACAATATATCTCATTTAACTGATTTATTTGTTCGGCGAGTTACATGAAAATGTTTCGTCTCGTGTTTTTTTTATTTCATTCTATGTGTGTTTGTACATTTGTTATGTTTAGCCATCAGAGCTAATTTTTGTAAGGGGAATTAGGCTGCTGGGAGAGGATGTAATTAAATGTAGAACTGTATTATTATTATTATTATTATCATCATCATCATCATCATCTCCTTTATACAGGATATTTATAATTATATTCCTGAAACAAACTATGTCTCTAGGGAGTACAGTGTTGCAGCTATTCTGTTGTTACTATTCATAGTACTTATATCGTTTGTTTCAGTGTTGAATATATTGTATTTTTACATTAGTACTTTCCGAAGTATGTGTGCAGTGCCCAATATGGTTGTTTGCTGTAGTTACTTGACTTCATGTTTTCCTGGTATGTTGCTCACGTATTTTCTAAATGACGTTGAAATAGTCCCAGTCGCACCTATTGTTACTGGTATCACCTTTGTTTTTACATTCCACATGCGCTGTATTTATATTGTAAGGTCCTTATATTTTAGAATCTTCTCGGCTTCTTTTTAATCACATTTCTGTCTCCTGAGATCGCAACCTCTTTATTATTATTACTATTCAACCAGGATTAAAAAATTGTAAGGCACAACTATTTTAGTCTGAATATGACAAATATTGTAGCGGCTTATGACTCACTGGTGCATGAGGAAAATCACATGAAGTCAAATTGCCGTGTTATATTTGCAGCAGAAATTAATGACTGGATATCTGTGGAACATCACAATGACACTCCATAACTCAAGGATATGAACTGGGTAATGGCACAAAATGCTCTGAACCTCAGTCCACATACAAACATTCGTTACAAATCAAGTAATGTGAAAGTTTATTTTACAAAAATCGAGCTACGAATCATTCATCTGTTCAACGCTGACAACAGATCAGCATTAGCACACACGTTTCCAATAAGTTAGATTTGATTCTGGAGGCTTAGGTTTCGATTCTCAGCCGATTAACTTGCTACTCTCTTTATTAGAGTTTTCTCGATTTTCCTTATTCTGCGTAGCATGTAATACGAAGTGCGATATGGTCTATGATCGCAACGTTTTTCTTGCATCACCACCTCTCGGTCAGAGAGCGTTACTATCGATTGCTAGAAATGATGTCTATTCCATAAATCACGGTTTCCTCTCATGTCATACAACTATTCTCCTGACTAAGATTTCTCATGACTTTTGTTATTCTTCCAGGCAAATGACAGACCAGTACCACAGATTACGTCACAACCCCTTATATCCACCTCCCGTCTAGTGCACTATTTACTGACCACCTTGTCCCTATACTCTGTGTAAAGTCAAGACTATTCATCTTTCATTTTAAGCTACTTGTTTTGGATGTCTGCAGTTGACACAACGTCTTTCAACGTTATCAATCAATAGTTTAACTTGCCGTTTCTCCATACTTTTTCGTGTTCTTGCCGAAGAAATAAACTTGCCTATAAGAGTACTGAAGCGCCATTGTATTAAAGTAAAAGCTTCCAAAAATGGACACAGCCATGTCGGAAGTCACAGAAGCACTACATTGACTTTGTGGTGACCTTAGCACATATTGAGAGCCTTCATTCGGAACCCAGGGACAGATGAAGGTTATTCTGTTTTAAAATCCTTTCCAGGTTGTCATTAATTTGCTATTAAACTTCAGAAATCTAAGTGGTATAGTTCTACATGCCGTGATTTTCTTACAGTGTGAAGAAGTCAGTGGATCTTGGCGTTTTGTTAAGCAGCGCTCCGCCCTAATGCATAGAATGTTAAGTCGGCACATGAAGGTCGGTACATGAACACCGCAGCACCATCGGTAAGTCGCTGATACTTAACGTAGTCTACTGCGCAGAGCCGTAATTTGGAGCTGACATGGAGTAGAATACTTAATTGCTTGACTGGTTTTCATTTGTTGTGCATCTTCGCTATGCATTATGCTACACAGCACTTGTGAATTTTTTCTTTAATTGATTTGCAAATTAACCTAAAAATTTTTATTGAGCTGATTATTTAACCTTATGACCTTCTTTTCTTATATGATGTAACCGTTTGGTACACTACGTTTATCTAAACCATATTTAAAATTCAGTTTGTTCTTTGTATAAAACTCACTGCTTCGCCACCTTAATGGTAAAAGTTTTAGTGCTGTGTAGGGCACTAATCATTCTGTATTCTGAGGATCGTTGAGAACCATAAATACGAAGTGGGCAGCATGCTGAGGATTTTAAAGTTGAAAGCGAGTTGTAGGTTCAGCTACCGGTGTGTTTAGGTGGGTTGATAATGCTCTTTAGGCAATGTCAAATGTTTGTCTCTGAATGATTAAATGACCTGGAAACAATTTGTCGGAGCTCATTTTAACGCAGTCATCAGTGTATTTATCTGGTGGGACGAAACGACAGCATTAAATGTTAGGTTAGTAGGTGTTCGGACAGGAGTTCAAATCTGGAACCTTTGTGATGTGGGTACTTTGACGCTAAACACTATGAAAGGATTTCCATCTTGAAAGCTAATTGCTCTCTTAATTAGTCAAGAACTTTATGGGCCTCGAAATTTCGTGATTTTATTGATAAGAGACCGCCGTTTGTTTCTGCCATAAAGTAGTCCATTACACAACCATTCATCAATTTCTTAAAGCGTCATTTAATATTAACTTCCCACATAATGTTCCATTATTCGGTGCAGAAACTTTTGTCTTTAATTTTGCTATCTAAAATTATGAATATTAAAAATATATACAGAAAAGTAATTTTGCTCGGTCGCTCATGTTGAGGGAGGATAGAGGCTGAGGGTGTTCGAAAGGCTCCTGGACCTAAGAGGAACGAGGTAAGAGGTGAGTGGAGAAGACTGTACCCCTCACCAAATATTACTGGCGGGATTAAATAAAGAAGAGTGGGATGGGCGGGGCATGTGGCTCTCATGGAGAAGATGAGAGGTGCATCACGGGTTTTGATGGGGAAACCTGGGATAAAGGAATCATTTCGAAGACCTATGAATAGACGGGAAGATAATATTAAGATGGATCTTCAAAAGTGAGACTGGATTAACCTGAATCAGGATAGGGGTAAATGGCGCGTTCCTGTGAATTGGTTAATGAAATTCCGGACTCCATAAAAGACATGGAATTTCTTAATTCTTTGGCTGTGCTCCGTGGAGTTATTCATACAACGTTACGGTCTTCGGAGTGGGTTTTCATCACCGTATCGCTAACGTAACTTGTAGCATTCTCAGGAAGCTTTTCAAGAGTTCCCTTAACAAGAAGTCATTCCTTTCAAGGTACAGACTCTTGAAATTTGACGTGGGTGAACCTCGCTACTCCTGCATTTACTGTGCCTGCGTCTGTCCTCAGGAAGTTCGGCATGTCTACAGGAGGTATCACTTAATTAGATCGACAGTTGACGTATACACCCGCAGATTATGGCGGGTGGATTAACCCTCTAAATCCCTAAAGTCTCTTTTTTCATTTACTTATTAAGGAGGAGAAAGGAAGCTAAATCATATCTTGTCAGTTTTTCGTGTTATGCAATGTCATTTTCTACCTAATTAACTCCGTATTTTTTTGTGAGTGTTGGACTTAGCGACCGAACAGTGGCACTGTCTCCATGGTCGCCCTGCTATGTCTAATTTCACAATTATTATACGAATAACTTTCCGGCATGTGTAAGGAAAGTACCACTTAATTAATTCGACACTACAGAAAGCCTTCCGCAAAGGGCAGCCGCCGGATTAAGATCCGTCAAGAAATTTTGGAGGTAACTCACAAACGGTGTTAGGTGCAGACAGAAGCCAATTCACTATTCACTTCCGTGTTACGGCCAATAAAACTGTGAATACAGTAAGGCGCTGCGATACTAAGTTATTTGTGTAATAATTGAAGCACAGAAAGAGTGGGGCGGTCACCAAAAATGCTACTTTGTAGCCATGGGTCTCCTTAGTTGGACATCAGGTAACGGCACTTTCAAATGTCACAAAAAAAAACTTAGATTAATCCAGGTAAAAATTCAAAATGTGTACTACGAAAACCTAACAAGATGTGAATCAAGTTCCTTTCGCCTCTTTACGAGTAGATATAAAGAAGAGATTAAAGGAATTTAAAGAGGTTAATTCAGTTCTCCTCGTATCTTGGTAAGAAATAATGTGAAATGCCAACTTGATGCAAGAAGGTAATTCTATTGATGTATTTTTAGCTCGACATGTTTCGGGCGCATATGCCCATCATCAGGAGCATTAGATGTTGAGTTGCAGCATGTGGTTTTCTGCACCATCCGCACCGTACACACGACCTACGCAGCGGCTCTCAAGACCACCACCCATCCAAAAACTCGGTACAGAAAACCACATGCTGCAACTCAACATCTAATGCTCCTGATGATTGGCTTATGTACCCGAAACAAGTCGAGCTAAGAACACATCAATAAAATTACCTAGTTGCATTAAGCTGGTATTTCACATTATTTCATGAGGAAGATATACCGTCAAATAACCCTCAAATTATCTTGGTATGTTTACTGCAACTGAAAACTGCGGTATGAATGTGACTTTATTCCTTGTCGATTTAACGTATTTTACACGCAATATAGCATAATGAAAGAAGTACCATTTACACGCACATACATATGCATGTACATGTACGCCCTTATGTGTTTTGTAAGGTACAACACTCAGAGAGGAACTCCTGTTCACAAGAGTAGGCCTCAGTCACTGGTGAGCCGCTTAGGAAGAGGATCAGACTTGCTTTCATTTGTTCTCTTTTAGGAAACAGAAGTTCTGTTCATTTTGCGTTTCCTTCGATACATCACTTACACGAAGTAGAATGAACGTAATAAAGTAGTGACACTGGCGGTTGTGAAAAAAGGACACTCGACTGAAGCTACGTGTATGGGATATGACGGGTGAAGGAACATCATTTGTTGCCGTAGAATTTGTGTGATTCAGCACAGGGCTTTAGGACATTCCCTTTAATTTTATGTTTATGGTTCCGTGCATCGATTATCTATATTAATAATTGTCCAACGAGATGCAACACAAGGCAGCCTATTTATTATTCTGCAAGTTCACTCTACATGTTTCGGGTGTCAGCCACACCCATCATCAGGATTACACAAAACTGCAACTACAGCCTCCGGTACTGGTCATATTTTTTGTGCAGCTGCCTCCCTCCAACGTGGTCAAGCTAGCTTGGCCTTGGCTACGTTGGTGTAGTTGACACACGAAACATGTAGAGTGAACTTGCAGAATAATAAATAGACTATTTTGTTTATCTCAGTAATTAACCAACTTGATCCATAACATTTTGGTCTTACAATAAGTTTATTTCATATCTCTACTTGTTTCGAGCACATGTGCTCATCATCAGGAGGTCAAAATTGCATTACACAGCATCTGGTATCATCACACCTATAGGTG
>Ga0123352_10020896_pt1 | contig 10430 bp, 3 predicted proteins | sample TergutLab28metaG_FD_89700 | JGI IMG/M metagenome (GOLD analysis project Ga0123352, IMG submission 89700) | Labiotermes labralis P1 segment gut microbial communities from Petit-Saut dam, French Guiana - Lab288 P1 | ecosystem: Host-associated > Arthropoda: Insects > Digestive system > Gut ... | reverse complement strand
TAACAGATTCCAAGGAATATGCGGCACTATTAGGAAACACTTAAAGAAAACCCGTACAGATACCCAAATGAAATTCTATAAAGTTGTAGCTAGACCATCACTACTGTGTGGCAGCGAAACATGGGTAACCACGAAGAGAGAGACATGACTCGCCTAGAAGCTGCAGAAATGCGCTTTCTAAGAAGTGTTACGGGATACACAAGGCTGGATAAAATAAGAAGCGAAGTCATAAGAAACGAACGAGAGATCTCTGTAATACAAGACGTGAGACTCAAATACAAACAAAACTGGATCAACCACCTTGAAAGAATGGACAACACCAGATTCCCGAAACATGCCCTCAACTACAAACCTCGAGGAAGAAGAGATCGTGAAAGCCCCAGGAAACGATGGCAATGAGTCGATGCCGGAACAGGTCAAACGACCTAATCCATGGAGGAAGATGATGATGATGATGATGAAATTCATCCTTTTACAGGAAACATACATTCTAATACATGAGTTAACGGTATGCAGTGGGGAAGTTCTAGCGTTGCTTTAATTTCTGAGAAACTTGCCGTGTTTCAGCCATATTATGTCTATAAAATGTATTAGTGTAATAGTTTCAAATTCACTAATGCATGTAGAAATATCCACATAGAATCCGCATTGTCTTGCAGCGTAAAATCACCTCGCAATGTCTATGAACTTCTTCTCTTGTGTTCTGTGACTCTCAATTTTAAAAGATGCTTGACAACCCTGAATTAATTAATTAATTAATTACGTGTGACTTTTTAACTGTTCATCTTCTCCAAATTTTTATAGAAACACACAATTTATAACCTTGTGCACAAGATTTTACTCTTGGACTCCCCTTTTTATCCAGGTGAATTCAGTATAAAAAAGAATGTCATTATTTGTTTTCCACGGTACGTACGAGTATCGTTTGGTGAACCAAGTAACAGAGAAGGAGATGAGCAGGTGGCATGTGATACACATAGCTGAGAAAGCAAATGGGTGCAGGGTTTTGGTTGAAAAGCCGCTTGGAAGATACAGGCGTAGATGAGAGGATAATATTTAAATGGATCTTATTCCGGGATAGCTTAGTCGATATAGTGATAAGAATACAGGCTGGACGTCTGAGAAATAATAGTTAAAATTCCAGCAGTTGAGTGAGGTTTTTTTATTCTGCGAAATGTCCAGGCTTGTTTGCATAAATTGTGCTGCTGCCCCACTACTTTTTCACATGTCTGCGTCACAACTGAGGCAATTAATATACTGAGAGAAGAGCTTTTATATTCCTGTTGATACAATTACTTATCTTATCAATTACAGCGTCACTGCAGGTCCCACTCCATCTTCAAATCTGGGGCGGCCAATATTTAGCTTCGTCCCTGGAAACAGATGATAACCTAACAGCGACGAATTCCCTTCATATAATCAGAAATAATATAGGTTCTGTAGTTATGAAAATATACATCGTGTAAACATATTTTCTGACCAAAGCTCGTGTTAGGTACAGGGGTGCTGATAAGTTCTTAGTCCGACCAGGAAAGAAACAGGCTATATTCCCCTCATTTTATGGAACTTGGAGGTTCATTACCAAATTCACAAGGGTCCACTACCCGTCCCTACCCCATTCAAGCCTAAATTTCCCATAAGAATAAATGCAAAGCAACGGGCATGCCTTCTCGAAACATAAATCTTCTACAACCACTGTAGCGTTAATATAAGAATCGCAGTCAACAAGTACATAATAAGACTTACTTATTTACCTACTTACTTATCTAATTACTTACTTATTAACTAACTTACTTACTTACTTAGTAACTAACTAACTTACGACTCACGTACTTATTTACTTACTTACTCACTCACTCACTCACTCGCTCACTTACTCACTCATTCACTTACTTACTTACTGACTCCATGGAGCAGAAGAGTCCTTCTTTTGAAGCTAACCGGTTCTCAGCTAGTCAAGATTTTCCTTGCATGTTATGGAAACCTAGGTTCATTACCGAGTTCTCAAGTGCCCGCCACCTGTCCCGATCCTGAACGTACATGTAAGACATGTGAATTTATGATGTACGTCGAAAACCTCCTACATGTTCCGGCCACCTTTCGTGGCCATTTTCAGGGAGATGCTGTGCGAAGGATGTGTTACAAAGGAATCACAAACAATGTATTGATATAGAATATGAAGTTTTAATTGACACAGTGCGTACTGCAGACACTACAGCACCACCTTCCTTGGATGATGCTGCGAAGCAAACAACACACGGAACACTCATTACTCCAATCAAATTTAACACAAATAATTTTATCTGTATTTTATATTTTAACATACATGGGGTGCTGATAAGTCCTTAGCCCGACCAGGAAGGAAACAAGCTAATGTTTCTGTCAGAATGGCGTGAATTTCTTTCGGCGCCTTGCCTTACAAAAAAATAAAAAAACTTGACGACAGCTCGCGTCTCGATGTTGTTGAAATCGCGCGCGTCCCTGACGTGCTTCCGAGCTTGTTTCCTTCCTGGTCGGACTAAGGACTTATCAGCACCCTGGTACTTTAAACCGTACATTTAAAAGTTAATATTTTACGTTTGTACATTGGTTTGAATTTCTGTAACACAACTTCGTATAACATCTCATTGAAGATGGCCACAAAAGGTGGCCGAAAAGTTGAAGAGATTTTCAACACATATAAAAAATTCACATACTTTATATGCAATTGTTGGTTTTGTTCTCACGCAGTGGCTTATTTTTGCTTGAAAAACGATTTCTAAAAACATTATAAATAGACGATAGAAGTTCTTTGAATGATCTTCTTGTAATTGAATAGCACGCCGTCTAAAAAAAAGTTATAAATTATTATCATATTCTGACGACACTGAAGGTACAGGTGATGTAACAGGCGCCTAATTAGGACGCGCTGTCTCATCGCTTGATATCGAAAGCTGGTCTGACTGAATTTCTAAATGCTGAATTCTAATTTAAATTTAACTCCAAAAACGACACTTCCTTAATATTTTTTATTGCAATACTTACAATTAAGCCCATCTCAGTGGCCGCGCGTTTTAAGGAGTAGAATTGAGGCCGTTCGCCTGCTGAGATTTTGGGTTCGAATCCCACCGGGGGCATGGATGTTCATCAGCTTTGAGTGTTGTATTTTATTAGGGCCAAAGCGACAGGCTGATCACTGGTCAGGAGGAGTCCTACCAACTTTGTTGTGTCGTTGTGTGTGATCTAGAAACCTCATGAGTGAGGAGACCATAGTCCGCCTTGTCCGCAGCGCCACAGGTAAAAAATAAAAATTTCAATCTTAATATTTCAAATTCGCATAAATTACAACGTTGTGTTACAAATTAAGGTTCTAAGGAAACACGATACGATGGATATCTCAGCTCTACAGTTCTGTTTTCTACATGCGAAGATTTATTGGATCTGTGTAAGAAGCTACAACAATAGAGGCTCCTGAGATTTTAAGGCGCATAACTGTGAAGTACTGTACGATGCTGACTGCTGACATAGAGGAGAACATACGGACCGCCATAAATTCACATTGTTACTTGTTAAAAAAGAAAGCCATTTCGGATCCGTTTCTTATCTTGTAGTGTCCTTTGTTGTCGGAACAAGAGATGACGTGTTTGCAGGCTGAAGAGCTGCCAACAATACAGTCAGTCACACAAAAACGAGACACCCATACGTCATATTTGTTTAGAGTCTAGTTGCAAAACTCGGGGCTGTGCCGAGAAGGACAAAGCCAATATAAGGGATTTCACTTATATACGTAATTTGTAAACTTTTCCAGTTTTATGTTACTGACGATCACAGTGTCTGCGTGTGGCTTCATGGACAGACCATAGAACTGGTTGGAGGGATCCATTCCCACTAGCGAAAAGGTAATAAGAGGGCGTTTCTTTTGTATTTTGTTATTCTGCTTTAGTGGAGGTCTTGCGATGGAGTGATTCCATCTGACTATTTGTTGAGCTTTCAAAATTCGGTAGATATATCAACCAACTGCTTTAGCATTAAAAGCGTCCATGTCCTGCACAAAATATATTCATATTTCTTGTGATTCTTACAACGAACCGTGATTAAAATAGGTGCTTTCACAAAACGGCGAAAAGCGACTATCAGCTTCGTCATATCTATGGGTATGTCCGACTGTCCTTCCGCAAGCAATAACTCAGCTGCAACTGGACAGATGTTCATGAAATTTGATATATCAAAATTTTTGGAAACCTGTCGAAAAAAATAAGTACTATTAAAATCTGACAAAAATAACAGCTAGTTTACGTGAAGACCAATATGATAAACGAAAAGAAATACTTGTACAGGCCTGGACAGGCCTTGAGGGTTTCAGAAGAATGAGGTTCCCAGGTTTCAAGACAATCGGCACATAAATTTGTTACGGTTGTCTGTTAGAGGTTGAGAGAAATATTGTACCAATGAAAAATTCCAGTGATACCACCAGGAACGGAATCCGCGACCTTCCCGCCTGTAGCTCAGTGCCAGTACCATCTGGGCCTCAGTGTTCCCCCGAAGACCAACATATATTTATGACATCTCACTAAATTCTTCCTAGAACAAGAAATATTTCACAAAAATATTTTTGTAAAAATTAAAACATAAACTTCATTTTCAATTTTTTTTTCTAAAATCGTGCCATTTATGAGACAATGTGAAAAATTTGGTAGAACCAAACAAACAACAAAAAACAATATAATGTTGCGCAGAAAATATGCGATTTGTATGAACGATAACTAAGGCAAGAACTCGCGTGCAGGCACACACACACACGCGCGCGCGCGCTTTCATAATACTTTTTTTTCACTGCAATAATGGTAACGCGAACGCGCCTCAGTGCTACGTACATTGCCTGTCGTGTTTTGTTATAACATTAACAGACTGGTCTTTGCAATGGAGATACCATGTGCTCACTGTGAGTTAAGAAGCGAAATATTTTACAATACGGGGATGAACTACAGCCTTTTACCTCGCGAGTTCTCAGGAGATTATTTGCTGGTCTTTGCAGTGGTTGCTAAGTTTCAAGGTCTGACCGAACCTTGTGAGATTTGGGGCAGACAAAGGGGCACTGAAACAGGGTTTTTTCCATGTACTTTTGTTTCCGTCTGGATCTAATATTCCACCATTCCCGTCTTCATCTTCAAAGTTGCCGGTAAAGGAGCGAAAAGCGGTCGATGCCTCAGGAACTTCTAGCAAAATTGGTAGACTTTTCAAATTCGTGGAACCTCGGGGAAGAAACTTACTTCAATTGGTTTACTGAAGAATAAAATCCAACTAGATGTCACTTATTACTTCATTATGCTTATGTTACGCTAACATGTTTCGGACACCATTATGCCCATCATCAGGAGCTCTCGACGGTAGCGTTCGTTACCACACAGGGCGTCTGGTTCTCGAGTTGCTGCTGGTTGGGAGTTAAGTGCAGGCAGGATGGATGAGTGTCCGTACCGAAGGTTGTAACACGTGTTACAGCCTTCGGTCCGGACACTCATCCATCCAACACGTGTTACAGCCTTCGGTACGGACACTCATCCATCCTGCCTGCACTTAACTTCCAACCAGCAGCAACTCAAGAAACAGACGGCCTATGTGGTAACCAACACTATCGTCGTGAGCTCCTGATGATGGGCATAATGATGCCCGAAACATGTTGAGCCTAACATAAACACAATAAAGTAATAAGTGGCATCTAGTTGGATTTTACTCTTCAGTTATCAAGATGATGCACGGTCCAATACACATCAAATTACCATTGGCTTAGTTTTTTAAAGAGTTAAGTTTGCAAGAAATGCCGAAACATAACGTAGAGGCTGAAGTTACCCTGACCTTTCGACACTTTATGTGCTTCGAATGAAGCATTTCCAACCGTACTTGTTTAAGCCAACCAGAGACACAGCCAAGATCGCTGTTAGACTGCAATAACTTTATGGCGATTTGATGAACTTAAAAAAAATGGGGTTATCATGTTTCCTATTGTTTCAGCACCAGACCTAATAATATTCTAAAAGGTTTATGTTAATTTGCATAGTTTATCAGACTAACACAACTGCGTTAAAATTATTTCTTTAATTGAACGTTATATTAATTGAAAACGATATGGAGATTGAGTTTAAATTTGTTGTTTTGAATCTGGTTTACCATGAATAAAAAAACACAGCGACATGTGCCATAAACAAGAGCCTATGCAAAAATATCGCAGGCAGATTTAGCGTAGGGGAAGTTGATTCAACAGCTAAATAAAAATGATTACGACATTTTCATTTACAAATAGTATTCTATTTTTGAAAGTAAATTATGTTATATTGTCATAATAATTGGGTTTTAGATTCAAAGAGAAAATCAGCTAAACCATCGAGAAACAACTAATGCAATTTAGGTTCCGTTATAGGATGTATTTGCCATCGACGTCAGCAAAGTTGGGTCGAGACATTACGTTCAAATATTGATCGTGACACTCGTCACAAAAGCTGAACGTGTTGCTTCTTTCAGATTATTTTATCTCTTGTAGCACATTATTCACATAACAAATGTTAAGGCAACTTGCCGCTGCCATTCCTCGGTGTATTTTCTTTATTAATAAGCGATATAATGACCATTTTAGTACGTCAAATTACATAGCGCAAAAGTTCAGCGAGTTCTGAATGAGACGACTTATTGAAAGTAGCCATCTAAGCCTATAGTGAGTTAGTAGTCCTTTATATATCTGAAGGGAAATATCAAAACTAAGGAAATCTTCAAGAAATCAGGCATTTGGCCCGAAATTTCGTTAAAACATTTCATGACAGTAATTTAGTCTAATCGAAATTTTGACATTAAAATTTTCAGTATACACACGTATGTACCAAAATAAATAAATATTGAGCCTCCATGTTCGAGGTCAAGCAGTCCAGTGTGTTAGATTGGTTGTCCTTCAAGATGGAGGCAATACGATCCTATGAACTGAAAAGCATAGCATCGCAGAATACTTAAAAATAACAGAATCTTGTGTTAGTTAAAGATTCTTGCCTATTACGTAGGTTTTATAGCGTCTAGTGACAGACTGAAGAAGCTGTATTAAGAAGAGGATCTCATATACTCTGCTTCAGTAACCAAAGTGGCATGCAGCGTACCAGGGACAGAAAAATAAACTCAGGTAAGCATCACTTAAATAAGTGAATACTGCACTAAAATATAGAAAAACTTACTGTATTAGCTTTATAAAATGTTACTTGTCAATACCTTTGCATAATTACTATTCAGCCTATTGTATGTTAAAAAAGGAGACATTTTGGACAAAACAAAAAACTAAGTTTTAGTCAGAGTCTAGGAGAATTATTTATACCGGTGTAAATTCAGACGTTTAGCAGTAATATTTAGAAACATTTACGGAAAAAAAAAATCTTGGTCTACTATCTTGATACTTTTAACACTTTAACAGAAGGAAATGAAGTCTTATTTCATCACAATCCTAATCGAATTTAGAGCAACATACACATAGGTGTTAAGATTTTGAAAAAGCTCTCTTTTGGCTATTGCAGGGTATATTCTCAGTAGTCTCTAGGAAAAACTAAGGGAAAGTGAAAAAAAAAGAGAAAAACTTTACCACACTACGCGGGTTCTACGATCAGAAATGGGTAAATGTAACATACACATCCAAACTGTCACTTCTGCATGAAATATTCTTAGCAACATGTAACAAATCCGCACAACGGACATGTCTGGGAGACCCATGTTCCGGCAAACCGGACTTCACGATTTTTCATGTCTTCTTTTAAAACCCTTCCAGAATCACAGTAAGGAAACAGCAAAAAAAAAAAAATTCAACATTAAGAAATAAAGATCTGGCCTTACGCGAAGGACGTTGTGGTATTGACCATCGTTAAGTTCAAAAGCTGTAGTTTTTTAATATCCTGATAATCAAGCAAACATTTTTTTTCTTTCTTTCACTGCTAACGTATCTTTCAACGTTCTAACCAAAAAGGTTACATGTAGATGTCAATTTTTACTCCTATATTCGGTAAATTCTGTTGTCTGTTTTTATACATCAAAACTTTTCTTCCATTCTTCTGAAAAGTACCGTGGTAGTACCTTGAAGGAGACCGATACTTCCTACTTCCAGATCCTTTTCCATTCAACATAAACTCCCCACAACCTTCAGCACTCCCTAAACGAAAATGTGCTTGAGTGAATAAAAAATCAGTCAATAGAAAGAGAGACGCATAATGGATGTGCATTGTTCCGATGGAGCACATACAACGGTCGTTGTTTACCGTTTTGTGTTTATTGTACCTACAGAGCAGCGTAAATGAAATCCTACCGAACATCAGAAGTGAACCGAAACCCTCCCCGTCTTCACTCTGAAGATTTCTTCATATCTTCTTCCTCGCTATTAGTTCTTTTGAATAGACCATATTCTGCAATAAATCAGCTTGTCTAACGTCAGGAAGGAAGGAAGGCGTATTTCTCAGCGTCTAGATATAGTATGTAATCAACTCTACTTTAAAATATCGATTTCAGCTTTGTCTCTGCCTTGCCTTCCATGTCTTGGCTTATCAGCTAACGAAATGAAATGTGAAGCCAGTAGGCAAAACGTTCCACTGCCAATGTTACGAATTTATTTTTCAGGGAAATTTAGAAAACTGTTTCTTCAATATTTTTTTAAAATTCTTATTGCAACACTTAGGTCCCCTAAGTACCGAGATATAAAGGTAAAGGTAAAGTGATCCCGTTACAGCCCCAGTGTGGCCGAGAGGGTGGGTAGAGATATAGCTCTACTCTTCCATGACCGCGGCGCTAGAAGGGGGTGAGTGGTCAGCAGCACGCCCCGGCCGCACTTTACCCCCGGGGAAAGACTCGGTACCCATTTTACAGAAGGCTGGGTGGGTCCCAGGGCCGGTCTGGACGGGCGGAAAATCTCATCCCCACCGGGATTCGATCCCGGACCGTCCAGCCCGTAGTCAGCTGCTATACCAACTGAGCTACCGGGCCCACAACTGCCTATATATAAAGAGTATTAATGTACAGATGACGATGAAAAACTGAATGAAAGTTTGCGACTTATGTAAGAAGCGACTTCTCAGATCAGACGCTACACTATTTGATACACCTTGTGGAACTGTAAGTGATTCTACAGCGGCTCATGGACGAAGCTAAGGCAAAACATACGTTTTACGGATTAACCTTTAAACGCTTAATGTCAACTATAGTTGACGTACCGCACCACTAACCTCCAAAGTTGCATTTTATACATTTATTCAACAAATACAGGTACTGAATATTATAAACATGGTATATACTCTCCGTTTTTTTCTCTTCAAAATGCAGTTTGTTTCATAATTCTAACATATTTGGTTCCTGTATTATTCACATTTTATATACAGTGTGTGTTAAAATTTAAAAAAATCATTCCGGCGCCAAAAGGTTGAAGCTCTTGTCTATTTCTCCGTCACTTTACTCCTCTACTTTGCGTTACCAACAACAATAATTCTTCCATCTTCCTCTGCCCCTTTCCCTTTCTGTTTCCCACCCGACGTTGTTACGTCACCTGCAGATATGTGCGTTTAAAATAAAACTTTCACTACTTGAAGGAATGAGCATTCGTTCCAAGACGAAACTACTAAAGATGACATCTCTTTGTCGGAGGAGAAAAAAAAAATCTGAAAATTAATTATGTACCAGTCTCACTCTACCGGATGAGCTTGCGAATTTTTTTGAGCAGCATGCGTGGTCATTTACTGAAAATGACTAATGGAATGACTGCATTTGCTATCGAAGTACAACCTGTTTGGTCTTTTAAAATTTGTGAAGCGAAATATAATAAACCTCTCGCAATGTCTCCCTGCTTCTGAACTGATGTTTACGTTAATGTTTGAGAAATTTCCTCTTGTTTTATATCATCACGAATCTTATTGACTGCACTTAACTGCGCCCTGGCAGAGTAGTCGGTGTATTGATTAGGTTACTGACTCGACAAAACGACTTTCAAGCTCCTTCAGGGATACGAAACTTTTCTCTTCTCCAAAATTCACAAGACCGCTCTGAGGCCTACATAGCAGCCTATTCCATAAGTACCTGGATTCTGTCCAGGGGCAAAAGCGGCCAGAGCGTTTTGCTGACTTCTCACTCACATCTACTGGCGAGATTAAGAACGTGTGGATTATAGTTATATCCCACTACACCCTTTCCGGACGTCGAAAAGGACAACACTTTGCTCTCGCCGCAGTAAATTACTCTTCGTGTAGGAGCTTATCCTGGGTCAAATGGAATAAACTAAAACTAAACTCCGTGGCCTTAGTCCGCACGCGAACTATACCGACTGAGCGGCCGCCGCCGGTCAGCGAAGTTAGTGCCAACTTTTGCGGATAGAGAGGTGTCACGTGGTCAGCGCAACGGGTCCCCACAGCCGTTAATCTCTGTTTTCTAGACCTGGAGCCGCTACTTTTTTC
>Ga0123352_10020895_pt1 | contig 10430 bp, 4 predicted proteins | sample TergutLab28metaG_FD_89700 | JGI IMG/M metagenome (GOLD analysis project Ga0123352, IMG submission 89700) | Labiotermes labralis P1 segment gut microbial communities from Petit-Saut dam, French Guiana - Lab288 P1 | ecosystem: Host-associated > Arthropoda: Insects > Digestive system > Gut ... | reverse complement strand
TTGTTTCTCATAAAATTAAGAAAAAGTAGTTTTTATTTGTTTGCTGTTTCTGGTATGAAAAATTAAAAAGGAAATTGCCTCCCCGCAACCCGGGGGGGGATGGGGGGGGGGGGGGGGGGGGGGGTAGAAATATAGCGTCACATGCTAGCTGTGAGTTGTAGGCTTCACGCTCGGCCGGCTACCTCAAAATATTAGGCGCCAAATAGGAAAAGTGGAATGATTGCCATACTGAGAACCCACAGACATCAGGCGCTACTGTAAACAATTTAGTCGCCCAGGTGTTCTGGTTCTCGTGAGTTGTGTTTCTCTTATCTCTCAGTTTTATTACAAATCCTGCTGAAAATGTACCAGGATGATCGAAACTTTTGTCACAGAGAAACGTGGACAAATGCAGTGACATTGGGTGTATTTCAGTCTTGAAATGCACCTAAATTTTCATGTGAGACACCCCCGTTTTGTTGAAATGTTAAATTATAATATAAATATATATAAAATATAGTCGTACATAACTTTATATTTTATTAGATTGTATCAGGTTATAAGGCCGAAAAATGTAACTGAAGTATAACCTGATATAATCTAATAAAATATGAAGTTGTTTACGACTATATTTTATATTTATTTAAGTTATAATTTTGTGCACCTAAAGGTAACATTTTCCCTATGCAGTATATCGGTGAAATGTAGTTCCAGGCTTTCTTAACCCTGACAGCAGATGGAGATGAGTAGAAAATAAAAAGCCCCGGCCGCTTTACTCCTGGAGAAAGAACATCCGATATCCAATGAATAGAAGGCCGAGTAGGTCCTACAGCCGATTTGAACGTGACGTGGAAGCAGTAGTTGTTGCCTGAAATCACGGCCCTTAGGCCATAACCTATCACTGCATTGTCCCGGTCCTTATATGAAACGTTTTGGTAATCAAAATCTTTGAGAACAAAACTATTTCTCTTCCTCTTCGTTACTGGCCCTCATGCACAAAATGCAGGGCCTAATTTCAATTTTCTCTTGTGGCACACAACACGCAGTTCCTTGAGCAAATTCCTAGCAACGTTTCTCCTTGAAAGACGTTAAAGTGTATAAGAAACCGCCCTGGAAGCAAGTGAGTTCCGAGCGTCTCTGTTAAAACTACATAAACTCATCCCAAACTCTTATACAACCCCGTAAACAAACTAACGAACAAAAAGGGTCCTTCCGTATAGTTTTAGTGCCAAGGAAAACCATGTCACTAATACACGCTCCTTCTCTTTTACCCCCCTTTGCCTTACTGTCTTGCAAAAACCTCTAACAACTGACTTGAGTTAAAGGGAGTTTAGCAAAAACTTGTCTTCACACCCCCCTTCCCCTTTTCATTTCCTCTCCGCAGACTACGGTCTGAACGCCTGAAATTTCTAGCAAAGTTCTGTTAGTACAATATGAAAGGGTCTCATTCTGGGATCTGGGGCATTGGTGACTAAACAGTGACGCTGGAGCACCATGCGACACTTGTAATGTGTTAAGTCTTTTTTTGTCTTAACTAATGCACACAAATTGTTATAACATTTTTAAACAGTTAAGGTCATATAAACGTATAACAGTTGCTCCAACGTGTTTCGGTTTTCATAAGCCATCATCAGGGAGTTACAACCTACGCTTCGCTAAAGTTACAATTTTGACTTCGAAGTCAAAATTGTAACTTTAGCGAAGCACAGGCTGAGAGCTCCCTGATGATGGTTTACGTAAACCGAAACATGTTGGAGCAACTGTTATACGTTTATATGACCTTAACTGTTTGACAATTTTATAATAATTTGTGTGCATTAGTTGGACAAATAAAGGACTTAATACTATCAACATGCACGGTGCAACTACGAAGACTTGTGATTTGCTGTTGGAAGTTGAAGTTATTCACAGCCTTCAACATCAGTCATAGGAATAAAATATGCTTCTAGACTCGTTTTAAAATACCCCTCCGAATGAAATCCGCAATAGGCCTACAACTGCTATAAAGGTTACAATGTGTCACGTTGTCGGTATCTTAGCAAGCGAATTTGGTACTTCCAGGGAAGCACAACAACGCACGGGTTTATAACACGTAACCAAATCCTGCACTGTTTCGAAGCAATTTGCGGTAGTTGCTATGATCAACACTGTGCAGGCAGATCGCTCCATGGAACAATTTATAATACTGTAACTGTGCTGATAAGTCCTTAGCCCGACCAGGAAGGAAACAAGCTCGGAAGCATGTCAGGGACGCGCGCGATTTCAACTACATGAGACGCGAGCTGTCATCAAGTTTTTTTTTTTTGCAAGTCAAGGCGCCGAAGGAAATTCACGCCATTCTGACGAAAACATTAGCCTGTTTCCTTCATGGTCGGGCTAAGGACTTATCAGCACCCCTGTAAATAAGTGACCAGTCCGTCTTTACGCTCAGCACAGCAAGAGGGAATGCTAAATCTTTGAAGACTGGTCAAGATCAAAGTTACAGTACGAGCGAGGGTCAGTTAGACAGTCAGTCTTGGTGTCGAGCCCCTCTTAAGGCTAATAACCAAATCACAGTACAATTGAATGATGACATGGCTCCCAGCAGGGCTGGGTGGGCAGGGATGGAGGAGGAGGGCCCCAGGATTAGAGCAGGAAAAGCCCCGGAGGAAGAGCATGAAAGAGCCTGGAGGCAGGATGGAAAAGGGCACCGGGCGAGGGTGGATCCGTGGCGGCGTGTGGGCCAGGAGCAGTGCCGCCAACCATCTGTGAAGACTAAAACATTCGTCACTATGTATATATATGTGTGTGTGTGTGTGTGTGTACACGCACATTTGTTTCGGAATTCATACAGAACGCAAAGTGCTTCTATTGTAAAGGTGAATGCTGTACAAAAGATTAAGTACGTACCTCACAAAAAAAAAACACAGCATGCTTCCATTACAAAGACCAACATGAGAATGTTGTATAAAATATTCAGTTCGTACCTCACAAAGAACACAGTGTGCTTTCATCAGATACAGCACCAAATTAATTAAGCTCCGCAATTAGTCACTGCACTCTCACCACAGAGGCTTGAGTTCGATCCCAGTTCACCCCATGTGTGGACAAACTGGCCCTGTGACGGGTTTTTCTCGGAGAGTACTTCGGTTTTTTCCTTTCGATGTGATTCCACCAACGCTTTAGAGCATCATCATTATCATCATCATCTACGCGTTACTATTACCAGGACAAATGAGCAGTGGTCAGGGAAGCTTCCCCAAAAACCGCGCTCTAAAGGAAATCGGTGAACACTGAGTATACATCTACTTTCATTTCAATAGGCGAGTGTTGTTTGCAGAAACAAATGTTGCTTATTGTAAAAAGTGTATTTATGGTGTTAATTAAAGCGCTCTCCCATACCCGCAAAAAATGAATATTAGTTTCGTCACGTGTGTCCATCCGTCCCTCCGCATGTATCAGCTCATATCCAGCTTGAAGGCGTTTCGTGAAATTTGATTTTGAAAACCCGTTTTAAAACCTGCCAAGAAAATATTAATTTGGTTAAAATCGAACAAAAATACCGGACACTTTCAATGAGAACCTCAATACATTTCATTGTTGCCGGCGGCATTACTTCAATATAAAGTCATTGTTGCGCTACAATACACAGAAAAATAATTGTTGCGTTTACACGGAAAATTTTTCAATATTTATATTGTTGACGGCGACTTGTTGACGACGTATGGCGTTAGGTTGTTCAGATAGTTGAGGAGGTATGAGCTCAATAATACAGAGTGCGCAATAATTTGTAGCTAACCAACAATAATGAGGGAACCCAATGTTGCTCTTCCACGGTAACATTTTCAATACCTCGGCGCCTTTGCATACTCGCGAAACGCGCATATTTTCATATTTTATATTATTCACGTATGTATCTCAACAACACGGCATGTCTTCATGCCGTGCACAGGGCAACTGTGTGCCTGTACCGAGCTCAGAATCCACTTTCCATTAACGTTGCATCTAATCGGGGCTCTCCACAATTTCTATGCATGTTTATTTTCTATCCCTCCCTGTCCAAGTCGCATTGCCACGTAGCTGCAGAGTTGTGTCATAGATATAAGGCTTAATATGCCGTCTTGAAACTTCTATATGTTCTGTTTTCAGGACAAAGGCAGTGGTCCTTTTATTACATCAAAAATATTTCCCCCAAACCGCTCTGTTTTCCCCCCTGACTACGTAGTTAATGATGCTGACATAGTACGTTTTAAAATTTAAATGAAACTGTTATGTGTATAGTGCAGTAGTTTACTTTAATTTAATTATAATAGTAGGGGAAAAGAGGTCTCGGTCTTTAGAACGTTTTTTAATTGATTGGGGTACTTTATTATGGCAGCGCATGCGTGCAATGTAGTCCTGACCACACACATTGCTCTGGGTTAGACAACATGGGGCACAAAAAATAGAGCAACGTTATTGAATGGAAACGTATCATTTCCTGAATCTTGCTTATCTTGCATTTACCAACGCTGTATAGATTTGTTGATCATACTACTTGAATTCACATGCGTTATTTCCACTATATAACAGTCTTTTATCTTTTCAGACAGTGTGTTGTAAACTAGCCTGTACAATTTGACGTTTAGGTGACCGTGCATCGTGATAAATTCTTATAATAAAACCAACTAGATGCACTAATTTCTCAAATTTATTTTTGGAATAACATTCTACATGTTTCGGACAGTTCCTCTGTCCATCATCAGGAGTTTTTCACTGTACAAACAGCTATGGTATATGTCATACAGGTTTGCTGACAGCTTCCTCGCAAGCTGTCAGCAAACTTGTATACCATTGCTGTGTGTACAGTGAAAAACTCCTGATGATGGACAGAGGAACTGTTCGAAACATGTAGAGTGTTATTCCAAAAATAAATTTGAGAAATTAGTGCAACTAGTTGATTTTATCATAGGAATAGCCTGTAGCAGCAAGCCCTTGACACTGCACACATATTTATATACGTGACCGGGTAACACTTGTCTATCAACTGCTGAAATTCTCACGCTCTTTGAAGCAATGACTGCAAAACGCGGTCTTTTGCTACCAGCTAAGATGACAGTAATGTAGGAAGTGTTCTTAAGATTGTGGTATATTAGCATTTGTCACATTTTGACATGGATTGGGAGTAACGTTTTCGGTATACTGACTTGGCTACGCGATGGCCGGTAAGGGGTTCGAAACTTAGTAACAGCGACTGTGGGGTCCACACAACATTCTCTTCAAAGGGGACCAGAGTTCTTTCCCGGAGTCAGACAGCCGGGGCGTGGATTCGACCATTTATCTCCATTTAGTGCCAAGGTTAAGAATGAGTGGAGCTAACCTCTACGTCTCCTCATACATGCTTTCATGGCGTGGGCAGGACCAGGCGTGTAATAAACAGACTAACCCAGTTATAACGACATTGGTCTATACGACGCCTCGTCTATAGCGTTAGATATTCTGTGGTAGCAAGTAAATCCTTACTGTTAACTGTATCAATATACTCCTCGGTTAGAGCAACACTCCCTTATAACGACCGAAGTAGTCAGTCCCTTTCATGACGTAATAACCGAGTTTGATTCTTTTCCCTACAATTTTTTTTCAACTCTATCCTTTACTAATTAAATATTAACTATGCACGTAATTTCTCTTGAGACCTAACAAATTGCGAATTTATAATCTGTACGCTTTATTAAGTGCTGCTGCTTCCGGTACAGAGGAAATGTGTTATGGATGCCGAAGGAGAGTTCAAAGTAGAAACAATTTTCATGGAAGGTGCGTGAAAGTGGGTCTTAACCGCTTGGGGACAAAGAAAATGTTTACGTTATTTCGTATAGCAACAGCTGGACTGTGATTGAATGCGTTACGTGCGACTTTAGACAGACAGATTGTTTTGAACAGTTGCTAAGGGAAGGGTTTGAAATTAAGAAAGAAGAAGTGACAGAATAATACAGAGAACTGCACCGACATGTTCATGCAAATGATAGTCTATTTTATGAAGGTTAAGTTAAGAATACGTGGGTCGGGTAGCTCAGTCGGTATAGCGACTGAGCTACGGGTTGGACGATCCGAGATCGAATCCCGGTGGGATGGATTTTCCGCCTTTCCGGACCGGCCGTGAGGCCCACCCAGCCTCCTGTACAATGGCTACCGGGTCGTTCCCGGGGGTACAGGCGGCCAGGGTGTGTGGCTGACACCTACCCCATCTAGTGCCGAGGTCCTAGAAAGAGTAGAGCTATACATCTACTCACCCTAAGGGCCTTCGTGGCCTGTAAAAAGGGTGGAAACTACCTAAATTAAGAAGACTGAGATAGGTTTGCCACGTAGCACACAATAGCAAAGGTACTTGAATTGTAAGTATGAAAACTTTAAGAGATGGGACAAACTGACACAGCGTGACTTGGAGGGGGATAATATTAAAATTGGTTAAAAAGGTTTTGAATTTTTCAAATGGTTTAACCTTGTTGTAAGCTTTTGCAATAAAAGTGATGAAAATCTGAGGTTAAGGGAATGCAGGCATGCTTTTGGTCTTCTGAGTGCTTGTTTATTGCTTAAGGAAAATTCTTAACCCAAGAAGGTATTTAGTCATAACTAATTGTTAATTAGTTATCTACCATGTTAAACGGTCACCTTGCCACACTAGAACATGGCGTGGCATGAAACTGTGGGTGGATAAGTCTGTCGTAAGAGGACTTAATTTAAGTATATCTCCTCATAAATGATTGTGCGATTCCAAACATCGCAATTCAAATACATAGCTTCGTTTTCAGATAAACATGATAGATCAACTTCACATTCCATACATTTTAATCCCAGGTAAAGGGCTGCCTTGACTCACCGGATAGGAAGATCTGTGGGTCTCAGTGGTAGTCTGGTCGCACTGGTGAGTAGAAAACCCCTTAACCTGTTATGGATTGGATTCTGAATGTCCAGTTCTTCTTCAGTCATAATGTCTTGTATAATGGCGTATTGAAAAACAATCCATGTTGGGATAATGTGGAGTCTGTGCCATGTGACGGGCTGTAAGTAACGGCATAGGGCCTTAATATATTCTCGAAGAAAAATATCGTTTTTTGAATCACGGAATAAGTGTCAAAATTTTGAACTGGATGTGTGTGGATTAGTAGGCTCTAGTGGTGAATTGAACAGATTGCCTGTGAACTGTTGAAGGAATACTCAGTAGCACGAAGTTAGGTGTTTCTGGAATAAACGAATTACATACCTACACCGTCTGTTTATAAAATTGAACAATTTAGGCAAATGTTTGTACAGGCCTAAACGGAATGTAAAGAGGAAAACCAAGTGGGAAAAAGATCTGAGCACAGTTTAGAGGAGGAAGAGGAGGAGGAGTGAGATTATGCAAAGTAGGCAGAAATGCTTTATTGTATTAGAATAGAAATTTGTATTAGAATAGAAATTTGTATGTACATTATAAATAATATAAGATATTTTCATATTGTGGTGTGTGTGTGTGTGTGTGTGCGTGTTTGTGCTTGTATGTAGTGGTTCTAGTGATGGTTGGTGCGTTTGTGGTGCTCACGTTTGTAATATCTACAGTGAATTTTGTGCCTCTGATGGCCGCAACCCTTTATTGGTTGGAGAAGTCGGATTGGCTTCACGACAGAATCTAACACTTTGCTTCCCGAAAGGGCTGTGTGGCCCCATTGTGTTATGTAACGTGGTTCCTTTGCCCAGGGTAAGGGCTTTCGGAGTGCGATTCTAAAAATCCTCTAGACAAGCGCCTATATTAAAAATTTGTTGGGGTTTAGATTCTTTTACCCCATGGATTTGTGTTTAGGCGCGTGGAAAAGTTACAAATCGCCGTTTTCTCACTATGGAGGCCCGGGTTCGAACACAATTCAGTAGATGGTGGATTTTCAGAGCAAAAAGTGTCGTTGAAGCAGTAGTATCTGTTCGGGCTGGTGTGTTCCTCTGTCTGAATCATTCCAAAAGTGCTCCATTTTGATATTATATGAATATACCACCGACGATCTTCGCAATTGACAGCGTCGTTAAATACAACAGTCCCTCCTCCACCCCGTAAGGTATTCTTGCGCCCTGACCACTGCTGAGCCCTCTGTATCTAACACTGCAAGGTGCTCCATAAGATTTTTTTTGAGCTTCCTTATTGTAAATATCCATTTATTGAAATTCAAACCAACATTTAGAGTAGGAGCGTTTAATAGCTCATCTAAACTCCAGCCAAGGGCTAAAACATTTCCTTGGATAAAGTAATGTAAAACATGGGACGTAAAAAGATTTAGAATATAAAAAACGTTGCATCTGTTCTTGAGAGAATTGCTCTGCTATAGTGCTTTTTTCTTGTCTGTAAAAGAAGGTGGCCCATCAAACAATCTGTTCTAATTTGTGAGGAGGTGGAAACAAGATGGGGTGCTAAGGTCGTTGACTCCTCAGAGGAAGCACCTGCAACTTATCAGGAAAAGAGTTCATATCAAAAATTTTAAGCAGACTTTCCAGGGAGAGAAAATGATAGCTGAAGAATAAGGGACACAACTTGATGTCACTTGCTATTTTATTTCACTTCTTATGTACTCAACATGTTTCGGACATTAATATATCCATCATCAGGAGCTTGCGACTATGCTGCTGAATTACCACATTGGTCGTTCTGTTTTTGGTTCGATGTGTTTTGGAGATTTGGTGCGGTTGGGTTTGAGTAGTATCCGTGTTGCAGGCTGTCAACACGTTTCGGACATTAATATATCCATCATCATTATGGATATATTAATGTCCGAAACATGTTGAGTACATAAGAAGTGAAATAAAATAGTAAGTGACATCAAGTTGGTCTCTTATTCTTCAGCTATCATAACGATGCACTGTCCAATGAACATAAGAAACATAAGGAAAATAACGTTTTCTTGTTGCCACAGACGTCGTTACGAACCTGACGTTCCGTGGGTTACAGTTACTCTCGGCAAGTATTAAAAGTGACTTTTATTGCCATGGTGCATATAGGCAATCTGGCGAAGCTACGTAATGCTTTGGCCTTCTGCAGAGGAATTTGTTCTTATCGACACACCATGTACGGATCAGTCTCTCATGTGTTTGTAGCTTGTCTCCGAAAAATCCTCCGGAATGCTTTACTTTTTCTTCTTCTTCTTCTTCTTCTTCATTATCATCATATTCTTCTTGTTTTTTCTTTTGTGGTTAGGTCTGCTGGATTCTTCAATTTTATAAGAATTCTTTACCCTTGAAAATGGGACCAATATGTTGCCCTGAAACTTTGGAAGGGAATTACCACTACACGCTGCATAATGGCCCGAAGAACGCGGTTCTCATCTACTTTGCGGCGGAAGTCTAAAATTACACGTATTATATCTTCTTTCTTCGGAGAAACACTTGATCACTGAACAAACACAAAATGTAGGTTCACGAATTATTTCAAAACCAAACTACAAATTTCTTCTCCTTCTGCTCGCCACTACCTAGGCAGCTGTTTGTTCTGACATTTCAACCCTTAGCTTTGGTAGTCTGTCACTTTGCCTTTCTGTTGATATACAGGGCGGCGCCGAGCCGACTGACACATTTCAAATTTGAATATTGCGCCGGTGCTCTAGTTCTCATGGTTGGCGGGAAGAGGACGGTAGAGGAGAGGACGCCATTTCATATGGTCAGTCGCAATGGAACGTCGGAACGTGGAACAACGTGTTACCTGTGTTCGTAGTTTCGGCGACATCGCTTGGCCTGCTCGGTCGCCCGACCTTACTGCACTAACTTTTTTCCTGTGGGGAGGTCCTGAAAGACCGTGTGTTCCGGAGGCGTATCATGACTATTCAAGAACTCAAACAAGCCATTGTTGATGATGTTGCGGCTATTGTTGAGGACCTACGGAGGCGCGTGTAGGGCAACTTCCAGACACACTTGCAACAATGCATTGATATAAACGGAGGCCACCTGCCTGATGTTCAGAAAATAAGCTTGTAATCTGTGGGTAATAAATAGCATACTTGGACGTATTTATAGACGGTTTCGCTTATTTTCCCCTGTTTCCATATATTATCTATAACCATTTGAAATGTGTCAATCGGCTCCGCGCCACCCTGTGTTTGGGCCATTTTCTTCTGTATTGATCTCTTTAGCATTATACTTGTTGAAGAGACATTTAATTTATTCCTTTTGTTTAGACGTATAATTTTATCCTTTTTGACGTGCTCTTTGACACTTAGTAACAATTCAGTTACTTTTGCCTAAACTTTACTAGCGCTTACAGTTTTAGTTCGGTTTTCACTGTAACATAAATGTATGTGGACTGCCAGAACATAATTACCATTTTGACCCTTTAAAACCGAGTGGTAACTTTACGTACCATCAGGTTGATGATTTAAATATTCTAAATTCTGCCCATGACGGTCCCAGTGGCCGCGCGGTCTAAGGCGTGGGTCTGCGGCCGCTCGCCTGCTGAGATTGTGGGTTCGAATCCCACCGGGGGC
>Ga0123352_10020894_pt1 | contig 10430 bp, 9 predicted proteins | sample TergutLab28metaG_FD_89700 | JGI IMG/M metagenome (GOLD analysis project Ga0123352, IMG submission 89700) | Labiotermes labralis P1 segment gut microbial communities from Petit-Saut dam, French Guiana - Lab288 P1 | ecosystem: Host-associated > Arthropoda: Insects > Digestive system > Gut ... | reverse complement strand
CTCCCCTGATACCTCATCCCTCTTAGGCCCAAATATTCTCTTCAACACCCTAATCTCAAACATCTTCAGCCTACGTACCTCCCTCAATGTGAGTGACCAAGTTTCACTCCCATACACAACAACAGAAAAGTTATAGTTCTGTATTTCCAAATCTTTAAATTTTTGGACAGCAAACTGGAAGACAAAAGATTCTACACCGAATGATAGCTAGCATTTCCTGTCCTCAATCTTCTCTTAGTTTCTTCCTGAATAGAATTTTGATCTGTTGAGGTTTTTCCCAATTATTGGAACTCTTCCACCCTTTCAAAGGAACTATTATCAATCGTTGAAAAACATCTTGCATCCTTATCTCGAGACATGACCACGTACTTAGTTTTATCAGCGTTTACTTTTAGTCCAGTCTCCTTAGGAGCAACTACTAAAGCTTCTGCATTTTTCATTGTAGTATGTACACTTCCTCCCAATATTAATATCATCAGCATAAATCAGAAGCTGATGTGTACCATTTAATTTCAAGCCATCCTGAACAGAGATGGAATGTGTTATAGCAAATGTTGAAGTGTCATATAGGAAAGAGCAGCAATTGCCATTTTTTCCAATGACGGCGAATTAGTCTGTTTTAACAACACACAAGGACTGCTGCAAGAGCTTGGTTGTACACATAACCCTGAAGAACTGAGACTTTTTGTACATTTGTCTAAATATAGTTTATAGGTGGTATAACGGAAATATTAACCCATCACTACCGACTGCCCACTCTGTCCACATGAAGGAAACCCATGATAATATGGATTTGCTCTTGAAAGCTATGAGTTACTCAAACTATGGCTGGAATATATGTGCAGACCTTCAAGTCACAGGGCTACTCCAAGGAATGCAGTCTGGTTACACAAAGTTTTGCTGTTTTCTTTGAGAATGGGACAGCTGAGCAAAAGACAAACATTACAAAATTAAGGATTGACCAATGCGAGAAAACTCAGGTCCAGGGGAAGAGAGTGTCAGAAATCAACTGCTAGTTGACAATGGTAAGATTTTGTTATTGCCACCACACATTAAAGTGGGGTTAATGAAAAACTTTGTTAAAGCTATGAACAAACATGGTAAGGGTTTTCAGTATTAGATAGAAAAATTTCTGGAATTCAGTGATGGTAGATTAAAAAAGGCTATCTTTATTGGACCGCAAATTTGTAAAATCTGATCTATTTGAACACCTGTTGATAGAAACTGGGAAAACTGCATGGCTACCATTCAAAGTGGGTTTGTCTAAATTTCCTTGGAAACATAAAAGCCAAAAACTATAAGTAACTTGTTGAATGCATACCAGACTATGAGGGGGTGATACGCCATTGAAGTCATTTTTCACATTCCCACTTGGACTTCTTCCCTCCAAACCTGGGCGCAGTGAGCAACAAAAATTGGGAAGCACTCCGCCACGATATTTCCACCATGGAGTGAAAGATAAGCGGGAAAGTCATCACAGAAAATGTTAGCTGGATGTTGTTGGAACCTTACTGAAGAGATGTCTATTGCCAGTTACAAACAAATGAGTTACAGAAAGAAGTATTAAACATGAGTAAAATCAAACATTTTCACATTTTTATTGTGTAATTGCATAAATCTATTCTCATACAGCATTCGTGCAGCTATTTTTAAATTCCTTAAGTTCATTTCAACATGAAAAAGTGATTTTAAATCAGCAGTCCCATTACACAATTGTAGATTCTAGTATAATATAGTAAAAATCATTGAAAATGCCAAAGAGCACTAACTGAAATTCCAGAAAAATGTTAGATGACAACATATTTTCGTCTTCAGATTTGGATTCAGCAAAGCCAAATTATAAAAATTCACCTATTTTCATCCAGGGGCAAAAAAAAAAGTTTAAATTTGTTCTTCAGTGTAATTAGACACAACAGTAACTGAAATTAAATACATATCAGACTTCTCACATGGGTACAATAGCAGCGAGTCACCTTCACTGGTACAAAAAAAATTGGCCCCTTGTTCAAAATGTAATGTTGCTTGCATGAATATGTATAATTTCCTTCTCATTCCACAATGCCTTTATTTCACACAAATCTAAAACCACAAGAGTCCACTGCTGATGACTGATCTGAGTATGGCAAAGCCACTGTTGGACCTGTTCAAGAGTACCACCCAGTGTATACCATCCAAGTACCTTCCACTAGATGAAACATACAGCATTTTTGTAGTGATTGCCATTGGTTTTCAGATGGTATCAAAGGTAGTGGACACAAATATGGTACAAATTTACACATGCTGACAGAACCTAGTGGTATGTTAATGCACATCATGCCGGAATTCTATCTTATTATGACAGAATTTAAATATATTTGACACAAATAACAAGAGGTCACTGAAAAAATGCCAAAGAGTACAAAAATATATGTCCTGTGCTCATCAACAATATCAAATGTACTGCTGCATGAAGCAGAGTGGCACGTTATGGATGGGAACATTTAGACTCACTTCTAAAAGGTGAGCCAGAGTAGCCCAATCAGTACTTGACTGATTTTGGGGTGGACATCCAAGGTTCAATTATAAGATATGACTGGTGATTGGGTGGGCAATCTTGGTTAGAATAACAATTGTTTATAACAAGATATTCAGTCCCTTTCACGAAGTTATGAGTTCAAATGTATATGACATGAAAGGAACCTCAAATAGCATGACGACTTTCAATACAAACGGAATAAACATTTTCAGTTATAAATGCAGAACAGAAACAAAGTCTCAGGACACCACACCATTAACTATACAATAAGGAAAGTAGATTAATGATTACATCAGGGTGCATGTGCATTGTATGCTGATTGAAATTTGTTTTAAAACATGATCATATTCATCATATTAATATATCTACCCATATAATTCAAGGCAGCCCTAACCTCAGATAGCCCTTCAAATAAAATGTTTGCTGCGGAAAAATGTTTTACTATTGATTTCATATAGTTAATGCACAAAACATACCAGATACCATCCATCTTTACCAGTCACCATCACACTCACCACTGTTATTGTTCATGGTGTCCATCTTCACAGTCCTCCCATGACAGAGCATCATCACACCTATTAAATGCACAGCATATACTGCAGTTTTAAATCCTTCAAAATTGCTTCTGGTGAAATGTACTGCCATTCTGTGATGATCCATTAACAAAGAATCATACTGGGCCTTTTAATTCTTTCAATTAAGGTCTGCACACGGTCCCTTCTCTAGTGCTAAAGGTATCTTACATGCATGCAACATCAACAACCTCCCCCATTTTTTATGGAGCCCCCCTGTCCATCTGTTCCACACCAGTGTTAATCATACCTTCATAAAATCATTGTTCATACCAGGTTTAGGTTAGCATTTGACAATGATATCTCGAAGTAGGTGCTTCATAGGATTTGTTTTAAGATTCATAATCACATGCTACTGCCTATAAATACAGTCAACATGACAGTTCATCTTTTCATTGCCTGATGTTTTCATCACCATACACTGCCTCAGCATCATGAATAGCATTACTTGAGAGCATACTAAAGTAAAATTGGTTTGGCTAATTTCAGAATTTTGTATTTCATCACTTCCAATGTAATCAGCTCTCCAGGTTTCATTTTCAGGTGCATGAACTCAGTAATTCCTTATTCTAGCTCATGGCAAGAACTGTGTTTGGGTCCACTGAAATGTTCTTAGGAAGAATTTGCATTTATCAATTTCTTTTGTTTCCTCCACCTTTGAAAATCTGAGTCCAAAATCCTGAACTTCTTTCTATATTGCATTTTTCATTGTTTTTGTGTGGTTAGTCAGCATTAGTTTAAAGGTGGCATAACTGCATCTGATTCCATTTTGAATTCTTCAGTGGCATGATGACTGGACTACAACCATAACAAATGCTCTACTCTCTTTCTCTCTCGGCTACACTGGTGACAATTTGGCAGTGCACACAATGGTTTGACTCTGCACAGCCCACTTCAGCCCAGTATAGTCTAGTTTGGGGCTTCACACACAAATTCAAGATGATCCCCCAAATAAAAATGGTGAATTTAATGGGGAGGGAACCTCAGCTTGCACTGAGTTAAATGTGGTGTATACTTAGCTAATTTAATAAAAAATCAACTAATTTGCTTTAGAAGTTACTTGCTTGGATGCAGGTCACAAAAAGTGGGTAATTTACTTACTCTGTTTTGCCATTTAATGGCATATTTTGAAAAAAATACATCAAGAAGCACTATAATAGTAGATGGCCGTTCTGTGAAGTCTCAATGTTTCCCCACCAGCAGAGTTAAGATCCTAGTTCCAAAAAACAGACTTGGTGCTCAGCAGGGTTACAATGTTAATTAATTCAGTTACAGTCTGTTCTGTATGGACAGGAGAGGTCAGCCCAAACAAGAAAGAAAACTATGAGAAACCTCAGTAGAGCTGCGGTCCTTGGCTGAAGTTCGAACACGGTACATCTTGAATACAAATCAGAAGTATTACCACGTGAGTCATCTTGCCTAGCAGATATCCATTTAAAATTAATTTTTGTCTGTGTCAAGACACAAATGTGGAAAATAACTTAAGAACCACCAGTTGCAAAAAGGTTGTTTCTGCATCAGTGGGACGAGCTTGTTGCTCAGAGGCTGCGAAAAGCTTCTGGAGGGATCTTACTCAGTTTGTACAGTTCTGTGAACACTGTGAGGGCTTTCTTCATATCCCATTTTGACTCCTCCAAACACCTGAAATGAATCAAAAACAATATGGTGATACTTATCCTCCTTGAACTGTCTCAAATTTTGTCAATTATCAGCTATGTTTACTAACAATTTTAATTAATTTTACATAACGGACAAACAAACAACCTTACTGTCCATACCAGACTTCAAGTCCTTTAAATGAACACTGTCCATCTTCTGAAGGAAGATACCATGCATATACAGCATTCAGTGCAAGGATGATCAGGCATAAAATGGGTGAAATAACTGTTACAAAGACAGCTGGTTCAAGGAGCACCACTGGCATTTTTCTCATACTGGTACATCAGGTGTGGCTGACCACAGCATTAACCTTAGCCACTATATCCAACTCCATAATACCATTACCCCCTACTCCAAATACCAATATGTAGACAATATCAATAGGACAGCAACTCAGAATGAGCTCCAACCCAACAGCATAACAGGAAGATAAATTTGTCTTGAGCAGGTCATGGAAACCTCTAAACTGCTACTTTACAGGCACAAAGTCTCCACGCACCTAGGATCTCATAGCCAACACAACCTGCTACGATCAACATAAACTGCCAATTTCGTGCACGAATTACTGTCTTTCTCAGAACTCCTTTCCAATCCCCATTTTTATATTCCTTATTTTTCACATCTTTTTTACTTTTTAGCATTTCTTCCTTCCTTTACTTATATCTTAACATGGCCCACTGCTTTCTTATGCTGATCTTCCTACTACAGGGGGCAGCCAGAAATTAGTGCCACATGTTTTATTTCATGCTGGTCACAAGTCAAACATGTGAAAATTTCAGACATTCCCTACAACATTATTGAGGGAATATTTATTTCAATGTAGTCTCAATCTTTTCGAATATCTTCTTCCCACCTTTGATCAAAAGCATATATTCTCACCCAAGCGAAACTTTCTCTCCCTTCTCTGCAGCTACTGGCTCAAGGCAAGCTGCGGTGCCTCATCATTGGCGTAATGGTGTCCTCATAGGATTTTTCTTTGAAGACCAAACAGGTGACAATCTGATGGTGCAAGGTGAGGACTGATGCAGAAAAAGTGTCCATCGACAATTTGTGATGGCCTCTATGGTGCACACAAGTACTGTCATGGAGGAGAAACATTTCAGACATTTTTCTTGTAGGATAAACTCAACAAAGGTGAGAATTCGACTTCTCAGTGTTTCAATGCAATGGCTGGAGTCCTGTTGTCCCCCTAGGCAAGAAGTTCACAAGAACACATCCTTCTCATCCTGGAAGATTGTGATCAAGATTTTTTCAGCTTACAGCACACTCTTCACTTTCTTCTTCCTTGGGGATGTTGTATGGTGCCATTCCATAACTGGCACTTGGATTTGGGTTCAGAATGCTTTCATTCCCCATGATAATCTGCAACAGGAAGCTCTCACTTCCAATTGCTGTATTGGTGCCAACAAGCAGTGACAGTTTGCTTTCCTCATCCTTTTGGGTGCATCTATCAGTACCGGTGGTACCCCAACTACTACAGACCTTGGAATAGATGAGATTTTCAATACATGCCACTACACTGCCTTTACTGATGAATGGGATGGAGCACACTTCATCTGTTATTATGCAGAGGTTACCAACTATCATTTCATCCCCCCAGTGGATGTAGAGAGGCATCAATGTACTGCAATACAATCACTGCACAGTTTTTCTGTGAAGTGCTGCTCCTCCTGTTTCAGTTCCTTTAATCCATATTACCCATCATCAGACAGTACTCACATCCACAGAAGATTCACCATACACTCTGAACAACCATTTGTGAATGCATGTTGGCTTGTCACCTTCAACTTTGAACTTTCAACTGCATGTCAATCTCTCTCATTTTAGAATCAAATGTGGTGCAGCTATCTATTGAGTGAAACAGTCTCTACTAATGGAAAATAATGGAGAATGTTCAGGTACTTCACTTATGTAGTGGTTATTTCTATACAAAAGAATGTAAGAACATAAGAAATAGTAGACAAAACTTTATTACTGCTCTTCATAATTTGCTAGCCATTATCCATTCAAGCCACCCTTTACAGCCCCATGGTTTCTCTTATATCCTTATACCCTCCCTTCCTACTGGTTTGGTAGCCATCTTCCATTCAAACCACCCTTGCAGAAAAACCTGTACAGTGCCACAGTTTCCCTAATACCCTATCAGTTTACTTTTCAACCTGAAAACATGGACAGCAGGTTCCTGTGAAATACTTGTGCATGTGCATATCAGACACATGGCATCACATTCCAGATGTATTCTTTATTGTTGATACACTTTCCATGGAAACCAGTGATAAAGATATGCAAGCTACCCTCTGCATAACACTCTCAGAAGTAGTTGGAATTCATATTATTAGGGAAAAATGTGGTTTGTTTTGTACTTAATTCCACACAAACTGCATGTTAAACTGCAACAGGCATTAACTAGGACAGTACTGACGGCAGAATGATAAATGTAACTATCCATTAAGCACAGTAACACTTGAGTGGCAGTATCAATAGTGACACTGCCTGTATTTCAAACATGAAGGTTTCCAGCCACACAGCAGTGTAATAACTTCATGAAATTCATTCTATAATTGTAATGTAGGTCTAACCTGGCAAAACAAAGTACACTTGTAATTAGATCAGATATATGAAGCATGGCCTTAGGTCTGCTTCCAATGAACAGTCATTACATCCAGCATCACACGACTTCTTGTTGGCAAGGTTTGGAGTCTCTGTGGAGTAAAGCGTAGACCTTCAAGTGGCAACAGTTCATAGATCTACAGACCTGCTCACAGCCACATTGCTGTATAGTGACCAATGATGATGTCCGCTCACTACTACTCAGTACCACAAGTTCCACATTAATGCAGGACTGAGTGCCATAGCGCAGGCCATATCTACTGCTACACAGTGACCAGTGATGGCCCCTGTCATGCAGTTATCAGATCTGAATTAAAAAGTCTCTCTGTAGAAGAATATTACAGGATTTCATAGAAGGTATGTTGCTGCCACAAGCTGGTAAGGCAAACATGACATACAACACTATTCCACAGACTTAAATGGGATCATGTTCCTTACATTTGATAGAAAATAGTGCCATACTTCAGTTTTCAAATTACAGTAAAAACTGTTTTATCCATAAATAGATTATCCAGATATCTCAGCTAACTGGCAAACTGACAAAGGTAAAGCTCACCCTAGAATAGGCCATTAAGTTCAAGATATGGAGAAGAGGTACACTTCTACTCTTTCTTTAACCTCAGCACTAGATGGGGGTGGGTGGTCAATGCCAGGCCCCAACCACTTCACCTCCAGGAAAAAGACCCAACACCCATTGTAAAAAAGGCAGGGTGGGCCACAGAGCCAGTCTGGATTGGCATGGAAATCCTCCCCTCACCAGGATTCAATCCCGGGACCATCCAACCTATAGCGGGTTGCTATGCTGACTACACTATCCTGGCAACACCAAAATGCGTGCATAATTCAGTGAAGGGAATACATATTATATGATGATTAAGAGAATTAAATACGGTGTTGTTTTTTTTTATTATATGTGCAAATTGTTACATGCAGCACGTAGTGATGACAAGGGAATTTAATGTACAGCAAGAAAAACAGGACATTACATCAAGTGACAAATCTGGAAAGTCCATCCGTAACGGTGTTGGATACACTAAGATACACATTAGGCATAACATTCTGATATCTGGAAAATGCGATATCTGGCAACCCTTTTCCCCGCAGATGCTGGATAAAACAGTTTTTACTGTATATGGATAATATATTTCGTATTACGGACCACTCCTCAACAGCATTCCTGGTCTGTCTGACACTTTGCCATATTATGATCTCATGATACACAGAACTCAGTTTTCTGTTTGCTCATTAAAATGTAACAAATATAAAATTAATGAACTTAGTATGTTCCATACCCATGCATTAAAGGTACATTTAAACTTATGTAATAGAACCAACAAATGCACAGGTATAAAATATATTTTATCACATATTATTACCAACACGTTTCAGTTGCTTTTGAAATTATCAGAACATATTAAGTTCATTAATGCCCAACAGGCAAAATTAGTTCATCTAACAAAAACTACCCTGATGTTGATCACAAAAGCGATCGAAACATGCTGGTAATTAATAATATGTGATGAAACATATTTTATACATGTGCATTTGTCGGTTTTATTACATAAGTTTAAATATAATATTCATATTTGGACAACAGGTTAAATTGGTATTCACATATTGCAGAATTACAGCCAAACATGCCAAGTTGAAGAAATAACACAGGACTCACTTTCTGCACCATTTACTGTTCATCTCTGTCAGCTGACTAAGGACAATTGTCATTTGTTCTTTATCAGAGTCACTCATTTTCTCTGGTTTCACTGAAGCCACTTTTGGTCCTGCAGAAGGTTTTGGTATCTTGAATGCTACCTGAAATTAAAAGAAAGTGAACAGATGGACACAAAGTGCTACTGCAATAAGACGTATGTTATGTAACTATGATATCACACACAAACCTCAGCCTCTTTTGCAGTGGCATTCTTAATATGCACTGTTTCATTGGCAATTTGGAAAGCATGAGGACCTATCTGCACCAAGCACAAACACTCGAGTGAAAGAGCGAATAAGTGGAGACTTAATTACTGCAAGCTCCCGAAACACCCCAGTCACTGATATGACAATGCAAAACTCCTGGAAAGAGAGAAAGAGACAAACACACCTAAAAAGACTGTTTCTGGATAACAAACTATTAAAACATACATCATGCTTTACAACTTGTAATACATAATGCTGCTACCAAAGTAACCAATCTAGTGTTACAACCTGGCACAAATGCACACACCCACATACACATAAACACACTGTATGCACAGTATCATGACTTATCCTTTTAATGGGAAACATTATAAACAATGCACAATTTTAGGTTCTCACGGCAGTGTTGAAGATTTGCGCTTTCTGGGATATAAAACAATGTAAACTGAAAATGGACGTGACAGGCTCCTACAAAATGTTGTTATCCAGTTACCAATTGGCATCACATTGTATCCTAGAAGACTTGAATCTTCAACCCACAGACAATGTACATATTGTGACCATTTACTTACAGAATGAACAAAGTCTACTGCAAAAGAATAGGGAACATGTTCAGATCTAGGAAGTCTGCAGATTGTTGCTAAGATTGCATCTGATCCCTGATACAGCAACTTCAAATTCTTGGAGTAATCAGAGAGTTTAAGAAGATTACGACTCTCAATCATGTACTTTGTCAACCTGTAAGAGTGGATAACAAACTTCATTTTCAAGAATGAATAATGAACAATGATCAAGAGCTCACAACAATTCACTCATCACTTCTTATAGAATTATAATGAAACACTCTTCTGAGAATGATGACAAAATATGGTGCTAGAGGTTTGTGATGATAATCAAGGTGCATGTTATGGTATTCTAAAGATCCATTCTTCTGAGATGTTATGCTGTGCTGACTGTTTAAAATTTAGTACTTCAGCAGAGCACACTGCTTCCATTTGCAGGTCATAAAAACCTCTCATTCACCCCCACACTCACACAGTACACCACACTGTAGTATACTACCACCAATAAAATACCAGAGCACTGACTACAGCCATAAAGCATATGGTTTATAATGTGCCATTCACCAGCTATTAGTTGAGTGTCAGCAACAGTTTCCT
>Ga0123352_10020893_pt1 | contig 10430 bp, 2 predicted proteins | sample TergutLab28metaG_FD_89700 | JGI IMG/M metagenome (GOLD analysis project Ga0123352, IMG submission 89700) | Labiotermes labralis P1 segment gut microbial communities from Petit-Saut dam, French Guiana - Lab288 P1 | ecosystem: Host-associated > Arthropoda: Insects > Digestive system > Gut ... | reverse complement strand
GAGCCAGAATAAAGCAGGCTGAACCGTTGGGCGACGCCTGCAGCAAAATAGACAACGTAGCAGTTTAGGAGAGAATAAAATACCTAGTTAGTCTCCAAAGACTAGGTGGTATCGTGAAAGAGACAAAAAAAACATTAACTCTACGTCGAGTGGATAATACATATACCGCCAGGTTTAATACTAAAAATCCTGCACGTTACTTCAACATAGTGTATTTGTGTGTTCTGTAAGATTCACACAATACACATCCATCATTTCCTTACGCAGCTTTGACTGATTGATCTTTCTAATAGAATCACACTGTGCTGTCTTTGAGGTACGAGACGAATATTATATATAATGTACACGAACATAATTTACACTTTGTTATTACCACGAAAAACGGGCAAAGCCTTGGTTGGGATCCACCAAAAAGCAATGCTTCCGGAAATCTGGGGGCGCTGGATAAAAAGTACTTCACTTTAGTTTTCAAATACAGCCAACAAAGATGGCGACTTATGACAGCACACAGACCAAACTAATGTATTGGTGTTGTGTTAAGGCGGAATAGACCATTTTATTGAATATTAAATAACACAACGGGATGGCTCCTATTAAGACCAGGCCTCTCTTCTGAGAGGGTGCCCCAAGACTAACAGACTAGTGCTCAGTTGACAAAGATGTGGTCATGAGCCATAGGAGAGGCTCGACACCAACACGGCCTGACCGAGGACAAGATTGAATTCGCCACTAATCTACATTAACCTGCTGGTGGCAAGTGAGCGAGCGGATTTCTCTTCATGATCTAGCACCATACATCGCAAACATACCCGCCTCAGAAGGCTCCTGACCTAAAAAAAAAAAATTACGACTCCTCAGACCAAAGATAATAACCACACATATATTTGGTGATTCACTGTCTTAGCGTCGAATGAAACTTACTCTATCTTTAACCGTTATAAGACAATCCAACCGATCATGCAATGCCTTACTTCGGGAGCATGACCCACCAATACGGACCTTCGAATCTCTTACCAATTGGTATAAAGAAAAAACTCCCCAAACTCAAACATCATTCGTGTAAAGAAAAACCAACTTGATGTACAACTTATTCTGTCATCTGAAAAGAATAATAAGTGCAAAATGTTGTATACATACAGTTGTACCTCCTGATGAAGGGCCTAGATACGCCCGTAACACGTAGAGGTTGATGAAATATACTAAGAATAAGTTGTGCATCAAGTTGGTTTTTCTTTACACGATTATTTCGAGATGCACGGTCAACAAAACATAAAATTCCTACATCATTAATTAAAATAAACAATAATAAACCATTCAAATCTTGGTTTCCACGTGTCAATCTTACAAACAATGGGGACAAAACCATTTTCAAATTGGCACTACACGCACTGTGGAAGCTAATATGAAGTAGGAGACGCTATATGTGTCTATAGAAGACGCAACCCTTGTCGCACGATAGAAAACAGTATGAGAAGAATTAAATGTATTTGGCATGCTGGGGAAAACAGTTGAGTACCAAATGAGTTGTTTATATCACTAAGAGAAAATGAGCTAGAATGGGGCAGAATTCGCCAAATGACACAAGAGAAAGATCATAAAACACAGCAATTTTAACGACAAGCCTTACCAGTATAAGCCTTCCGATAAGACTTATCACGGAACTATCAAAGATTTTGAAGATAATGGCGTTTGTAATTTGATATCAATTAATCTTCAGACTGACATTACTTATGGAATATTTTATTATAGAAATGCTTTCGCGAAATGATTAGGCGTGTGTGTAAACCAGTGGTACCCAAATTATCCAAAAATCTAGTAGCCACATCAAAATTCTAGGCGCCAGAAGGGTAGCGTGAAGCAAGTTCCATACCGAGTACCCACATATATTAGGCGCCACCATAAATAAAATTAGTGCACCCCTATCGTAAACTGGATTCGCAAACAGACTCCGAAAGAAACTCCGATCGATAATTACGTTTAGTGGTTGATGAGCACACAGAATACCGTTCCAGTACAACCTCTATGACCACGACTCACTGCGTCTACACACGGACACCGTTTGCTTATAGGGAATTTATCTGCAAATATTATCAGTACATGGTGGAAGTGTTGCCGTCACTATTAGACGCGTCTTCTCACATGGTAGACATGCATCCCTATTAGAATGCACAAAAACTTCATCCGAGATGCTGTGCCTAATTTCCTTACCAAACGTTAATAGACCTATAACAGTGAAAAGCTGGTGCAAACACGGCAGTATGGCCTTTGTATGAACAAGTTAGTGCATGCTCTGTAACCAACACGTAACCTCTGATTAAATTAATTACGAGATTGTGGTCGATAAATACTATATTAAATTTTAATGGGAATTTGAAGGTAAGAGATCACTTGTGAGACCTAGAAGCAGAAGGAAGATGTTATTAAGACGCATCTGAAGGAAATCGATTGAAAGTCTGTGAACTGGATACGAACTACTTAGGATCAGTCTAGCTGCGGGCTGTTATTAATACTGTATTGACCCTTCGGGTTCCGTAAAATATGAGGATTTCTGCACCATGTGAACAACCATAAACGTCCAACGAATAGCCTCTTAAAGAAGCCCAAAGAGCACTTCTGTCAAAATCTATTCCCTGTCAAAAGAGAGTAGGCTGTTTGCAAGCTGAAAACAACCCGATGTGCTGATATCTCTTAAAACCGGTCAAATCTCGTAGTCGGGAGCACGAACTCCACTCAGGGAATATTACGTTTGGAGCTCACAGAAAACGTTAACTGTACGTCTACCGACTAGATAAAGAAAAGGATAGTCGTGGCTAGGCCACTCCAATTTTATTACCATTTGAATTGAATTGAATTCACTTGTGTTTCAGCTGTCAAAACTAAATCAGCTGTGTCCGGCAATACAAGCAAATTTTGTCAACACACTTCTTTATTATCGTCCCAGACTTTCCTTTTAGCTTGAACGCACGCAAAAAAAAAATGCCTCCGAACCCAAACTTGGCTACCTGCACGACAACTTCCCTGGTCCAGCATAAAACAACTGTCCAACTGATGTATGCCGAAAGCTTAAGAGGGTTTTTTTTTTCTTCTACAGGGGTTCAGAGCAGCGATCCGATCACAACACTTAGCTAAGAGTAGGCCAAATCCCTCCGCGCGACAAACAGTATCATAAACTTAACAAAACCTTGAGGTCCGCACCCTCCCAGTGTACCAATATATCGTACATAAACTGGCATTCTTTTCGTTCTAAGTGCTAATTTTAGAGTTAATTCTTCGGAATGTAAATCTGCGTATCTATTCTCCGGGGATATCTCTAATCCGGTTTCGAACCAGGATCATCAGCAATACTCTCTGCGTCATAAATCGAGACCGACGGCTCGACACCTGCGAAGCCAAATGACTTAAATTCACAAAATTGACTTTGCACATCTCTCTAATTTCTGTAGTTTAAGACTTCAAAGCACACCTGCATTTGGAGGTACATATGTGGATGTATAGGGTAAAGAAACAGCTGCTACAAGGAAGCAGCATGGTGCACAGCAGTTCCATCTTATTTGTGTATTTTACGAGGCCACTCGATATGAATACACAATACACTTCACCCTACAGAATATTGTACAAAACTCAACAGCAAGACTGAATTCCCCGCTTTCCGAAATATTCTATCTAGAGGTCGATCTTGGCAATACACAAATAAGCTCATATGGCTTTTTTTTTGTAATTCGATAATAACAAAGGATCTGTATGACCCATGATTCGCACCCTTCGTGATCCAAATCTGTACCATCTGTCTCGCGGTGGAAACACCCCCCATCTACCCACTGCCTCGCACAACGACAATCACTGTAGACCAATACTCTGTAAACGACACACAGGAAACACAGTCTTTACGAAGCGTTTAAAAACTGTGAAAATTAAGTTAACCAAACATGGATTAATATTTCCGACGTTTTGAAAGAACGTAATGCCTTCAACTTTAGGGGTTCGTTGGGCCCAACTCTCACTAAACTCTGTGAATAGTCTACACTAGTCAAAACATAAAAATATGTCACTAGGTCTGTAGCGAGGATGTACGAAAGTTTTGTTTGTAAATGTTACCGGAAGTTCAGAATAAAATGCAGAGGCGCGTCGGTGTAACACAACTTTATTACTAAACAAGAATGTAATGAAATTTTGCAGTCATGTCACGAATTCGAATCTCCACCCAGAAACTTTATATCCTGTCTCACTCCCTCCAGATATAAGCAATTAGCACCTTAAAACAGGCCACGACCGAACCTTTCCATTATCATCAACTCATTCACACAATAATAACACTCGACGATACACAAGCAAAGGTAAAGGTAAAGTTCACCCTAGAACAGGCCACGAAGGCCCAGAGGGGGAGTAGAGGTATAGATCTACTCTTTCTTTAACCTCGGCGCTAGATGGAGGTGGGTGGTCAACGCCACGCCCAGGCCGCTTTACCCCCGGGAAAGACCCGGTACCCATTGTATAGGAGGATGGGGGGGCCCCAGAGCCGGTCTGGACGGGTGCGAAAATCTCGCCCCCACCAGGATTCGATCCCCGGACCGTCCAGCCCGTAGCGAGTCGTTATGCCGACTGCGCTATCCCGGCCGTCGATATACAACCAATACATTCCAGAAAGAGTAAAATAACCTACAAACTAGTCCTCTTGAATGTCAACTACTTCATATTTAATGACAAAGTTTTCGATACGATAATCTACGAGGGCGGGCTGATAAGTTTTGCCTCCACTTAAATAGAAAATGAACGGGAAAAGATATTTTAATGAAATAAAAAAATAAATATGCCTACATCAATTATTTTCAAAGCTGCGTAATTATTTTCTACAAAATCACCACGCACTTCAATACACTTCCGCCAACGCTGCACTATTTTTTGAAATATGTCCTTAAAAACGGGTGTTTTGTTTTTGAAACCACTTCCTCACTGCAGACTTCACCTTACCCAGCGTCTTACTGTTCTCACATCAACACACTTCACCTTACCCAGCGTCTTACTGTACTCACATCAACACAATTCACCTTACCCATCGTCTTACTGTACTCACATCAACACACTATCACCATAAACGGCTTGCATTCGTCTGTGAATTTCAATTGGAGGAACTGTTTCCGCGGTTAACAATTCAATACCAGCACGCTGTTTGAACCGAACGTCTGAAAACTCTTCTATTTCGATGTGCACTGGGTGAGGGCTGTAAGCATCTGTGTGTTCAAGGGGAAGTATGATGGAAGAGAGATACCATGCGACTACACAGAACAGGTTTTATCCAGATTTGTCTAATGTAAATAAAAATATTACAGTGGAGGCAAAACTTATCAGCCAATCTACGTATATTAGATACGTGCACGGTTCACTTAACTGCAAGTCTAACCTGCACGTGTAACAGACGCCAATAATTCAGCCAAAGTTACGTTATAAATAGATCAATAATGATACTACACGTGCCTCCTCTTGACACTGTTACGATACAAACTGCTCTGTCAATTACGCAGAATACGCTAAGCAGAGCTACGGGGTTAGCAAACGTAGACCCCGCAGCGGACTACGAAGAACACAGTGACATACTCATCCCATCGGTCAACAGTATTACGGATACTAACTTGTTTTACTATTAAAAGTAAATCATTGCACATTCTTGGGACAAGAAAAGATATGATCGTGAGACCACAGATTGTTCCTGTTTTCCGGCAGATTACCCATTCTGGCCGGCGTGTATGTGTCACGCATGTAGTTCTCTAGCGCCGTGCCTTCAGACGGAATTCCAAGAAGTGGCTGCCTCATCGCACCACTGCTGTCGGGGTTTCACGGCTTTTTTGGCGCGATGGAAAAACTGCGGAAAGCTGCCATTAGCTTCGTCATGCCTGTCCATCCATCTGTCCGCACAGAACTCGGCCCCCACCGGACGGATTTTCGTGAAATCTCATATCTGAGCGTTTTTTCGAAAATCTGTCGAGAAAATTCAAGTCTCCGTAGAATCGGACAAGAATAACGGGCACTTGACGTGAAGACCTATGTACATTTATGATAATATCTCGCTGGATTCTTCTTAGAATGAGAAATGTTTCATACAAAAGTTGTAGAGAAAACCGAAACACACATTTTATGTACAGTAACTTCTTTCTTAAAATCGTGCCGTTTATGAGATAATGTGTAAAAATGTACAGCCAGACCCGCCACAAATGACATAATGTCGCGCAGAAAAGATGAGATTTTCTGGCCGGATAACCACCGGGGTGCTGATAAGTCCTTAGCCCGACCAGGAAGGAAACAAGCTCGGAAGCATGTCAGGGAAGCGCGCGATTTCAACACCATCGAGATGCGAAGTGTCAACAATTTTTTTTTTCTGCAAGGCAAGGCGCCGAAGGAAATTCACGCCATTCTGACAGAAACATTTGCTTGTTTCCTTCCTGGTCAGGCTAAGGACTTATCAGCACCCCTGTAAGGCACGAATAAAGGCACACATACGTTCCTAATATTTAATACTTATCCCTTTATAATGTATTAATTCCGCCTGATATCGTACTATGTTTTACGGCAACACAAAAACCAAGAAACTGCCCAAACGACTTATCTGTCAATGCAATCTGTTTAGCCAAATAGTACGTCTAAAGCAGGTCACGAGCAAATGAACATTCTTTTGCATCAATACAGCATTAGGCACTTGACATTAAGGACCCACGTAACATCATTATTTTATATAGCTGACATTGCCATGTAACTCAACAACACACAAAACTGTTTCCACCGCAACAATGGTATTTCCTAATGCGGGGATACGAGCCGTGGAGAGGACATCATTGCCGCATACCGACCGACGACTCCGCTCGCCCCGCAGTGTTAAGCGCCACGCAAGAGAGAGACAGAGAGAGAGAGAGGGGGGGGAAGATAAAAAAAAATCCGGAACGTCGGCAGCAGGCAGCTATATTATTATTATTATTATATTAAACTATAGTTTTGCTTGTTTTGTATAGGTCGCTGACCTTGAGGGAGGAAAGGAAGCTGCGGGTGTTTGAGAAGGTGTTGAGAAGAATAATTGGACCTAGGAGGGACGAGGTAACGGGGAAATGGAGGAGATTGCATAACGAGGAGCTAAATGATCTGTACTTCTCACCCAATAATGTGCGGGTGATAAAATCGAGAAGAATGAGATGGGCTGGGCATGTGGCGCGTATGGGTAAGGAGAGGTGGGTGTATAGGGTCTTGGTGGGGAAACCGGGGGGAAAGAGACCGCTGGGGAGACCTAGGCGTAGATGGGTGGATAATATTAGGATGGATCTCCAGGACTGGGCTGGCCCAGGATAGGGACAGGTGGCGGACGCTCGTGAGTGCGGTAATGAACCTTATGGTTCCGTGAAATGCGGGGAATTTCTTGACTAGCTGCAAACCAGTTAGCTTCTCAAGAAGGATTCTGCACCATGGAGTTATTATTATTATTATTATCATTATTATTCCTTGTGGCATTCTTTGTAAGATGTGAGTTTATATTGGTCTATATAAGAACCAACAAAAGCGTCCCAGTCTTCAGCCCGTTCCATTTTTAAATAAACTGTACCAAAATAACAAAATTATCCATTTCACGCTCCCATGACCGAGGTGGCTCAAGTGGTTACGATTCTGGCCTATGTTTAGAAAGTGCCCGGTTTAAACCAGAAACAAGACGCTAATTTTTCTCACTGAAGTTTCTTATGATTTATAACAGTCCTTCCGGCCAAAGGCCAGGAAAGTGCTTCATATTAGGCCAACTGGTTCCTCTCCCCTCCCTTCCAATAAATCAGCCACTGATCATCCCACTATTCTACATCTCATTGTTGCAGCTATTAAGAAAGCAGCTAAATGAGCAATAAATAAAAAATAACTCCTAGAGAACAACACGTTAAATTTACAGTTTTGTAACAGGTAGGGCAATCTATGTACAGGCCCATTACAGACCCACAGGATTCAAGGAGATTGAGCCCACATTTCTACACAATCGGCACATGAACGTGGTACGGTTGTCAGCCCTACGCACCCGACGTCTTTACCCTCCACCCCCCACGAAACAATCCTGGTACTCACTTCTGCTAGATGCTGAGTCGACCCTAGGGCCATAGAGCGGCCGAAAGAATTATGTCAATGAAAAATTCCAGCGACAACATCGGGAATGGAACCCGCGACCTTCCGGCTTGTAGTGCAATGCCTCAAACCCTATAGTTTTGCAGACAACATTTTAACACTTATGGCAAAGTAAAAGACTCTGAAGATAATTGTAGCAAACAATCCCCGAATTTAATTCCGCAACTTTTTCGTTAATGTCACTTTGATATCCTACCGTTGCTCCTCCTCCGAATTCTGCAACAATTTCGAAGGACTGGCTCTATGTCAAATGTTTTACCTACATTGTGGTGACGAGACCTGAATGTATATTTCTTTTTCTATTTCTAGGCCAACTTCCTTACCAGTTTGTAATGCAGATTTTAACTATTTGTAAAGTTCTCGACCTACCCAACGCATTCTCGTAACTTGCAATGAGATGAATACCCACAGGTTGCAGCGTGATAATACCAGAGACATTAATCGTAAACACGTGACTGTGGTCTTATAGGTTACGACACTGTGTCGTTTCGAAGGGACCTTCTACTTCCATCTTCAGAGCAGAAGTGACCTCGTATCTCACCCATTATTTGTAAACGTAATCCTGTTTATCCAACGAAGTTAAAGACCTTTCAATGTTGGACAACAATTAAAACTTCTGGATGCGATCTGATATGAATCTTATACCACTTTTGGGTTTCAGATGCAGCATTCAACCTACTGGCACATGAGAGCGGGGTGTGAGAAGTACCAAATGTCAGTGTCAGCATCTTTGCTGCTCAATGCCTGCTGTGATGCTCAATACATAAAAGTTGAACGGCATCGTGGCCTATTTCGAACCACTTGAATTAGACTTACAATAGGGCTCACTGATTGGATTATAACAAACGCTTTCATTCTGGCGACGCCGTGTGGCGGATGGAACAAAAGTTACTAGGATGAATAGCTTGCTCAGGGATGTCCCAAATTCAGCTTCGTTACCTAAAAAGACATATGTAGCCCTACCTATCTAACAAACAAGACACCTTAGTCTAACACTGCTGTCATTTAAACACGTACTTATTCTAACAGTTTAAAACCCGTGAATAACTAATATAGCACTTGCATTAAACCTCAGTAAACAATTTTCTTCATACAGTGTTTCGTATAATGGTTACAATAATCATAGATTTTTTAGTTGAATAAAGAGAGACCAACTTGATGTCACTTGCTTTATTATTTCATTATTTAATGCTCAACATGTTTCGGATGTATTTATTATTTCATTATTTAATGCTCAACGTGTTTCGGATGTATTAACATCCGAAACATGTTGAGCATTAAATAATGAAATAATAAAGCAAGTGACATCAAGTTGGTCTCTCTTTATTCTACTATCAAGATGATGCACGGTCCAATAAACATAAGATAGATTTTTTTCTCCCAACACATTACTAACCAGTTGACGTGTTTAATGGAGACGCGCTATGATTATTGTGGGTAAGAGATGAATCTTTAAATAAGTTATAATGATTCAGATGAAATAAGTCTTCAAGGAAAGACCAATTTTGACCCATAATATATGCAAATAACCAAGACAATGCACTACAATTAATATGGTGTATTTTATTCACTATATTTTCACTACATGTACTACGGTTCTGATTCATGCTCGAAAGATGGAACACATTAAATCAATTGTAACATTATGCTGTGGCTTGGCAACTTTGCAACTTCCGATCCACCAGTCCACCAAACTGCAAGGCTTTTCCAGCATGCTTTGTTTGATTCACAGTACACCCCTGGCTCAACGGAATGAAAAGAGGTCCCTTTAAAAGTTACTTCTCTGAGAGATGATCCCCAGGTTTGTATACTAACAGCCGTAAAAGTATCGGTAGACCGAACACATGAAAAATAATAATTCAGAGCAGCGAATGTGCCTGGGCACGCGGTGGTGCAAATGGATGGGGCGCTGTGCTACAAGCCAGGCGGGAATTTTCAGTGACATAATCCTTCCGGCCGCACCATGGCCCTGCGGTCGACTCAGCCTCTAACAGAAATGAGTAACAGGGAAAATTAATGTAGTGTGTGTACTCGTCTAACACAACTATATTTATTGGTAAAATATAAAGTATTTTCTACATAAGGTACAAGTACATGTTTCGGCGCTTGATAATGGCCATCTTCAGGTTGTACATGAAATACTTATTAAGCAGTTATACAAAACATACATGTGCTGTTTATATGGGGTAGGGAGGGGGTAAAGTGGGCACGAGATCTCGTATCTGTCAGAAAGGTTGGGCGGTGTGGGTTACATGAGGGGTCCATGCTGTTACCAAGCTACGTCTAAGCTT
>Ga0123352_10020890_pt1 | contig 10431 bp, 5 predicted proteins | sample TergutLab28metaG_FD_89700 | JGI IMG/M metagenome (GOLD analysis project Ga0123352, IMG submission 89700) | Labiotermes labralis P1 segment gut microbial communities from Petit-Saut dam, French Guiana - Lab288 P1 | ecosystem: Host-associated > Arthropoda: Insects > Digestive system > Gut ... | reverse complement strand
ACACCACATGCAGTAACATACGTCTTGTTCTCCTGAAGATGGGCATAATGATGCCCGAAACATGTTGAGAAATTGTTGAAAATAAACATCTAACTGTTGCATCTTGTTGGTTTTCTCTCTCACGTCACAATTTGCTCACAATGCACGGTCACAGAAACCTAAAGGATTAAAATATTTTATTTGTGTGGGCCGGGATAACGTAATAATTTTAGCGACTGGCTACAGGATGCACGCTCCAGGAATCAAATCCTGATGGGAGCAAGATTTTCTGTACCCATCCAGACCGACTCTGGGGCCCAACCAGGTTCCTGTACAGTGGGGGCCGGGTCTCCTTCCAGGGGTAAATCGGCGGGGCGTGGCGTTTATCACCCCCCCTCCATGTATATTCAAGAAAGAGTAGAGTTGTATTCCCACTCACCATCTAGGCCTTCATGACCCGTTTCAGGATGGCCGTTACCTTCCACCTTTGTTTGAAGCCTAACAACCCCTATAGGGGTCGCTAACCTCTAAAGTTTAATTTTATATATTTATTCAACAAATATAGGTATTGAATATTTTAAACATGGTATATACTCTTCGTTTTCTTCTCTTCAAAATGCAGTTTGTTTCATAATTCTAACATATATGGTTTCTGTATTACTCACATTTTATATAAAGGATGTGCTAAAATTAAAAAAATAATTCCGGCGCCAAAAGGTTAATATTTCATTTGTAAGTTAGCGTGATGGATAATATGTTTTGAATGTCTCGTTATCGGTGCAACGATTTAGGGATAGGTTACTGACACTTATGTGCCGCAATTTACTGAAGGTTTCTTTGCCGTTTTACAAAACGGTATCATTAAGCACTTCAACGGGTCCCAGAACGTTTTTTTATTGTTATCAGTAACTCGTGTTATTCGAACCTATCATGAGCCCACGAAAGCTTACATTTCGACGGATCAGAAGTCAGACGAATATGTTATACAACTTTATACCAGATTTTTCCGGGGCTGTTTTTATTACCCTCACATTTACTTGTAGTTCTCTCACATTGAATCTTCGTTTGTGGCATTTTAACTAAATTTATCTGTGCATTTCTTATCTCGCCAATACACTTGTCAAAGTCCGTTATCTTTCCTCCTGAGCTCAATGACCATAATAATATTAGTAGATGAATATAAATTATGAAGTTCCTCATTACGTAATTTTCTCCATTCGTGTGTTACTTACTTTTGGTTTAAGTAGGTAATGAAAATTTTGTGTAAGTAGTGGCTGACTAGACAAATTTGTTTCTTATCATGTAGGCCTGTGCAAAGTTCGGTGTAACGCCTTTATTCCCATTGTCACTTTTCATATGCATTTCAGTGAATTATTTAGAAAGAGCTTTTATAATAACCTCGTGTTCACAGCCGTAACTGTGACATTTAGCCACTGAATAGCAATGCCGTCTAATCGATATTGCAGACATTTCGACGGCTTCATTCAGGTATAGCATGCGAAGGTTTCAAAGCTCTGTGTTATGTCTGTTTTCTTTTTCTATGGAAACTGAACTGTCCTCAAGGAACTCGCCTGTCGCAGAAGTTTGAAGAGTTTTTGATGATTTATGTGCCGTTGGTTTTAGTAAATATTTAACATGCCAGAAATGTAGCGAACTTAAGGCGTTTCAAAACTTTTTCTTGTCACAACGCCCTGAAAAGCTTCAACTGCAGCAAGTACGAGGAACGTACACGGTATATGGTTTGTGCACTGAGCTATAAAATTCTGAGTTCTGGCCATTCAAAACACTGCTCTCTAAAACTTCGTTAAGACATATTCAGTTCCTGCTGTTTTAACTAGAAACGAAATGCACAAATTTCGTGATGTGCTTTGTGTTAAGGATCTCCCGAAGGATCTCCCGCGTCGAGACGACCAACTCGGAGAGTGCTTCATTTTAGCATGCTGCAGTTTGTTTCAGCTCCTTGCGACAAATTATGGAATGATTAAATCCATACAGCAGCGAAATGTCTGTCGCTTAGTCGATCAAGAAGTTTTCGGTCATATGTTTAACCCGAAGGTTTCGTACCACATTCGCAACAGCGTTACACGTGACCCAATTTTGGATCTGCTGAATTTAGTCCACAATCTTGCGTAGTATATTTTGGCGTCAGTTTAAATACTATTTTTTCCACTAAAACAAGGGTCCCCGAATTGGCCTGTTTTTATCAGGTACTTATACTGAAATTTTCTTCATATTTTTGGTACAGCTTTCAGCGGTGAGGCAAATAGACCATCAATGCTTCAGTAAAATTTTCTTTTGTTTTTTTATTGCGGGTAAGTAATCTTCCAACTTTGTAATCTGTTCTGGTGAAAAAGTGTAGCTGGATAATTAAAGAATAATTTATTATTATAAGTTATTTATCTGTAATGTTGCGGGCTACGCCTGTGGACAAGCCAAATTTAGCGGTCCCATAGCTTCACTCAACTTGACTCGTGTACCACGAGTGCTGTACTGTAAGTCTGTGCAAAACAAGTCGATATGCCTTTGAAGCAGCTTAGGCGCAGCCTCTTTGACTATCCTCAGCTGATTTTGATTATTATTTCCGCAGTCTCAACTGTTTTTCAGTTCCGAAAGAGATAAATTTTATCTCGATAATTTTAATATTTTCGAATTTATCATCGCGGAATAGTAATACTCTATATCTAGTCTTTGCAACACTCATGTGTAAGTTGTAAGGCGTTACGTAGTTGACAGTGTATTTGATTGGTGGCTTACAAACAGTTGGAGAGCGAGCCCTATTCTTTAAAAGCAGAATACACAAAAGAATTAGTAATGTAACTATAAGGCAACAAATTAGATTAGAGGAACAAATTATAAAAGAAATTGAACAGAACCAGCTTACATGGTACGCCCATGTTCAAAGAATGGCAGAAGGAAAATTACCCAAAATAGCATTGAAGTGGATGCCAAAACAAAAGGGAGCACAAGGAAGACCGAAGAGAAACTGGATGGAAGGTATAAGGAAGGCCATGAACGAAAGAAACCTAAATGAAGGCCAGTGTGAAGATTGGAAGCAGTGGAGTCTAGGTGTCGGACGACGTAGAACAACGTTTTGAAACCGATATATACATACATATAAACAAACCGCGGGTGTAATTACGTTCCAGGCACTCATTTCACCTGACAAATTAACAGGCAAATAAAATTTGTCACGATATTTCACGAGAAAATTATTTCTCGGTGAGAAACAAGTGCAAAACGTATTAGCTGCTGGCAGAGTGCGTTTTGTGGTTCCAGATACGTTAAAATTTCAAGTTCTCAAGCCATTAGTACTTGTACAGGTTCAAGGATTAACGCTGCAATCTGTCAGCATTCTTGTTATAAATCTGTAAATTTGCAGTATTTTTAAGTGCACCGTGACTATGACAGTGACAGCGCGGACTGAGGCGTCAGCAGCAGCTGATTTGCTGGTGTTACAAGTTCGAATCCCGTCAGGGGGCTTGGATGTTTCTCTCTTTTGACTGTTGTTTGTTGTCAGGTAGAGGTCTCTGCGCCTGGCTGATCATTCGTCCAGTGGAGTCCTACCTAGTGTTGTATATGTGTTTGTGTGTGTGATCTTTAAGCCTCGACAAAGAGGAGGTCCTGGCCCACGAGGGGCTGTGTGCCATGGAGAAAATATGAGCCTCCAGTATCAAGCGATAATGAAAATGATGATAATTTAAAACACTGTGGCTGAAAAAAATAACTGCCTACTTTAGCGTACTGCCACATAGTCTGCCTGGAAAAACTAAAGGAAATAATAAACACCTTTGAGAATAATTTATGTTCCGGCCGAAATTCGAAACGGACGACTCCCGACTTTACGTCAGATCTGTTACCGTTTGAATCCTATTTCTCGATCAGTGCTTCTGAAAATTTCGCTTTCATCCTCGTACTTTGTTCCGCCTTTCTGCACCTTGCAATATTGTGTGTTGTACGGTGTTTAGAGAGCCATACCTACACAGAAAGACTGAGTTCAGTGTCACCATTGATGTTTATACCTCGCAGGTTATTTTCACAGCCATATTGGAAATGCACATCACAGGAAGTTCCTTTCTCGAGATTGTGATGTGTCTCGTGCTTTGGTGTCCTCATCTAGTTCAGGGAGATTGGTCAATCTCTATTGTAGCATTTATTTCTAGTTCAATCAGGTGACAGACGGGCGAACAGACACACGACACTGCGTCGGAAGGTACCATAACGTACATTTTGTAACCGTGCACTGTCATATAACCTGCAAATACAGCAGAATGTGAAAGACACTCTGCAACAAATAAAGGAGTAAAAGCCGTGTAATGCTTGTTGTTAATGTACGCTGGAGTTCAGCTAATGTACGGATGAGCCATTGTTACCTTTCTTTGGCTGTGTAGCCCAGTGTACAGTGAAGGGTTTTGGGAGGGGGGGGGATTTCGTGAACAAAAGTTAATGAAGAACGCACAGAGCATTACTGACGTTCTTGAGTGTTTAACGTGCTTCAAAATACTTTGCCGCCTTGACACTTTGTATTTTACTATTGTAGTTAATTATTAAATGGGTAATAACTAATTTGTTAATAAGTTCTACCACTGATTTAATTGTGGGCCGGGTAGCTCAGTCGGTATAGCGACTGACTACGGGCTGCATGGTCCGGGATCGAATCCCGGTGGGGACGAGATTTTCCGCCCGTCCAGACCGGCTCTGGGGCACACCCAACCTCCTGTAAAATGGGTACCGGGTATTTCCTGGGGGTAAAGTGCGGCCGGGGCGTGCTACGGTCATGGAAGAGTAGAGCTATTACACTACCCACTCTCTGGGCCACATCGGGCCTGTAACGGGATCATTTTTACTGATTTAATTAATTTTTCGTTGGTTATGAAGTTAATTAATTGCATAGTTCGTGAATTGTTTACATAATAATTTGTCCTGTTTATGCCTAATAGTACTTACTAAGATTCCTGTTCATCAAGTTGCTTCTTCTGTCAGATAAGTAGCAAGTTACGCGACGTTTAGTGTTTTCATTCTTCTGGGTTGTTGCGCGGCGTACTTTGGTTTTTGCCGACGTTTCGGAACATCGTAACTGTCCCATTTTCGTGGCTCAAGATGCCCAAGATGCCATCTCGACTCTTAAAGGTAGAACCTATACTATGACCCCAGATGTCGGTAATAATCCTACGCCGCCCAGCAACCCAGAAGTGTAAAGATATCCACGTTGTAGGTTAATTAGTATATCACTTGGTCTGTTAAATGGTGATTTACTTTGTTGAGCCAGGATTGGCCTAATACAGATCGGAGCAGTGAACACAAGAAACGATGCCACGTAACGGATAATCGGCACAGTGTTGCATTATTCACCTGCTGTCCGCTCAGTACAACCCGCAAGGCGGTAGCGCTGTGGCTGTGGCACGCTGCACTTAGCCGACAGTTTTGTGCGTCAGAGTTCGTTCTGCGTTGCACAATCCTGCACTTCGAACAACACGAGGGTGTTTGTCTTCACACATAACTGAATTCAGGGCGGAAACCCTTAACAGGAATGTTTTTGTGTATGATATGTGGCTGTATGGGCGAGAGAGGGTAATGTTTTATTCAATGACGCTGTCAAATGCCAAGATTATAGCATCATTGGTAGACGAATGGAATGTGTGTATAGGTCGGTGGTGGAATGATCCTGACATGGACAGTCCTATTACAAGTAGAGAAAAATGTCCCATTTCCCCTTTGTCTCTGTCTCTGAAGAAATATTCCATCGAACAAATCTGTAAGAACAAGAGAGGCAGTGTGAGTAAAACTTGACATTGAGGCGCATTCATGCAACCATTGTTGCAATGGAAAAGCAGTAATTCTTCCATATTCTGAATGGGTGTGTTTAGCCTTAGTTATCTAGATGCAATGCACATGCGCCATATTGTCATCTGTGGCCTGCTCCGCTGTACAAAATTTTTCTCATTATCTCTTAAACGGTAAGATTTTCCAAAAGAGTTATTGAACACAAAATATGTGTTTCGATTTTTTTCTGCACGTTTTGTCTGAAACATTTCTCATTCTAAGAAGAATTCAGAGAGATATTATCATGAACCTGCACAGTCTTTACGTAAAATATCCGTTATTCTTGTCAGATTTTAATGAGGCTTTAACTTTCTCGACGGATTGTCGAAAGATACTAGAATATCAAATTATATGAAAATCCGTCCACTGCGAGCCGAGTATTTGAATCAAGCTGCACTTCAGATGAATGGCTGTGTGTTAAGGTGGCTTAGTAAGTTAATTACTTTATTTATGTAAAACTGTGATCAAGGTTTCATTTAGTGTAGTGTCTTGCCTAGCTGGAGAATTCCAATTCATGATCTTTTTTCATTTTTATTCTCGTTTCGTAATTGACTGTGACGGTTTCATAATTAAACTTTATTCCACTTTATGGCGACCCAGTGGGGCGTCTTCCATTACGACGCTTGCCCAGTTTTATTACAATACGCTCCTTAAATGAAGCAGGTCATAAATAATAGCCCGGCTACAGCGAACGTCTGGGTCTCTTCGTGCTCGATGCTGCTTCATATTCCACAAATATCGAGTTCGAATATTGTCCAAAGTTTAGTTTCACCCTTTTGAAGTTTTGTAGCTTTTCCTGTCGTATTTCATGAGGATTCGTATTTATGTCATAAACATCCTCCCTTCTGTACTGTTTATTTTAATGCTACCCACTCTCTTTCGGTTTGAGTACAAACAATGACTAGGGTGCATGTACGTATGGTGGTTTGACTAGGATGGCATTTGAGTATGTAGGTGGGCAGACGGGTAGACAGGTACCTGGTGAATTAACCTTCGTACAATAAGTCAAGGATAATGTAGGTCAAACACAACTAGTTTATTAGCAGGGTGTTAATAAAATAGTTGTGTTCGACCTACATTATCCTTGACTTATTGTTACATACAGAAGGGATATGCCTCAACTCAAGATTAACCTTCATGCATCGGTGGATTTAATTTGCCTTGACGTTTGTAAATGCGGTTGATGTTGAGTGGTAACATATGTAGCTGGAAAGCTTATGTGGTAAATGTGAACGTTTCTGACGATGATGTTTAATTAACAATTGATATTTTTATATTCTGCATTGTCAGCGAGGTAAGATGACTTGTCCGAGATTTGACGTTCTGACGGCAGTAATCTTGAATATTCAGCTCAACCGGTATGTTACGCTTTGTCGATAGGTAAGTAGTTCACGAAAGTCTGGAACACACAGAGTAACATACTAGAGTAAGAGAATATTTAGGAGTCCTTACTGTGTACTACAACATGATAAAAGAAAGAATCATTTCTTGTAAATTTGTGGTTTGTGGAAAATTTATGTGATGAGCGGTGCCAAAAATATCAGTCAGAGAGATGGTCAGAACAGAGTTCGCTGTTGCATTGTACTGATTTTTAGACAAATAGAGGTATAGAAGTAGCATGAAAAGGTCATGAAATGTGAGGTTAAACTCAGTAAATATGTGTAATGAGCGACTCTAATATCATTTCCATAATCGACAAGAAATGTGCTGTGGTGAATGGTATAGTTAGTCTTAAAATTCTTTGAAGGATATAATCTTAGAATGGAAAGAAGATAGTAATTTATCCTTTTGAAGTAAGCTCTCCGAAGCGACATGAAGAAAAGTGTCCATTAAGAGAAGGATATTTGCGTCAGCAGCATTCCTTTTCCTTGTACATCCATCGCCCTCCCTCCGCAGTCCTGCTACCCCGCACCGTGCCCTCCACTAGACGCCGTGTCTTTATCCTTATCACTTAGCTAATCACAGCGTAACACAACGCGACATACAAGTACAGCTGCTCAGACACAATACACTTAAACTATGAAAAGAAGTGAAAACAACAAGCAACTTTCTCTGATATAAAGATCCCAACATGCGCCTGAATGAGTCCGCGGTCCACTGGTAATGTATACTGATTTAAAGGCTTATTGGTAATGTGTACTGTCTTTAAGGCTTTTCGACATAAGGTGGCAATTCAACAGCAGGATAAAGGCGTCAAGTATCCAACTCTTAGAATATTCCTGAAGAATAAAAACCAACTAGATGCCACGTATTATTTTATTGTACTTCTTATAGACTCGTCATGTTTCGGGCACTACTATGCCCATCATCAGGAGCTCGCGTCTCTAATGTTGATTACCACATTGGTCGTTTCGTTCTTGGTTTGCTGTAGGTTGCAGGTTAGTTGCAGTTAGGCTGGAGTAGTGTCCGGACTGCAGGCTGCAGCTTGCAGCCCGGATACTACTCCAGCCTAACCGCACCCAACCTCCAACCTACAACAAACCAAAAACAAAACGACCAATGTGGTAATCAACATTATAGTCGCGAGTTCCTGGTGATGGACATAGTAGTGCCCGAAACATGTTGAAACTATAAGAAGTACAATAAAATAATAGGTGGCATCTAGTTGGTTTTTATTCTTCAGTTATCACAATGATGCACGGTCAAACAAACACAAAATTTGTTAAAATGTTGTCCGTATTAGAAATAAACACGCAATTGATCTAAACAGCGGCATAAATATAGCATTAGTGATTCACTACACACTTATGGTATAATTCCGAGATACCTCGTTACGTTCTGTGTAGCAGCGACACTGAGGACCATCTGTCCCTGAAATAAATTTAGACATGTGGGTACAGTAATGATTTAATGTTTGCAATGCACCACATTCGTTTATATTAAAAAACGGTAGGTGAAACTTTATTTTACAACTTTCAAGCGGTGCAGGGTTTTTACCTCCATACGTTTGTCGGCCTTCACACGAAAAGTGGTGTCTTTGGTGTCTTTATCACTGCATAAGACTCGCAATTACAAGAATCGTATTTAAGGACTCAAACCCGTACGTACTTGAAAAGGTGCGAACGTGCCAGAAATGTCACTACCTTTATGTTCTTCCTCAATTTCTGTTGTATGTCTTAGTCTTACTTAGCTGGCCTTTCGTTTCCTTTCAGTTTTCTTCCCTTTTCTTTATTTGTTACAAAATTTCATGTGTAATTGGCGGAGTATATTCTTTTACTACGCACATCTCTGCGGTACAGTCCACAAAAGTCGTGTAATTGCTAACTCGAGCCTCGCCGACTTAATGATGTGTTAATATGGGCTGGCATCCGGGAAATTCAGTTTCACTACACGGGACAAATGTCGGGAAAGCCTCATTGAGATTATTGCACGCGTCTAAAGTTGCGGAGTTCTAAAATTTGGTAAAGATATTTTCTGCCTCTTTTTGTTTCATTCGTTATTATGTTTACTTTACTGCCACCCTTCTGTCCCTCTGCCCTTCTCTTTGCATGCTTTCCCTGCTTTCTAGGGATTATTTTATGTGCATAAGATTATTTTGGTTGATTAAGTCTGTAGCAGTTTTGGAATTATTCTTAGCACAATTTGGACTGGTCTAGCTTTTTAAAAGTTTCGTCCAGGATATTTCTTTTCGGTGTAAAGGAAAAGAGATTAATAAAGTTTCATAGTACTTAAAATTGTAACGAAAATAAAAGTAATCATAAGTTTCATTTTGTAAGTCAACAGAAGTAATTCCTAGATACTCTTTTTCTGTTACAGTTTCATGGCTTTATGGTTTTTACATTTTTACTTCTCTTTTTTTTTCGTTACATTTGTTCATCTTTTTGCACCACTTTGCGTTCTTCACTATTAATCTACAGTGCTGTAAAGTGTGTAAAATCATACAAAAGTATTCGTGCCAAAAATAGTTAATAAAAGAAACAGTCATGTGAACAATGATGTTTTCAAATACCAGTAATACCTTTGTTATCTCTGTTTCATTTTTGTTCCCCGATATTTTCATCTTTTATGAGAAATGGACGTAATACACAGTATGAGTAGAGCACAATAACAGTTATGAATTCAGACATAACAATACTGAGCCTGTGTTTCGGTAACAAGAAGTCCTTTGTTATGGGTGTACTTTTCGAAATGAACTCCTGCAGGGAACCGTGCTGCACCTTCGGTACTTCAAATTACACTGCATAAGCTGAGTTATTTTGTGGGGAGTACGACTCCAGATCAAGTGCGTGTGTGTCAACATGTGTTTGTGTGCTTGTGTGTCAACATGTGTTTGTATGCGTGTGTTAGTGCGCTATTGTGTACGGTGTGTCGAAATTACTGAAGCAATTTCACTGGGGCTGTGCGTGGTGAGATGTGGCTGCCGCGTTGTTGCACATGATAGGGATTGTGGAGGAACTGTAAATTTTAAGCCCTGTGGCGCGTATTGTAGTTGTGTCTGCACTAAATACGGGACTATAAGTTATGCACACTAGGTAAATGTACCGTTTTAGTGAACAGTCTGATAAACCGGTAGTCAACCGCATGGCGGTTTTCCTTATACTGTGGAGAAATGGGGGGGGGGGGGGGAAATTAGTTACAATTTTTCCTTTTTGCGTTTTTTTTTGCGTTTAAACAATTTTTTTTTTTTTTTTT
>Ga0123352_10020886_pt1 | contig 10433 bp, 12 predicted proteins | sample TergutLab28metaG_FD_89700 | JGI IMG/M metagenome (GOLD analysis project Ga0123352, IMG submission 89700) | Labiotermes labralis P1 segment gut microbial communities from Petit-Saut dam, French Guiana - Lab288 P1 | ecosystem: Host-associated > Arthropoda: Insects > Digestive system > Gut ... | reverse complement strand
TTTTTTTTTTTTTTTTTTTTTTTTTTTTTTTTTTTTTTTTTTTTTTTTTTTTTTTCTCTCTTTTTTTTTTTTTTTTTTTTTTTTTTTTTTTTGTCAGATGCATGTTTACTGCAGATTAGTCATGTTGAACATCTGTGACGAATAATTATCCCGCATTACTTCATAGTTCCAAATAAGTGGGACAACCTGTAGTGTGTACCATGTTTTCCATCTTATAAGATGCTTTTTTTCCTCAGTTAACCCCAAAAATTACCTCTGTCTTAACACTGCATGATGAATTGTTACATAAGTAGGCTGTTAAATCCACACAACTACCTTGCTAATTTTAGGGTGGGTCTTATCATTTGTAGCATCTTTGGGATGAAAAATATGGTCTGTATATAATTGCAAGTGGAAGCAGCAGAGATGTCCATTCAACAGTGTTTGCACATTTAACACTGCTGCTGCCATCCTCAAATTATAGAATGTAGACTGTCAGTTGGGATGGGTTTTCTTTCTGTTACATTTACCACGGTATGTATGTTGTATGTTTTTATGCTTGATAAACTTGTTCTTAAAATTTTACTAACTTCATATTGGAAGAAAGTGTTTTTTATATTCTGTGCATAAAATTGTACAAGTCCTATATATTTTCATAGTCTGATGTTTCCATAATATTAATATTTTGTCACCGATGCGATTAAGACCAACCCAATCTTTTGTAATATTTTATAGCCAGGAGTCCCAATGGAGATAGCACTGAATAAGGAATCTAAACGTAAGACTCCTGTCACTATAGCATTCCGTGATAATGAACGTACCTTTGGTGAAGATGCTGCAACTCTTGGAATACGTTTTCCGATGAACAGCTATAGTTATTTGTTGGAACTCCTAGGTAAAAGTGTGGATAATCCAATTGTTCAACTCTACAAACAGCAGTTTCCTTACTATGAGATTGTCCCAGACTCTGAAAGAGACACAGTACTTTTTCAGCATGACAGGTAAGCTGTATGACTTACTTCATAATCATTAAATGTATGCACTTCTGATGACAGTTACCAGCACAAAGTGTAGTTGCACATCGTTGGCATCTATAGTGAGTATGACAGCAGAACATTATGTTATTTTTTGACAAGGAAAAATTGCAGTGAAATATTTCTGTGTGTGTCTCTTTGTAATGAAGTTTCCAGCTACTCTTACTCAGTAAGTTTCATTTAAAAAATTAGTTGCAAATTCAGTTGTTGTTTGGAGACAGTCAATGATCTGCTCTTTGTGGAAAGCTGGATGACATGACTATTTTTTAGACATGCTCTTACAATTTTATGAAAGTTAGGTAAATCTTGCTGTGACTGTTTTATCATGCACACTTATCCTACTGAATGTCATGTTCATGTAAGTAGCAGGCTTGCTTTTTATTCAGGAGGTGTCGGGTTCAGACCTTGACCGGACATTGCTTATACTAGCCGAGGTCTTTCATGGTATTCCTCAGTCTTTCCAGGAAAGTACCATGATAACACCTCAAATTAGGCACCTATTGATTCATTCTTTATTCTGTACAAGTTATTATTCACAAATTATTCTGTCATGCAGTGCTGTTTAGTGCAAGATGTCAACAACATTGCTACATGAACTGTGAACAAATAGCACTTGTCCTGCTGAAAATGTGTGGTGTTTAATTAGCGGTACCAATGTGAAGTAATTTGATCCTGTCAGAGGGAAGTTAGCATTAAATTAGAGCAACTCAAGTGAATTTTTTTTATCATTTTTATTTAGTTAGGGACCATTTGCATTGATCAGTGTCTTCAGATCAATCATATCATAAAAAATACATGTAACTACAAAACCAATTCAAGTAATTTATATTTTCTGCAAAAAAAAATGTAATTTTTGACCCCAAAATGAATTTTAAGTTCTGCATATGGACCTTTTATAATACACTTCAGCATTTTGAATATTCAATACAATGCAAGTAACGATAATCTGACTGTGCTGTGTGATAACCTGTAAGCTTGCAACAGTAGATATCTGCCATAAATGAGTCAGGGCCATTGGTTATGCAAAATAATGAAGTCTGCATTTTGAACAAATGTAATATTTAGAGTATATCTTTCATCCCTTGCATAATGAAATCAAGAGTACCGGTTGGTGCATTGCCTACTTATGTCATCACTAGGTTTGATGAAGTGATCTTTTCATGTAGTGAGACAGTATACAGCCCAGAAGAATTGTTGGGAATGCTGTTACATCGGGCCAAGGAATTTGCTCAGGATTCTGCTCGTCAACCCATCAATGAAGCGGTCCTCACAGTCCCTGGATACTTCAACCAAGCAGAAAGGAGAGCCTTGCTGAAGGCAGCAGAGCTAGGCGGACTTAAAGTTCTGCAACTTATGAACGATTACACAGCAGGCAAGTTTAATATTCAGTGTGTGGATGTCAGAACATGACAGAGCTCTTGTTCTGAATTCCAGAAAGGTTTTTTTCTTCCCCCAGTGTGTTATTTAAAGATGCTGTTAATCACACCTATTATGTAGTGTGTGTGATAGGTGAATGAGTATGGGGCATTGGTAGAATGGTGTTCTCAGGTGAATACTAAACTATTTGGAGAACTGCCTGCTCCCATTTCAACACTGTCCACCATAAATCCCACATGGACTGGTCTGGGTCCATACCCAGCCCTGTGTGGTGAGGGGTCAGTGACTAACTGCCTTGCTGATGGCACAACCTTTCAACATCATATGCTGCTGATACTTGGGGTATTACATGAAAGATGCTGAAATTTAAGAGTAAAATATATTTGACATTATTGTTTTGTTTGAGTGGAAATCTGCTTGACCTCAAAACTGAAGTTTTGCAAAATGCCTCCCTATAATCATTTTCTCCTGATAATAATTTTCAGGTTGTTGGAACAGTGTGCCTTATTTCTAGTACTAGGGCATGCCATTATCAGTGAACTGGTCGTCATGCTTTGTAATTGCATCCATCTTAGTATGCACTGATGTTCTTTTTGTTTTGCTTCCTTTTTACAAATAATTTCTCCTTCTGTGCTCTGCAGTACTTGTTCTCTCAGCCAACAAGTTTTCTTCAGCTGCTTCACTCCATTATTTTATGTAACACTCACACTTGTAGAGAACAGAGTATTGACTAGTAGTTTTAAAGTGCATGTTAGAATGTCTTGGCTCTTGTGTGCTAATGGCATCAGTTATGAACTTGAGATTGTGATTGTCTTGCTAGACATGTATTATCAGTTTTTTAGGCACATTTGTAAAATTACAAAAGTGATACTTAACTTTGTCATTTCTGTCCTGTCTGCCCTTCTGCATGGAAGCACTCAGCTCCCACTGAACGGATTTTATGAAGTTTGATAGTTGAATATTTTTCAAAACTCTGTTGAGAAAATTCAAGTTTCATTAAAATCTGACAAGAGTAACAGGTACTTTACATGAAGACTTTTGTCCATATATGATAGTATTCTGGTCTTGCTAAGTTCTTAGAATGTTTCAGGCAAAAGTTTTAGAGTAAATCAAGGTACACATTTTTTGTTTAATAACGTTTTGTGCAAATTGTGCTGTTTATGAGATAGCGTGGAAAAGTATGGTACAATCAGACAGGCCACACATGACAATGTAATGCTGTATAGAAAAGATGCAATTTGCATGCCAGACAACTAAGCCAAGAATACAGATGCACACTAATAATATTTAATACTTGTTAAAGGGAAAAAGAGGTAAGTCATAAGTCGAAACACATTTTATATTCTCCTTCAGTCGAAACATGCCTTATATTCTCTTTCAGAACTATTGGCTACATGTTTTAGATTAATAATCCATTGTCAGGCCCATATATGAGACAAATAGCAGGTATAATGTAATGGTGTGCCAACACAGGTATTTTTGTTGTGTTTTTATATGGGATCCCACATCACAGTTATTACAATTAAACTATAGTAGCAAAAGATTTATTACTGAAGTCAAAGTTATTTGAAATATCATTGGTATTAGGTTAACAGTTATTGCTTCATGATTTATTAATTCTGTCTGATCTCGTAAAATGTGTTGTGGCAACACTTATGGAGTCTGAGAAACTGCATGACCACTTACCTGTCATTATGATCTGTTGAGCCATGTTTTACACCTAAAGAAGGCCATGACCAAACAGACAGACAGACTTTGCATGAAGACTTACGTACGTTTTATTGTTGCTGATGGCATGCACTTTACATAAAAGTGTTGTTGTGTAACACTCAATATTTTTGTATAGTTGACTGTGATGAAGCTCAGCAACACACAAAGAGTGCATTGTTGTGTTTCCACTGCAACAATGGTTATGTGAATGTGTCACAGTGTTATGTTCCAGGTTCATTACCTGTCTTATAGTAAATGTAAATGTGAGCTTAATTTTGTGATGGATGGCATTTGGTTTAAAGAGAAAATAAGTGTTGGTATCACATTTGAAATAAAAGACTGTTCATGTAGAAAGTACTATTAAGTATTTATGAATATATGTCCCAAAGTTCTCCCATTCTTGTCTTTTTCATGTTTTTGTTTATTTGAACCCTTTTAAACATGAATGCATCCAAATAACATATTAAAAATTCTATAAGAGTTGTCTTATAAATAAGCAGACTTCATGTAGCATCAGAATGGTGACCAGGGTATTCGGCATATGCCCCGTGGTTGTTGATACAGGCATCCCACAGTTCCACAAATCCGTCTATACCACGTCTGTAGAAGTCCTGTAGCTGTCAGTGAAGGCATGATGTGATTGCTTCCTGTACATTTGTGTCCAAAGCAAACCTTTTTGTGCCTTTTTTATTGTTCCAAACACATGATAGTTGCAAGGGGACAAGTGTGGACTGTAGGAGGGGTGTGGAAGAATGTCCCACTGAAAGTGTTGCAGCTTATCGTGAGTGTGTTCGGGCATTGTCATGGAGGAGAATGACTCCACATGATAACATGCTAGGTCTCTTAGTCTTTATTGTGCTCCTCAGTTGCTCTAGGTTTTCAGCAAAGCAGATGGCATTGACAATGATGCCCTTGGGTAATCAGTCTATCAGCCAAGGTCCACGACAGGTGAAGAACAGCATCACCTTACCAGCAGTGGGTATGGCATGATGCTTTTTCAGTCGGGGAGATGATGGCTGTTTCCACTGCTGACTCATGCATTTAGTCTCTGGATCATAATGCAAACAGCAGGACTCATACCCACTGTCAGTACAATTCAAAAACTCGTCTTCCTGTCTTTCATACCACATTAGATATTCCAAGCCAATACCCATGCGAGTTGCCTTCTGTTTGTTGTTTAAACTCTTCATTACCCTTACTGCAGAAACCTCCCATTACCCCAGAACTTGGGTGATGATGTGATGCACACATTCCACACTGATGCTAAGGTGTTCACTGATATGCCAAAGTGTTGCAAAGTGATCACACTGCACCATCTGATCCACATTGGCACCTATGTCTGGGTCCATAACATGGGGTTGACAACCAGGGCATACCCTATTTGAATCTCTTGCACCAGTGAGACACTGCTGTATGCTGCAAACATTTGTTCCATACACATGCTTTATTCAAGAACAAAAGTCTGCTGGTCTGGCACCTTCTGCTCACAGAAATTGGAAGATGCACTGTTGTGTGTGCCAGGATGAATCCATGGATCTCCTGCACTGAGCAACACGCTGTTGTGCAGAGATCACACAAAGCAGCCTGCTTATGAAATGTGCATATTGTGGTTGGTTGTGACAACTGTTGGATGGTGAAAGAATGATGAACATTACATAACACATACCCTGACAATACATGTTGTACACTTATTTATCAAACAACCCATATAGTTCCTACCGAAGAGTGATCATACTCAGTTTTTCTTATGAAGATGAACCGTTTAATGCCATGTAGGGAGGATATGTGTTTTGATATGTTTTGCTGTTAGCAGTGAGGAGTTTCATTAATATTAACCTTGAGACTGCCTGTGTTCACATATGTGATTGTATGTCAATAGACAAACCTAGAAATTAATTTTATAAGTTTAGGCAACAAGGAGATTTACTACATTTTTAAGACATGCTGCATAATCTGTTTTATTATCCACAAAATTCCATTCATTTCAAAATTTTTATCTTTCTCTGTTAAAGTAATATGTTTTTCATAAACTGTGTACTAAAATTTAAATACCAGTTCAGTTGTTTAAAGATTAAAACTGGTGATGCATGTAGTAACTTCTGCTGTAAAGGGTTAATCATTATCATCATTTTAGGATAATATTAAAATAAAGTGTGTGTTATGAAAGTTAGTTACGATGACATGGGTTGTGTTGAAATGGTTTTAAGTAAGCATTTTTATCAAGGGTATTTGACCTTTGGTTGCAGCTATAATATCAGTATTAAGGTCTCAATTATGACAGTCCAGAAATGTGTAGTTGCAGAAATTTGCTGTATGATGATTTTGCCCTATGAGTTTGTCCATTTGTCTGTTATTTAGTATTATGATTAATATATACATTGTGTATTACAGTTGCTCTTAATTATGGCATATTTCGTCGAAAGGACTTCAATGAGACCGCCCAATACATCATGTTTTATGATATGGGAGCTACCAGCACCTCTGCAACGATTGTCAGCTATCAGCTGGTTAAAACAAAGGAGAAAGGATATGTTGAAACTAACCCACAGCTTTCCATCATTGGAGTTGGGTAAGCACCTGGCAGTGATTTACTGTGAGTTATGTACTCTGTTGTGACATGCAGTCATGCAGGTGTACTTTGGAAGTTTCAGAACTGCCTTGAAGATCAAATGAAAGAGTGACATGCTCATGAGGAAAACTTCTGAAAGAAGTTGCATAATACTGATTGTGTTAAATACTCTTGGCCAAAATTTTGTGCTTGTTAACTATCATTTTTCTAGTCTGTTACTGTACTTTGACAAAGGTATGACCGGACTCTTGGTGGCCTAGAGATGCAGTTAAGACTCAGGGATTTTTTGGGTAAGAAATTTAATGAACTGAAGAAGACCCCAAATGATGTATTCAAAAACCCTAGAGCAATGGCTAAGTTGTTCAAGGAAGCTGGAAGGCTCAAGAATGTCCTAAGTGCTAATGCTGATCATTTTGCCCAGGTAAGTGAGACAGTTTTGCACAGTTTATATCTCCAAGAAATCTACTTAAAAAAAAATTAAGTACAAAACGTTCAAAGAATGTTTTTGGAAAATGTATGTGTGTCAGACTGCTGCACCTTTCCACATTCATTGTAAGGATTTCTTGAAAATTATCAGACTGAACATAATATATGTTATTGGTGCAAAGTTTTACAAAAGGAGATAAATCTCCATTTAATAAAAGATGTATAACATTAATTAATGCCTTGTTGCATGAGTGGGGTTTGTAATTTTATTAGTGACAGTATCGTTACAAAATGCAGGTAGAAGGTCTGCTAGATGAGCAAGACTTTAAGCTTCAGGTGACAAGAGAAGAGTTTGAGGCGATGTGTTCTGATCTGTTTGACCGAGTGAAAGGCCCAGTTGACCAGGCACTCAGATCTTCAGGACTAACACTAGAAGTAATTAATCATGTAAGTAATATAGTAGGTGTGCCATTGTTGTGAATTATAGTCATCAGTATTTATGTGTGTCTCATAATGTGTACAGATTTGATATCAGACTAAATATCTGTGTTATATTTTTAGCTATTGCTGTAGAGTTTTTCTATTTTGAGTTACTTTGTGTCTGAAGTTTAATGTTGAAATGCACAGATAGCTTGAACTATCAAATAAATGGTGCAGGAATTTATCATTAGTTGGTACAGGGACTTGCTCTGGGCTGTACAGTCTGGAGTTTGAAACCTGGTGGGCGAGAGATTTTCTGTACCCATCCAGACTGATCCTTGGGCCCACCCAGCCTCCTGTACAGTGGATAAGGTTTCTGTCTTGGGCATAAAGTGGCCGGAGCATGGTATTAACCATCCGCCTCCATCTAGTGCCATGGTTAGAGAAAGAATAGAGCTATACATACTCCTTCTCTGGGCCTTCATGACCTATTAGACGGTGAATTTTTCCTTTTACCTTTATACAGCATGCATAAACTGAATGCAGATAGGCTAGGGTTTTGTCTGCCCATCCATAGGCATGTTTCATCTTGAGAACTGTCAGATTTTAATGCAACTTGATTTTGGAAATCTTCACAAAGGGTCATATGATTATTGTGATTCTCATGTAGATCAACATCATAAGAGTATGCCTTAATAAGGGAGGAGATGTAGAACATAACATTAGCAAAAAATGCTTGTGGTAAAGATTAAAGATTAATTGCATGCATTGCAAGTTACAGTACTCTCAGAATGTAGCATATGGTATTTCCAGGTGATCCTGGTAGGTGCAGGAACAAGAGTTCCCAAGGTGCAAGATAAATTGAGTGAGATAGTTGGTATGGAACTTGGTAAGAGCATTAACACAGATGAAGCCGCAGCCATGGGTGCGGTATATAAAGCTGCTGACCTTAGTAATGGCTTTAAGGTCAAAAAGTTCCTCACCAAGGATGCAGTTCTAATTCCTATTCAGGTAAACCACATATTTGCTGTTTCTGCTTGGAAATATTGTTAGTAAAATTTCTCTGTATCAGAATTTAACCATATTTTCTTTCATATTGCTTTGCTAAAGGCTGTAAAATACTGAACAGCAACCCATAACATCTGCTTGTCCTGCAGTACCCTATGTTTCATCAGGCATAACCAAAAGGGCTGTAGGATGGTATATTTGATTAGATTAGTGTACTTCACAGGGAAGGTGATCCTGTGATTTACATTTAAGCCATGACTTACAGGTGCTGATGTGACTCTTCTGAGAATTTTATGCTATAAAACGTGGGCACATCATACATCTGTGCTGTAGAAGGTCATTCAAACACTGTTAACCACACATGGTCTTGTGGTTCCTAATATTTGTGACTGTTATGTCCAGTGGCTGAATTTCAGTAGTGGCCCTGCCTCCACCTTCAGGCAGAGCTGTGTACTGTCTGGGGGCTTTTGAGTGGATATATGGTATTTTTCTTATGTACATTTTTTTCAACAAATGTCACAGATGTAACACCATTTAAAACTGCTAATATGAAGCTGGTTGATATCACTGCACTAAAAGAGATCAGATATAGGCTATGTGCAAAACAGACATACAAATTTGTAGTGGATTCCACAGTAATGTACTGGATACTTATTCTACAGGTTGTATTTGAACGAGACGTGGAAGGGTCTGTCTCACCAAAACATGTTAAAAGAACACTTTTTGGGTCAATGAACCCATACCCACAAAAGAAAATTCTGACATTTAACAAGCACCAAAATGATTTTTCATTTCACGTTGGTTACGCAGAACTGGATCACCTCTCCGATCTTGAAATAAAGTGAGTACAGTGCAGACTTTTATATTAGATTCTTTAATTTGAAATAAATATTTTGAGATTGTAATGCACAATATGTTACTGTGCAGTTTGGGACTCAGCTTTGTAGCCCTACAAGCTGGTAGTGACAAACTGCATTTCTTGACATTCTACAAACTGCCTGCATTTTGTGTATTAATTTTCTGTATACAGAGTGGCCCAAAAAAATGTATACACTCTTTACTCATCAATATATTTGGAATAAATTTAAATGAAATTTCTATTTCAGGGTGAGAGTGTAATATAATGTTTTCTCAACAGATGGCACAGGCGCTCTTATGTTTTCTCAACAGATGACACAGGCACTGATGTCCTTAATCGTTAAGACAGTGACCCAACATGGCTGGAGCAAGATTGTCGTTTGAAGAACGGAAGGCAGTGCTGAAGTGGTACTTTAAGTTTGAAAACATTAACGAGGTACAGCGACAATGGCGGAATGAGTTTGGAACACAGCCACCAACATGTCTAACAATTGCGCGTATTTGGGATAAATTTGAAATTGACGACACTGTTGGTGATGTGCACAAAGAAAGATCCGGGCGACCACAGACAGCAACAACTCTAGCTACCTCCGCTGTGGTGTTACAACATTTTACACGTTCACCACAAAAGTCTGTGAAACAGTGTTTATGCAAAACTGGAGTTAGTTGATCAAGTGTACAACAAATTTTGAAAAGTGCAAAGTGGAAGGTGTACATTTGAAGACTGCTGCTTGCTATGAATGAGGACGACACAGATTGACGACTTGAGTACTGTGAGTGGTTTGAAAGCATGATGCGTGATGATGAGGCGTTTGCAGGGAAGGTTGTCTGGTCTGATGAGGCACAATTCAAACTGAATGTTATTGTAAACCGCCACACTTGTGTGTACTGGTCCACTGAAAATCCGCACATTCATCTGGAAAAAACATGTAAATTTACCGGGACTTACTGTGTGGTGTGGTTTGTCATCCCGGGGTTTGATTGGACCATTCTTCTTTGAAGGCACTGTTACCGGTGCACTGTATCTCGATATGCTTCAGACATCAATTTTA
>Ga0123352_10020884_pt1 | contig 10433 bp, 6 predicted proteins | sample TergutLab28metaG_FD_89700 | JGI IMG/M metagenome (GOLD analysis project Ga0123352, IMG submission 89700) | Labiotermes labralis P1 segment gut microbial communities from Petit-Saut dam, French Guiana - Lab288 P1 | ecosystem: Host-associated > Arthropoda: Insects > Digestive system > Gut ... | reverse complement strand
TTCTATTGTTTTCAAATGTTATTCATGCACATATCACATGTCATTCTGTTGTTTCCAAATGTGATGCATGCACATATCACATTTCATTCTCTTGTTTCCAAATGTGATGCATGCACATATCACATGTCATTCTATTGTTTCCAAATGTGATGCATGCAAATATCACATGTCATTCTGTTGTTTCCAAATGTGATGCATGCACATATCACATGTCATTCTGTTGTTTCCAAATGTCATGCATGCACATATCACATATCATTCTGTTGTTTCCAAATGTGGTGCATGCACAAATCACATGTCATTCTGTTGTTTCCAAACTTCAGTGCCCATGCTGGTTAGGGAATCGCTGAAAGAAGTGGATTGTGGACGATACATTACTTCTGCGTGGCTTGTCTGTACGCTTGAAAAAGTAAGAAAGATCTTGATGTAGGGAAAGCAAGGAGACTATTAAACTTTCACAAAAGAATTCAGTTCACATATACGTTGTTCATCTCGAAGTATATATATACTGCAAAAAAGGCATTCCTTAAGTACATTTTGGTCTAAGGAAGAGGGTAAAAGTTAATTTGCCTCTGAGCCTAATAAAACACAAACATGAAACGAGATGAAGCTCCACGTTTCTTGCCACAACATGGACTTCAAATGTAAGCCACGGCCGCTTTACTCCCGAGGAAACAGCGTGGGTTTCCCACAGAATAAATGGCTTATTGGCCTCGTGTCTGGCCGGGACGCAGTGCAGAAGAACAAGCTGTCTTTCTCCTGTGTGCAGTCGAACCTGTTTCTTCCATAGTCCAACGGCAGCACAGTCGCTATACTCAGACAGCTATAAGTCGAGCGCAAGAAATGTTATAAGGCAGAAATGTTATAAGGCACACAAAATGCTGGTCGATACAGACCAGATATTGACACCTTCAGAACCCAGGTGCTATGAGGTACGGTACCACCCGATTTAATACAATGTAAGATCAGTGTTTTGCCCGCAGCTTGCTTATAACATTATTCCTATAGTAAACCAACTAGATGCACCAATGTAACAAATGTATTCTATTTTAGAATAACACTCTACATGTTTCGGACGGTCTTTCCATGCATCATCAGCAGTTCAAGACTGTACATAGAGCAATATCTGATTGACATATGCCTGTTGCTGTATGTACAGTCTTGAACTCCTGATGATAGACGGAAAGACTGTCCGAAACATGTAGAGTGTCATTCCAAAATAAATTTGACACATTGGTGTATCTGGTTGGTTTTACTATGGGAATAACATTAAGATCCACGGCCCTATGAACGTAAAATTTTCTTATAAGAGTTCTGTGTGGATCTCAGAACAAACAGCAATTATTTTCCTATACAACATTAACTGACTGGTTTGTGTAACCGATACGGAGTGTGTTTACTGCGCGGTACGGACTGGGTTTTTAAATGTAATTCAGATTAATCTCAGTCTTTAAAGGGTTGATTTTATATTTGCAACAAGTCACTTCACACAAATTTGCAGATCCTACGCAGCTGACCGCACAGCTGCGATACACACAGCTATACCACACTTTGTATGGTTTCAGAGGTTCACTACAAACATACAACAGAACAACGACGTGTGGTTTTTGTAAAATTGCTTTAAGACAAACAAACACTTCAGACCCATTACACATATTTTATCAATTCCGGTGTTTTCACCGCACTATAAATAATTATCTCGGAAGCCCTGTGAGTGAAAACAAACTGCATTACACATTACACACTACACATTACACATTACACACTACACACTACACATTACACATTACAATATATTTTATTATTATTTACACTTTTTACACATTCATTTTTCTCCTCCGACAAACATTTAGCAGGTTTCACATCAGTTAAATCTGAGGTTAGCCAACTGTTTGTCATTTTCCATTATATTTGTCGTGGTTAAAATCTCAAACATCACATTTCATGAAAATGTGTTCAACGATTTTCGGTTTGTTTTGTGCGTACAGAAGGACAGACGGAGTGATATCAACGAACTCTCCGCTGGTAAGCGAAGGCACTTTAGTAATAACGACTATAATAATAATAATAACATTCAATTCAATTCATGTTCATTAACGTGTCGAGTCAACAGCCAGAAGGCCAATTATAGGAAAGGCACATCATAGAAACAAAAGTAAAAGAGGACAATAAACAGGGCACATATGAAACATAAACATATGAAACAAACGAGAGAAAACTTAAATCATTAATTAGCATAACTTATAAGATTAAACTAAAAATAAAAATAGACAGTATGATAATTAGTCTTTCCAAGATGTCTAAATCACTAGAGACTGAGTCAAATAAACCCATAGCTTAAGCTAAAAACTCAAGTTAGTTAAATAATGAAAATCAGAATTCATGTGAACGCTGTTTGTTTTAAAAAATGTGGTTGAAAATCTAATTCGGTAGCTAAATATAGCTAGCTATGTCTGCCTACAAAATCTGGAAATCAGTAATAATAATCCACTTTAGAACTACCACAAAATACATAAAATTAGCGGAATCTAATATGTATATATATATATATATAACACAGGTTACATGTACATACTGCAAGATCAGAGGTTTCGAAAAGTTTATGACATTATGCCCTAAAAGCACCAGATACTCGCTAGTCATTAACCAAGACCGACCGACCGTCCATTGCATATATCGGTATCACTGCCAATGCCATTGGCCGCCGAAGCGTATCGAACGGAAGGACAGCCTCGACGTTTAAAGTCAACATTAAACAAGCTAAAGTCTCTAAAATTTCGATTTGGCACGCGTAGGCCATCAATTTCCAAAATGGTAAAACAATATTTTGAACCACTGAAAACATTCGTTGAAAAAGGACATCTCGTTACGGCCTCCAAGCAGTTAAAGTGCGTAATTTGAAGTAATTAGAAACATTATCACAGCTGTGATCCAAGATGAAGACAAAGAGACACAAACTGCAGCTTACAAACGTCACGGAAAGTGACAGAAATCCGCACAGCAGCGGTATATTGCAACTTGAGTGTCTGACCAGAGGGCAGCACATCATCTGGAGGCCGTGCAGTGACCAACAGAATGTCATAATCCGAATTGGCCCCAACAGTCTAGTAACCTGAGAGACAATATTATCTACCTGTTGGTGAAAATGAAGCTATGTGTCTGTAAGCACTCCCATATCGCCGATGCAGTCCAGCGTGTGACAGAAGGTTCACACAATTTGTAGTCAAAACCGTGCCACTCTGCTTTTGTTGAAGTTTCATACACACCACACTCCAATATTATTTATATCTGATTGCAGTAACCAACTGCCGTAAGGGGATTTTATTTCGCGATGTAAGGCAATCTGAATACTGAACCTCAATACACAAGTCGTTTATGACAGAACTGAGAAGAAGTGATACCACAACTGGCCGTTGTGGGACACCAGATATCATCACTTCATAAGATGTCGGTCGAAAGGGCGCCCCGATGACGAACATGGGAAAATCTGTTGGTCAGGTGGTAATAATAATAATAAACATATTTCACGGGTAAATTTAGATTTAATGTAGCACAAATTGTAAACACAGAACAGCTGCAACAGTGTACACCGTACAGATATGGTTCGTTTTTGTTATATCACTGTAAATACCGCGCATAAAAGTGATAATAATAATAATAATAGGTATTTAATAATATTATTAATAATAATTCCATTGAATATGTATTAATAATAATAATTTACAATTTTTTCTTTTAGTTACATGATTGTTTTAATGACAATTTGCTTTCCTCTAAGAACGAAAATTATGCCTATACAGAGAGGTAAGTCAGATGACGAGATGGCTGGAAATGGTTTCTTGATTTTTAAGATGTTGAGCGACGAACTCCCAACTACATAGTTTAGGTGGGGTATCATGAGAGGGTGCTGGGTACATGTGGCAGAACAAATGGTGCAGAACAAAGCCGTAGCAACGAGTCTTAAATTGCGCCAGCATTTCTTGGTGGGACTGAGGTGGCCTACAAGGAGAGCTCGGTGAAGACAGCCTGTCACTCGGATATTCAATGACACGGCATTCTTTTGGAGAAGAGACAGGGTCACGAAAGGAGATAATCTTGGATTGAAAAGCATGCACAGATTTAGAGCTGAGACTCGCGTATTCTAGCTTGCAGAGTGAGAGCACTGGGGAACTAACATGTGTGTGTGTGTGTGTGTGTTTGTGTGTGTGTGTGTGTGTTTTCAGCGTCACAATCAATACCGATGCAAGAATGTGCATCGTAACACAGACATTGTGAGGCACTGCCTAGTGGAACATTTAGAAACTGGAATAGGTCAAGTTGCGTCTTTTGGAGGAATCGCTAGAGAGCCACAGTACTTCTTTTCAAAAAAATTACAAAAAAAGTTATCACGTGGCTGTTTTGTGTCACAATGAACACAAGACTATCTGCAAGCATATTTAAGTTACGTTTGCTAAGGTCATGGCGCCGAGTAACTTGCTAGATGCTAATAAGCACATATTTGTTTACTGGTCACCTGCTGTATGAAGCAGTGTAATCTGGCATGTCGTTACAATCATATTTTGTTCATAATGTTCTCGGTCATTACACTTTCCAATTTTGTGGATGGAAGTGAAAGTTTCGCGGCACATTTTGCTGCCACGTTCAGGGTATAAGAGAGCAGTCTCGACACTCATCGCGGTTACACCCAAGTTCACCATCTGACACGTGCTGCTTCGGAACCGCGATAATTACACTCGCGCAATTTAGCGACAAATTTTATTTTGTGGCACGATGTCGAGACGGAAGTGGCAAAACTGACTGCCAGGTCACACCTACTTCACTGAAGACGATAAGGCAACAAACGTGGTTGGTTTACCCTACACACGAAACACTTAGCCTACTTGTGTTTTCCCCGGCCTGGTTACTGACATTTCTCCCGGCCAAGTGAACTGCGCTGCGCGCCCCCGCAGCTCTGTTTCCCACACTTTATTGGCCACTTGTTCGCTTCGTCATAAAGAACACCTTGCATGTCCACTGTCTGTTTCATGTCCGGTACACAAGCACTGTGTACAGCACGGCCAACCGACAGCACGTGAAAAAAATAGATTTGAATTCCATGTTTTTTTTTTGGGGGGGGGGGGGGGGGGGGGTAATATTTTGTCCCTTCTAGGCGCCGGGACAGCTCAGTAGGTACAGTGACTAGGGAAGGAGCAGTTTCGATTGCCGGTAGGATTCAAGGATTTTTCTCAGTTCCGCAAGCGCCCAGACCGACTCTGGAACCCTTCCAAACTCCTAACAATCGGTACCTGGGGCTCATTCCCCGGGGCTAAAAACGTCGAGGCTTTAATTCTACCAATCACTTGTATGTAGTGCCGAGGTTTAGTATGAGTGGAGCTGTGCCTCCACTCTCCAACATACCTGCGTAGGCTGCACAGTGACAACTTTGCTTTTACTTTTACTTCTACAGGTAATGTGCTTGACGAGATTTGTGCTACGTGCTACCGCTGATAGTTGTGCTACGTGCTGCTACTGATAATTATTTGTATAATGTATTATACACCGTCAGTACACGACAATATATCAGCACAGTGATATAATATATAAAATCAGGTCACATTATGGCAACATGTTTCGACCGTAAACAGTCATCTTCAGGCCAATAAAGAACATTTTTAAGGTAAAATAACGTAGCACTCAGTGGGATCCCATTTCTTTTACAGTAAGAGCTAAAACATATATGATTAAATTCCTACTATAATTAAAATTGATAATTAAAACAATTAATTTATACTACCTGATTGATTAGATTACCTGATTGTATACATTATATCACTGAACTGATATACTGTTGTGTGCTGACGGTATATATTACATTATACAAATTTGTTGATACGCAAGCCATTTCTGCTCTGGAAAACACTGATGTACCGCAGTGCGGAAAATTTTATGATTGTACAGACATCGTGCTTAGGCTAAATATTTCCCGTCAAATCTTAGGGCCATCGCATGTTCAAATGACTTCCGCTACAAATGGCACTATGTCGTTCTGGGGAGGGGGTGTAGTTTTGTTGGAGTTATATCTGGAGTTTGAAACCAGAGTGGCTAAATCGTGTAAGACGAAGGCCCTTGATACCCGGGGAAAGAAGGGAGGAATTCAGGTTGCTGATCGCCTCGGTGACTGAGGTAGGGAATGTACCGTCCTTTCCTCGTCTTGTAATTACGACTTGGTATTTCTCTAAACGCTGAGAAAAGCGAGGCAAGCCTCAGTTAGGGTAACCAACAGTGCCAGGCACAGTTCAGTATGTGCGTCAACTCTGTGACACCAGTGACGACAAATATATTGTAATGTATATTTAACCTTTTGGCGCCGGAATTATTTTTTTCATTTTAGCACATCCTGTATATAAAATGTGAATAATACAGGAACCAAATACGCTAGCATTATGAAACAAACTGTATTTTGAAGAGAAAAAAACTGAGAGTATATACCATGCTTAAAATATTCAATACCTATATTTGTTGAATAAATATATAAAATGCAACTTTAGAGGTTAGTGGTGAGGTACGACCACTATAGTTGACATTAGGCGTCAAAAGGTTATTTAAGATTTGGTTTGAAACTTGCAATTTGTAAATGGTAGCTTGGAGCTTGGAAATTTTACTTGTTACATGTAGACAGGAAGCGACTGCCACGCACTTTCATTTGTTCAGCAAATGCCTATGCCGTTCATTGGACTTGGAGGCGTCGTGCGGCTGAAAGTGACGTAACAGTTCGCTAAACCTTTTGGAATAGCTGACGTTACGCTTCGCCTTTATATAAACCCATCAGCACGGTAAACCACCTATTATTACGCTTTTAATACGCAACATTTAAGTGCATTATTATCGAAGTTACGTTTCCTGAGTTGCTGAAGAAGATCATAAGTGAAAGTCGTACATGTTTGACGGTGAAACTGGCAATGATCTTCAGTCAGCTGATTTCGTCAGGTAAGCCGTGCTGATTGTTTTGGAAAATCTTGACTAAGTTGAGTTGCGTACATTTGAATTGAACTCGGATTTAATTATTTGAAATTCTAAATTCGTGTAATTTGGTTTATATTCAGTCAAGCTAACTTTTCTACCTACGAAATCATTTGAGAGCTTATTCTTTTGTTCCCACTGTAAATATTGTGAATATAGTAATTTAGAATATATATAATAGACGACTTTATTATATTGTCTTTGAGTCCTTTTTATCAGACAGTAATCTGATTGGTGGCAGCATAACTACCCAGCGAAACTCTGTACTATCCTTTACCCGTAGTACCTGTCGATATAAGATTTGGTGGAGGTCCAGCCCCATTCCGACATACACTACAATATCCAGAGTTACATGACGCCTATGTTGTAGCAAGTCTCGGGCAACGAACCCTCTCCATATCCCCCTTATCCACCTGCGCCTGAGTTACCGCTCTGTTGGATATGCGATACCGCTCTGTTGGATATGCGATACCGCTCTGCAGCGACAGGCGCTGAGTCTCTGGACATGGATCAGACGTTTCTGGAATTCCTGCAGACGGCAGGAAGGCCTCGAGCTCCACCATCCTCACCAGATGCCGGACCCGCGTCGGTGGCGTCAGTATAAGCAAATTACGGAATACAAGTTGTGAGAACAGTAGAACAGTGCTTCGTGGTTCGACAGTAAATATACCTTGGTAACAAAGTAACAATGAATCATAGAGCAATTAACTGTCAGTGTGACCAGCAGTGTTGCTGCTGCTACCTGCCCCTTCGATATCGACATCGAAGCTCAGTAACTTGCTTCTGCGCATTACCCTTATCCCCTCGCGCTTTTCAAAGCTGCCATTTAGTGCCCATGTGTTAACGTAACTACCTAACTAATTAGCTTCACGGAGCGGAGAACTTCCTGGAAAGCTAACAGTCCCTCGGCTATCCAGGAAATTCCCCGCAATTTGTGGAAGCCGAATACGTATCACTCTACACACAACTGCTCCCCTCCTTCCCCTATCCTGAGCCAGAAGAAGTCAGTCTACGTGTTCCTATTCTATTTATATAAGATAAACCTTAATTTTCTCTCTCCACCTGTGCCTATGTCTTTCAAGTGGCATCTTAACTTGGGACAGAATACACAGAGGGCTATCAAATTAAAATTACGAATTTGTGGGATGAGATGGCGTGTAGTTTGGTGAGTGGGTGATTTTTATGTTTTGCCACAATATCCTGCCTCCATCTTCATGGTAATAGCCTGTGTCCGCAACAATAATGCCACTTCCTGCTATAGCACTCAAGACCAATTTATGAGCCTTCATAACCATAACAACATTAACTATCATGCCTGACATTAAATCCTGGACCACTTCCTTCGAAATCCCTTCCAATTCATTATTCACAAGTCATTCATCATGCTACGGCATACAGTGTGAGGATCTCGCATTTCGTCACGTACGATATATCAGGCACAGCCAGCCTGTTAATGACAGTGTGTGTTCAGACAGACACCTCAGGCTATGCGGCGGACTTCAGACAGAAATGACAGACGGAATTGGCGATCGGACATTTACCGCGCCTCCATATACATTCTCAATCGACCGGTAAGGCAAAACAAACCAATATTCATACTTCAAATTTTTGGCTCAGACACTCAAACAGACACCCGAACTTCAATGGAACGCGAGTTTCCATTACTGTATTCCCAGCATCCAGCCATTCTGATATATGCCAGTTCAGTCCAAACGTAACCACCCTATTTTGATATCAATTTTAATACTATCTACAAATCTACGCACGGGTTTTACAAGTGGTCTCTTCTTCCAAGGTGTTTCCTACCAAAATTTAACAAGTATTTCTGATATCATTCCTGTATGTCTCACGCACCACACATTTCAACATCTTTCAATCCATCAACTTAACAGTGTGCTGTACATAAAATCCATGAAGCTTCTAATTACACACTTTGCTCCATCTTGCCCCTGTTCCTTCCCTGCCGGTCCCAATATCCCCCCCCCCATCCACCCGCCAACTAAACACCCTCAGTCTGTGGTAACGCCTTATCATGAACATAAGCACAAAGCATCATGCTGCAGCAGACAATCAATCAATGCTCGTTGTATGTGTTTTTATCTTTATGTTTTTAGACAGCAGGGCTGCCAACTCAAATTCTGAGAGAATATGCCCTCATTTTGCTGGGAGGTAATTTTCCTGCTCTCTTTAATTTAGCCTTTCTGGCATCTCCCGATTCAGAAGTTTCTTTACTTATAAAAAGCTGCAACTTCTAAACTTATACAATTGTTTTTGAATGTTTTCACTAAATAATGAACGATTTTCTAACTATTATCATGCACCATTGCTTGCCCAACATTTGTTCACTCACTAAACTCTCAAATATAAATATTCTGCTGTCGCGCACCAGCCATTTTCAGCCTATTGTTCCTTCTACAATCAGACTGCATATTCCTACAGAATGTGCTCGTTTGTTTCCCCGCCTATTTCTTCTTAGCTATTGACAGCAGTCATTAGAGAAATGTGTTCAGTGATACTTACGAATATTACGAAATGTCTTTGAATAGCAACTAAAACTAAAACAGAAAGAATAATCAAATTTCGTTAAAACGCTGTGCGTCCACTGAAATTTAATTTACGAATGGATTCAACTTTGTAATAGGAAGCGTTCTTGTACATTGTTGTACAGTTTAGAAATCTTTTAGGTTATTGTCAATTGGAGGATTCAGAAAGATTTTACAATTACATCAGACTAAATGACATTTTGTCTCTTTATTTTAGGCCTTATTGTCTATTAGTTGTGGAAGTCTGATAAAAAAGGATTTCGAAAAAAACCGACAGCTTACTGTCCTGCCGGTCGGAATTTGAGTGCTGTAGATATATTGTTATTATTGGTATTATTATTATTACTATTATTGGATTGGTATTATTTGTTGGTATTATTGGTACTAGTATTGGTATTGGTATTATTATTGGTATTAGTATTGGTATAATTATTGTTATTGGTATTAGTATTGGTATTGTTATTGGTATTATTTGTATTATTATTGGTATTACTATTAGTATTTCTATCCCTAACCAACGAGGAGCTAAATGGTCTGTACTCCTCACCCAATACTGTACGGGCGATAAAATCGAGAAGAATGAGATGGGCTGGGCATGTGGCGCGTATGGATGAGGAGAGGGGGGTGTATAGGGTCTTGGTGGGGAAACCGGAAGGAAAGAGACCACTGGGGAGACCTAGGCGTAGATGGATGGATAATATTAGGACGGATCTCCAGGAGGTGAGATGTGGGTATATGGACTGGATTGGGCTGGCACAGGATAGAGATAGGTGGCGGACGCTTGTGAGTGCGGTAATGAACCTTCGGGTTCCGTGAAATGCGGGGAATTTCTTGACTGGCTGCAAACCAGTTAGCTTCTCAAGAAGGACTCTGCACCATGGAGTAAGTAAG
>Ga0123352_10020882_pt1 | contig 10434 bp, 9 predicted proteins | sample TergutLab28metaG_FD_89700 | JGI IMG/M metagenome (GOLD analysis project Ga0123352, IMG submission 89700) | Labiotermes labralis P1 segment gut microbial communities from Petit-Saut dam, French Guiana - Lab288 P1 | ecosystem: Host-associated > Arthropoda: Insects > Digestive system > Gut ... | reverse complement strand
AAAGAGACCACTGGGGAGACCTAGGCGTAGATGGGTGGATAATATTAGGATGGATCTCCAGGAGGTGGGATGTGGGTATGTGGACTGGATTGGGTTGGCCCAGGATAGGGATAGGTGGCGGACTCTTGTGAGTACGGTGATGAACCTTTGGGTTCCATGAAATGCGGGGAATTTCTTGACTAGCTGCAAACCAGTTAGCTTCTCAAGAAGGACTCTGCACCATGGAGTAAGTAAGTAAGTATTGTATTAATAACCACCATAGTTTCTGTTTGGTTTGTTGAAATAATTATTCATCTGTGTGAGTATGCTGCATTGTTAGGAATTTAATATTTTTTTTCTCGTGTGAATCAGGCATTTCCACTGCTAAAAGTGGCTGTAAATCTTATGCTGTTATGCTTGCAGTAAAAGGCAAAAGGTAGTTTTCTTTGTCCACACCTTGAGTGGAGGTGGTGGTTAACTTCACTCCCGAGCCTCTTCTCTCCCAGGAAAGAACCCTGGTACCCATTAAACAGGGGGCTGGTTTGGCCCCATAGCTGGTCTGAATGTTGTGGAAAAAAAAAACTCTTACCTGTATTGGGATTTCAACCTTGGACTGTCAGCCTGTAGCCCAGTTGGTATGCTGCCTGTCCTACTGCAGCTCCTTTCATGTGTGTAATGTTCAGATCTAGGCTTGGAGTAGCTTCACTTGCAGTGAACAACTTTCATCCGATGTCAGTTTTATAAGATCTGTAATGTTCGGCACATGGTTTGTTTGTGTATGCCATAAATGATGTTTAAATTGTTGCTGTTGAAGATATAAAGTGTGCTGGGATGTGATGCTGTGTCAGTAAGTACTTGCGGAGGGGGGTGTTTTGGGGGAGCTTTGCTGCTTCTGTCTTCGGAGTCCATCAGTCCAAGGCTGGAAATAGTAAATTCATGTTGATAACTACCAATCAACATGGTGTCGTATCCTCCAAGATGTGAATCCACATTTTTGGAATGCATTGTTGTGTGAAACACAGTGGTTGTGTATGCTGGAAGTACTTCGAGGCTGTTTGCCCTGTGCTTTCATATTGCCTCATGTTTCTTTACATTTTACTCTCTGTATTTAACATCTCCCTGTATTACTTGGCTTTAGGGCTGTTTTTACTTTCTTGTGCTTGGTGAAGTGGCAAGAGTACCAAATCGCATTTAACACTGATTTTTATTTTATATTATCAGTTTTCCATGCAGTTATATTCACAAAGAATCAAAGCCAACCTGTTGCACAATACCCCCTATTTTATTTGTAGTTAAATCTCCAACATGTTTCGGCAGATTTATTGGCATTCTTCGGGGAGTCATATGCAGTGAAGTTTCAACATAAAATTATCTCATGGTTATAACTGTTGTGTTTACAATTATTAAACTTATTAAAATAGGTTGTAGTTGAAATATGGTTGAAATATTAAAATATGATAGCATACAGTGTAAAATTTAATACATTGTAAAATTGTATTCTGTACTTAGCTTGAATCCAATGCCCAGAGTTAGGGCTATCTTTTGGTGAAGGTATTGAACTAGTACCTTAAATCTTAGCCAGAAGATTCTATAAGCTCTACTGTAATTAGCCTGATATTAGGAGATTTGTAGGAAGCTCTTAAATGTGATTCCACTTGCTTGCAATTTATCATATCAGAGACTGAGAATGCTATATAATCAAATTGTCATGTGTTTGCGAGACCGAAATTATGTTCTGTAGAAAACCAGACTGAATGTGTGGCCGCTCATCAGTGTATTTGCTTGATTTCTTCTTGCAGGTTGACGGGAAGATTCATACTGGCCAAGGTCTGTCCAAGCCACTTGCAAAACAAAATGCTGCTGAGAATGCTTTGAAAGCGCTTCTCCTAGAGAAAATGGCTCAGGCTGCAATAAAAGTAGACAGCCCTGAGGGGTCTGAGCCAGTGCAGGAGGATATGAACACTGAAGCTGTTTCTGTTCCAATAGTTGAAGGATCAGATGAGATGTCAGATTCAGGCAAGCCAGATACCCCCGAGGATGATGTTCCATGGGGTAGCCTGGCATCTTTTGCCTTGTATAAACTGTTTACTGAATGGCAGAATCAAGGGACTCATGTGCCCATTCCAAAACAAGCAACTGTTTCTCCCACCAAACAGGTGAGAATAATGTGGCTTTTATTAATTTATTTGTGCGTGAACAGGGGCTTGTAGCCATCTGAATAGCTGATTGTGACCGATGATTTGTACAAAGCTTCTGTTGCTTTTTATGCTGTTGCTTTTTTTTAAATATGTGTTTTTGCAGTGTATTCTCTAAATTAGATATTTGTCATGTTACCTTGCAGTGATTTCCAGGTGCCATTTCTTTAGTTGTGTGTCAGTGTATCATTATGTTTTGTGCATAATATACTAAGTATGTAAAACCATAAGGTCAGCTAAAGTGCTGTATTGTAGATAATTTGACTTCTTTGAACAAATGGGTACTCTGACAAATAATATCTGTTCACGTAATGTGTTTAAATTGCAGTTTGTTCTGAAATAATTTGTTAACCTTGTCTTTGTTCAATGAATAGTTTGATGTGTGTATGAATTCATTTATGTACGTATCTTATTTTGAGTAATTATATAATTTTGCTATTTTAACTGTTTCCCACAGCATTGAAAATTCTCATTTTCACTTCAAAATCAATTTCATCATATTAAACGTCTGTTCCCATGAACGTAAAGAACATCTAACCATCCCCATATGAACACACTTAATGAATTAATGGTTTATTGAAATTTCATGATCATATTGACTTCTGCTCTCATATTATGTGTATGCAGGTGAAATCTATATTTTTAATCTCCGTGTTTTATAGGCGTGTAAGGAATAGGCATTGAAGCAGTCTCATTCTAGGCATTAGCACTAAATTTGTAGCATCATACTCTGACATTTTATCCCAAGCAGAAAGCTGCTGCTTTTGAATTAGGGGGCTTGTTGAACACCTGGGCCATTTCTTGGTGTGCAGACGAAGAGAAATCTTTGCTGCTGTGTGAGAATTACATACACAAAATGTATCTACTTTCATTGAGATGCACAGTCTGGAAACATACTATAGTGTTCTCTGTTTCACTGCTTTTTCCGTTTTGTTATTCTTCTCAACACACTGCTCTACTAAGCAAAGTTCTTGATGGGGTGTGATGAAGAAATTCATGGAATGAGTTAGCTTTGCACTTTGTGAGGTATGACCACCAAGTTTGGAGCCTGGTTCAGTAAAAAATAATTTGTATTGCGTACAGATACAAATAATTATCTTTAAAGTAGTGTTCTTCTGAAGCTGCACACTACTTATGCCACCTGTGCTACCATTGTTGGAAGCATTTTTTAAACAATTTGTTACTCCTCAGGTGCTTTGTCATATTCTCTTTGGTCATGTCAATGCCCTTGAATCTCTTTCCTTTTAATACAGTTTTAAGTTGGAGGACAGCTGTAAGTAGCACGGAGCCATGTCAGAGGTGTAGGGTGGTTGCTGAATCACAGGAATTCTGTGATTTTCTAGAAAAACCTGACCTGTGTATGCAGGGCTCATGTGCCAGATACCTGTTTCTTTGGCCTCTGGCAACATGTTGGTAGTTTCAGTCACCTCAGAACTTGAGTGTAGTACTGTTGATTCACTGTTTGACCTTTGGGGAAGTGTTCATGGTGAACAGTCCCTTCCATGTTGCCTCCCATAATTCTACCCCTTGTCCATACCTTAGGGTTATGTGGAAATCCCATACGGTGGGTCATAGAGGCAGTAGTAGGTGTGGAAGGGTACCCTGTAGAGGGTCACTGTGACACACGTTGGCTAATGGGGCTATGATCTGTCCAAGCCAAGGTGGAAGGTATGCTAAAGGATGCATGGCACTGGGGTTGTAATAGCAGTGTTGTAAATGATCCCCTTTGAGAACCAGGTGACATCCCAGTTGTCTGTAAGCATTCCATCTTCATGGGGTGTCTTCTGGATGTTGAACATATGTTTTCTTCCTGCTTTGTCGGAGAGCTCCTTAACTGGTGACTCTGAGAGATATGAATGAAAGAATAAACCATTGGTTCTGGAAATGAGTAGCTCTTTCCATAGAGGACCTGTTGGGGAATGTGGTCGTGGGGGCTTGTTTACCAGGGACTTTGATATGGAGCATCTTTCTCAGTGGAAGCTCTTTGAGGCAAGCCTGGAGTGAGGTCTCCTTTGCTGGGAACCCTGAAGGATATATATAAAGGAAAGTTCAAAATGGAGAGCTCTCTCCTTAGGGGCCCTGTTGGGGAAGCTGTAATGGGCTCGTTTTATTTGGGACTTTGAAATGTAGGTGAAGGAGGGCTCTGGTAATGGACATGTAAGGGAAAGATCTGGAAATGGGCCTCTCTTCATAGAAGACCCTTTGGGGAATCTGAAGGGGGGGGGGGGCTTATTTACTGGAGACTTAGAGACTGTAAAAGAACTCTGTAAATGGAGTGTGCCTGTGTATGGTATCTGTGTGAGGGGAACCTGGAGGGAGGGCTCCTTTACTGGGAACTCTGAAAGCTATGTAAGACATGTCAAGGAAGGTTTGGGAAATGGAGCATGTCTCGTTTTAGAGACTTTGTGTTGGGAACCTGGATGGAGGGACCCTGTACTGAGGATTCCAAGGGATGTAGTGGAAGGCTCTGGAAATGGAGCATTTCTTTTGTAAGGTTCCATAAGGGGAACCTAAGACACTTAGCAAGGGTTGGTTGGGCCAGTATGTTTATTGGTCCAGAACCTGTACTTGATATTTTTTTCTTTTATCTATAGCTTAGAGGTTGGTGGCATTATTTTTGACCACAACACTAAGGGGTATTTCTCTCCAGGCTCAGGCAAACTGAACCCAGAGGTTATTGCGAAAACTTGTCCATGATCAAGCTAGGCTTTTACTTAGACTGTCTGTAGAGAGAAAGGTTGGAGATTTTTTTTTTTTTTTTTTAAATCCAGAGTTTGTTAGAAGTTTAAATCTGGGAACAGTGTGGAACTTAGTTACAGGAACAGGGCTCCCATGACTTGAATATCAGTTTAAGGGACGTAAAGTGCCTGTCAAAAAAGGCCTGCTTGCATTGAGACTGAAGGGGCTTGAACCCATTTACTATTCTGTTCTGTTCTACCCCTTCCATGTCAAAAAAAAAATTAGCATGATTGTGACTTTCGAATGCACCTAATGCACTTTCTTCTTTGGTCTTGGAGACCTGGGCGACTTCAGCTGTGAAGATTGACTTTTTGTTTCCGGATCGAATTCGTAGATATGTTTTGTCACGTGTGATGAAGCCTTGCGTGAAGTTCTGATCCATTTCTGCCTCTTGAGGGTAATTAGTTATGGCAGACAAGTGGTGTTCCTTTTGCTTGATGGTGAGGATGTATGGAACAGATTTTACTGTAATATGTTACATGTTCAAATCCTCTGTCAGAATGGCTTGGCACATACTGTAAGATATGCCACACTCTGCACTGTTAATTGGCTGTTTGCATGAGTAATTCTCACACGCTTCTCACAGAATCATAATTTCTGCATGGTGCCAGTTGCCTGGATTGTAGATAATCATCAACTAAGGTTCAGCAATTTTTAAAACTTGTAAACATTTGAGCATGATTCAATCATTCATCATCAAAAACAGATTTTAACATTTTAAAATGTCTGCACTGTGTTTCGCAAGTTTAATGCAAAACCTGATGCACAGGTACTGTTCCTTCTGTTTTGACATTCTGAGTAGTGTGACCTGAAATGCGACAAGGCACAGGTACACATGCTTGTTCACCTGAACGTTATGAGGCTGTGCATAAGGGTTTCAGGCTGTCTAAAGGCCACATTCAAGCAAAGAGATGTGTCCCAACTCCTCCCCCTAGTGGAGTTACAGAACCTGTATTTGAACTTCTTGATCACACCTTGTGTGTATTTTGAGTATTCCCAGCTGGCCCTTTGAAATTACTTTCAGTTGAATTTAGCAATTATGCCATTGTAGGGAGCATCTGGGTTATTCCATGTTGAATCAACACAGAAAAGTGCAAAATTCTACTTAATGCTTTCATTTTAATGAAATTTGTTGAGGTACACAACTCTTCATTGGAGTGAGTTCTGATGCCAGTTTGTAGACTGTAACAATAAAATCATTAAGGGCAAGTGGGAAGGGAGAGTGAGGTGAGTGGAAAATATGCTGAATGAGTTTGAGAGTTACCATAAAATGTTGGAGATATAAGGCAAAGGAGACCAGGGTTCTGAGATTGAGAAGGAGCAAGTAGGTATAATTGTTTTTGATTCATGTATATTGGAAATTCTACAAAAAAATTATGTTTTTAAACTGAAGTTAAATAGATTTTAAAATTTGAGATTGCGTGGTCTCTGCGGTCTTTACATGAATGTTGTATTGTTCACATTCAGAAGCTCAACAGGCCGTACCATCGCGCAAATGCTTAGTTACTGGCCTCTGACCATGTCTTCCTGGGTTTTGATGTCAGGCGAGTCATGTGTGGTGGAGGAAGTGGAACTGGACATGTTTTTCTCTTAGTGCTTAAATTTTCTCTGATGACTGTCATTTCACCAATTGTCCATACCCATATTTTATTCATCTACTTTCAACACCATATAATCTTGGTAATTACTGTTATCGTTAAATAGATCACTACGTTTTTCTCTTCCAGACCTTAACACATCAGTTGTTTTTATTTCATCAGGTGTAAGTTTTTTTTTTTAATAATCATTGTCTTCCAACAAATGCAGTTTGTGATAGAATATACATAACACATATAAAAATTCCTACCTGTTTTGGCATCTTCAGGGAGTTACTATAACAAAGATGTATTAGTCACCCTACTAATTTGTTTTGTTTATTGTTATAAGCTTAATTAAAATAAATTAAAAATTACTTGTTACCGTACATAAAATGCATAAAATATGTAAAATTGATATTGCTAATAGTTTGCAGTGTTTTGATAATACATTAATTGTAAGTTGCCTCAGCATTTGTCAACTCTTGGTATCATTGTTCTGATATGCTTTAATGAATAGTCACTGCATTTGTTGTTTCATAGTTGTTTATATGGGTAGTGTATACATACAATTGATCCAATCTTGTCCTGATATACCGTGTGATGTGTGTGCTGCTTGGCGGTGTGGGTACTGCTGGTAGTTAGTACATTACACCACCTGGCAGTACACACATCACACAGTATGAAAGGACGAGATTGGATCGATGGTGTGAAGTAAAACTCACTGTTTGTATACTGTACCCATATAAACAACTCTGAAGGAACAAATGAAGTTAAGCTTATAACTGTGAACAAAACATAAATTGGCAGGTTGGTTCGTACACCTTTGATATAGTAACTCCTTGAAGATGCCACCTGCGTGCTTAAACTCGTAGTAGTTCTTACACCTGTTATGTATATTGTATCACAAAGTGTATTTGTTGGAAAATGTATTGATTTTAGAAACATGCACAGGATGAGAAACATGAAATTTGTAAATTTTTTTATACTTCTTGCAGCTCTGACCTGGTGTAATTTGTATGATACAAAGTGCAGTTTCCCTTCATTTATACATGCTCCTACATTTGTGTATAGGGCAGTAGAGTATTATGTTTGGAACATCTGTATGTCTTTGTTCCACAGGACATGTTCAGAGAGAGCTAAATTATGAGTAATACCTCAGAGAAAGAGTGAAATTTGATTATTTTATTTCATATAATATGTTTTGGTGAATTATTTTAGTCATGGACAAGCAAAGTTTGGCATTTTGTGTTTTCTGTAGTAGTATTTGTATTGAATAAAATTGAACCTACTTATATAATTACCTTAGTTACTAAAGTTTATAATCGTTGATTGGAGACTGACACTACAGACAGGTTCACCAGTATATTCCTTCATCTTTGAAGTGCTATTGTTACATTTGACCATTCTGTTTCTCATCCAGTTGTTATCAGGATCAGTCTGGTGTCATTATATGCAGCTCTGTATTCCATTGCATGATAATTGGTTTTTTCAAAGGTACAAGCCTTGCAGTTGACAGACTTTGTCAGATCATCAGTCATTTTTATACTTTGTTAAGTAATTTAATGTTATTAATTGTTGTATAATTAGAAATACTGTTTGTTCATAGAATCAAACAGCTCCTGCTCCAATGAAGAAAATTCCTGATAACCCTACGGATCGTCACCCTGTGATGCTGTTGAATCAGTTGAGACCTGGAATACAATTTTCTGAGATCAGTCGAGAAGGAACGCCCCCAAATCTCACTTTCACCTTGGGAGTTACAGTCGATGGAAAGGCATATACTGGAGTTGGTTAGTTCTTTCTATATATTTCAATTATTACAGTAAAACCTTGTTAATTCAGTGTCAGTTATTTCAGAATACTGCTGATTCAAAGTAAGTGTCTTTCTCTCTCAAAAAGATAGTTTAGTGTGATGAGTATTGTGGTACATTTAAAATATGCGTAATGTATATTTAATGCATTTCATATCCAGTGAGAGTTAAATTTTTTAAATTATCTAAGACGTGTATAGGTGTACTATGTGGTCTTGATCTGTTGCTTTGTCAGTTGGAAAATAGCTCCCAAATTTTGAAGGCTTATGATGCCTTTAATGCATGCCATCTGCAGGGTCAAGCAGTCTGAAAAGAGTAGCTATGTAGGAACATTCGGGTGTTTTACATGATATGGACAATATGATTGGTGAGCCAAATAAGGAGATGGGTGGTTGGTCATGGAGTGTTAACACATCTTTTGCACATTGGATTTCCTTCACGTCATACCTCCATTACTGTCCCTTACCTAGTTCCAGTCCTTTCTCTTCCAGCTTGAAACTGGAGTTGGTCTCATTTCACTTTCGTTTGTAGTGATGGGCAGACCCATTGCCATCCAACATTGGTAATTTTAACTGGTTTTTTTTTAGCCAGAATTTGTCCCTAGGGTGGGTGGTGCCCTTTCCTAAGGGGAATTTTTAAAATTGTGTCTTTATGGCAGAAAATGAACTTCTCATTCCCTTCATTGTATTATATATTTCACATTTTGCTGTTTCATTCTTCAGTACCATTTGTGTTTGTCACTGTAACCCATGTAAAATCGTAATAAAATAAAAGGTGAAGTGCTTGGCACCTTTTGATATCTGCTGGGGCACTGTCATGTGGTCTTGAATGCAATTCTGATGGAGTTGGTACAAATTACAGGAGCATCATGTAAGAAGGGCAAACTCAAAATCTGGCTATCAAGCTTATCAGTCATGGATCAGCTGTCTTACACAATAGTGTACTTAATGAATTTATAGACTGTATGTTGAATGCATATGTCTCTCTCTGACTGAAATGTTTGTAGGTATGTAGTGCATTTTAGGAATAAATTTGTATCACAGCATTGTCAGGTGGAATTGCGAACTTATTTTAACAGATACATTTTTGGGTTCTTCCACATACTACTGTACACACTACTCATTGGTCTGATGCTGCACAAGATTTTTTATAGATGTTGACTGAATGCTTTTAGTTAACCTTTTGTGGCACAGTGCCCATGTCCCTGGTGAAGTGCATATGACAATTTACAGGTTATGTATAAACAGGCTAATATTTAATTTCCCTTTTCAGCCAAAAACAAGAAGGATGCGAAGAAAGAAGCAGCCAAAGCAGCACTTGCAGGATCCCTGAATATTTTCTACAACTGAAGACACCGAGTGTTGGTTTCTTTTAATGTTGTACAGCTACAGAAAATGTACTGTACAGATGTTTCTTCAAGTAGTAAAAAGAGACTTCTTTTCCAAGTATGTTTACGTTTGAAAAGATAATGCCACCATTGAAAGTTTGTTTTCACGCTTGTGTCCTAATGATGCTTTTGTCCTATTTGACAGTTTTGGAACATATTAAAATAAGTAACAAATGCCATTCAGCATGTAATCTCTTACAGAACTTAATGGGCATTCATTTTTATAGAAAGTGGAATTTGTGAGTGGTGGCTTAAAATGTAATTTATAATTTTTTCTTTATCACGTGAGAACAGTGATAGTTTTGGAAAATCTTTGTAGTTTGGCTTTTGGGGGAGAATATGTATGTGGTTGAAATAATACTAATGCCTTGACATATAAATGGTAAAAGATTTTATGCTTGGCATCTTTGTTCCATTCATGTCAATGACCCCATAATATTTAGAAGCTTTTATTTTTTATGCAGGCCATGCATCTGTACTGCTGTGGAATAAAGTACATTTTTTAAATTGGTAGATGACTGTATTCTGATAAGTGTGTTAGTTTTTTGTCACCATGTTTTCCCTTTCATCAGAATCTGTGGAGTGCGTAATTACGGAATTGGGGAATGTATGTGCAGCCCAGACATTAAGTGGATATGTTATACTGTTGCATTGGGGGGGGGGGGGGGGGGTATATAGGGGAAATTTTTAAAAACCAAAGGTTTTAAGGGAAAATTTGATTACGGGGCAAGAGTTTTATAGGGTTT
>Ga0123352_10020880_pt1 | contig 10434 bp, 6 predicted proteins | sample TergutLab28metaG_FD_89700 | JGI IMG/M metagenome (GOLD analysis project Ga0123352, IMG submission 89700) | Labiotermes labralis P1 segment gut microbial communities from Petit-Saut dam, French Guiana - Lab288 P1 | ecosystem: Host-associated > Arthropoda: Insects > Digestive system > Gut ... | reverse complement strand
TATTTTCAAACCAAACCTTTTCCCATATAAATACCCCAACAATCTCATCCCGGTTATTCTTCCTACTAACACCACCTATGAAGATGCAACAGAGTGTTCTGAAATGTCGGCATATAAAATTCAGACACCACGGAATCAACCAAAAGACAGAATACAACCCAAATTATGATGACAGCTGCACATCATGTCATTTCTGGAGAGGGACTTATGAAATAAGTGGACATTTAATTTTTGTTCGACAGAGTGTACTAAGCTTGTCAGAACAGGAAGGCAACTGATTCCTGAAAGTGGAGAAGTAAGTCTCCTTACTTTAGTAGTTAATAGAATATTCTGGCTTCATTTCTGCAGTAGTGAAATAATGTGACTGCTTGTGGAAGCTGCATTATTTTGTTTTCATTAACGTACTTTAGTACTTTTGTTGGAGTTGTCTTTCTGGCTGTGTTGTTATAAGAGCTTTCTGAACTGGATGCTAGGTCCAACTAAGACCAGTGCAGTGATTTCTGCCATAATTCTAGTATATGCAGGTGTGAAGAGTTTGCTAGTCAACTTTCAGGTCATGATGTTCCCATTAAAGTGTTTCATGTGCAAGGAATTGTATATTGTCGAAGTCCATATATAGGATGTCCTCTGTTCTAATGTAGCAGCAGCCAATTTAGGGAGTGTGTACTTAAAGACTAAAGGTAAAGGTAAAGGTACAGTTGTCCCTGTGCTTAAGCACCACATTGTTTAGATGTATAAAGTACAGGACCATACATTAACTTTGGAGGAGAGTGGTCAGCTTCATACATTGCTTGCTCCATGTACAGGTAAGTCTCTGATTCCCACCACACAGGAGAGTGAAATGTAATGTTCAAAATGTTTCCCTTCAAGCTGCACACATTTCATCATGTCTAGACCAGGAATGGCAAACATGTTCAAACATTTTGGGCACATTTTACCCCATGCTAATGCTTTCTGAAGAGTATATTTGTAGGTAGTATAGGTTTGTACATCCTCTCAATCTACAGCTGCTGTGGACAGACTAAGCAGCAGTAGCTACTCAGTTCTCAAAAAATCCACTGGAGAACTATGATGCACAAACTATGGAATCTGTTTTCATATGAATATACTGGATCCTTCGGAAACACTGTTGCACCTTCAATGGCATATATATATATATATATATATGAACATGATTCAATTTTGAGTAGCATAGTGGAGTAAAATTTTACTGTTAAAAACAATATACTCTTGCCTTAAAAAATGTATTTCTATGTGTCAGCCACTTCGGTTTTTATGCCTTTACCTTACAGTGTTCACAACTGTACCTTATTTCATTACACTGACACATTTTGTAATGTGCAAAACCGTGCTAACAAGACTGAAGGAACAGTGTACAACAGGTATTGAAGCACAGTCATCCTTCTCTGGTGGTGGGCATCTACCAAATGACCTCTCTCAGTTTTATGATACTCCAAATTCAAGATTCCCTGTACCTTGCAATTGAAATACCATCCTATAAATGCTGCAATTTTTTTGTGCAATAGGCAGACTCAAACATAAATGATTTCATATTGTTCATTCTGTGCATTGTAAATTAGGAATGAAATACGTAATATCAGAACTGTGCAAATATCGGTATTGTAAGGATTTGAACATAAGATGTAAAAGATGTCATTCTGATGGCGACAATGCTTCTGACAGCATTTGTTTAAGCCATTTTCTTCCTGTTATATTACAACAGTTTTAACCAGATAACCATCACTGTTGTCCACTCCTCCTATCTCTATCAATGGCTACTCTAGCTTGAGGTATTCACCCTGAACTCTAATCAAAAATCATGCTGTCAAGTGGTATTCATAAGACAAGCATTTTTTCTCTTTCCAGTCTATTAATACCAATTTGTCATTCAGACTGATAGAGTTTCTCATTTTTAAAATTTTTTCTTCATTCATTAACCCCGGTCCTGATTTTACAGAAAGTACCAACTGCATCTCTCAACTTACTGCACACTGTACCTTGATTCGGGCTTGAAAATAATTGTCCAGCTTCATCCCCATTTTAAAAGGTTCGTTTTCCTAGGTGTCTGTGAATTTCATGATACACAATATTCCTTAAACACTTGATAATTATTTGGTTTATGAAGAAATTCTTATGGAACCTAAATATCTCTTAGCATTATTTAAGCCCACCACTGGACCCTGCACTAAGCCAGTTAAATTCAGTTCATGTAATTTTTTTTTTCCTTAATGCAAGTGGGTGAAATATAATTGTATTAATTTTACTCTACTCATTTTAACAGATTAGACACCTGCCACAAAATCACTGTTCCAGTATTCCATTTACTCTCTGCACTGTAAAATACAGATGGCCCTATGCTTAATGCTGCATATGCCATCAGTATGAGTCAGAAAAGGTACAGTCACACAGTCCTACCCTGGGCATTAGGAGGGGAGTGGCCACTACCACTGGGGAAGGAACTTCTGGTACCCACTGGATAGGACAAATGAATTTCACAAATTATTTGGAAACGCACATGCTAGCATTACCTTGCAGTAGCTGGAATTAGAATCACCCATTTTATCAGGCATAACAATTGCAGCTGCGATGCATATTAGTTGGAAAATAGCTCCAAGGTATAAGCCACAGCGAAGTACTGAGTCAACAAAATCTTCGGTCATGATGCTGTTCCTGCAAGAATTATCACAACTGTAAGACAATTGGAGAAGTGTGATCCACATCAAAGTGCATACATTTTTCACGTTAACTACCCTTCAGCATTCTGAATGCTCCTAGCTATTCTATATAGCTTTCATACAGACTCCAACAATATTAGTCACAACTCAGACTACTATTATTACTAATAAATGAATTCAGAAGTGATGCTCATCTTGCTCTTCCCAAACACAAATTCTGTGTCATGAATGCTCTTAGTACCAGTTATAAGATATTGAAAATTAGAAGCTTACGGCGATCTCCATTGGAATAACATTACGATCTCCATTGGAATAACATTACATCATATGCAGTCAAATCCATCTAATGACTGTCGAGTTCAAAACATGCATTAGCATGTAACATGTGTTCTTACTATGCATATCATCTGGAGAAATCATTAAAACAATAAACATTAAGTACCTGACAAAACAACAGGCCTAAAACTGACATGACAGATGCATAAATATAATGTTCCATTTATCTAAAAGCATTCTTAACCACAGCACTCTGGTGGTAAATCATCAGCTAACTCCTGGATAAGTTTTCCCCAATACCAAGTGGACAGGCTGCAAATAGGACTCCAGTACAGAATACAATTTGAATATGTTGAATTCTCCAGAAGTTATGATGGTGAACATCAAGTAGGCTACATTTATGAAATTCTGACCCCAATATTGAAAAGTTGGGAGAGGGATAAAGAACTGCAATTCATCCATTGCGATCATATATTACCTTCAGGGCTTACACACCAGAGAATGCAGACTTAACAGGGACTGGGTAGAGCAAAGAACAGATAAAGGAGGATGTAACATCCTCCTTTATCTGTTCTTTGCTCTACCTACTGCAAGGTACTATTCTGGCATTAGTCCAAGAATATAAGGTAAACCTGTCATGATGGTCACTGTCCCAGTACAAACATAAGGTGCATTAATGTTGGAAATATATATATATATATATATACATCTGTGAATATTCACCAGCACAAATACTGCAAGTGTAAATGCGTAAGTGCATATCATTCTAATCCTATCCTTCCTCACAAAAGCATATAATTCTTTGTTAATGACAGAGAGTACTGTCACACGAGGTGGCCACGGCTATTTTAAAATATCCCATTATTCCAGCAAACGTTCCAGCATCAGCATTACTCCTGGATACCTGTACAAGTGGGCTGTGAACAGGATCACAGGTTGCAGTTTTACAATCTGAGTAAGTTTGTCAAAACAAGATGCCAACGATGTATAGTTTATGAAGAAATGCGTTTGTATACGGTGTAAGTACACAAAATGCACCACACACAGAAATTTGACAGCGATTACTTCCCTGGCACCCTCACCAAAGCCGTAACTCTGTAATTTTCAGTACTGAATATATCTTAACGCCGTACGTGCAACTGTCTTGATGTTACCTCCGAGAAGATTCATTTAATTAATTTTGGCAAACAACGCCAGCTTACTACTGGTAATGAAACATATATACTTTTTTGTTTAAGGAAACTGTTTCCAATTTTTCAACACAAGGTTCTGCACCACCTGAACGCAGGCTCTGTCCTTATTATGGGTATTACAGCCGGAACTTGTAGCTATCAAGACCAACCAACGATTCCGGACGATACATATTTACGTACACATTGGTGCCTTTCTATGCGATATCGTCCTAACTTTCGTGGTCCGGTTGACTAATAGTTCTCAAAACAGATTTTCGAACTGTAACCAACCGGAACCACCATCTTCCCACGATCTATACTTAAGTGTGCCCAAGAGTAATACATCGTTGTCTTCACATATTATAAAGACATCCATGCATACCCTAGTAGGAATAATAATTATTTTTTCCGCCATTTATTTGTGTAAAATATTTATAATTTATCATACATTTCCAGGTAGCAGTATACAAATAGGGAACGGAAGAATATTTGGGGTTGGAGATTACCAATCGGAGTCCGTGGATGTGAACCATTGTTTAGTAGCAATGAATAGCCGCCATGATTAGTTTGGTTACGAGACTGTAAGTGTGAGATAGAAGTAGAGGTTATTTGGTGAAAGTAGAGTGACACAATGCAATTTTAGGTGTATAATAATCGATAACAATGATTTTCCTATAAGTCTGCATTTTGATTTCAAGTTGCCGTTGTATCATTTCGATTAGAATGTCAGTGTTTACATTGAAGTTTGAAGTGTACGATTGGTTTGCTGTCAGTTGGAGGTAAGTTTATGTAATAAAATTCCTTTTTTGTCGACATTAAGTTGCGGTGATATGTCGGAAGTAATTATACGTAAGTCACAAAACTTGTTTTATCTTTGAAGTCGCAGTGTGTGTGTATAGGAAACGTTTTGAAGTTGTCGGAAGGTATTTCTAAGCTGTCGTGTTTGTTTCAGAAATGTTTCTCATTGCGTTACACATTAACCCTGTGTACCATGTATAAGTGAATACTGTATTAGTGCGATTGGATTTACCTTAATATTAATGGTGTTAGTTTGTCACGAACTTTGTTCTTTGACATTCGTTGTTTACCGTACCTTTTGTAGTTGTCACTTGTGTAAAAGTATTTGTTGCCTCAATTTATTAAGATGTTTGACATTCATATAACTATTGTTTAGACGCTTTTGGAAGGAACGTAATTTTGAATAATTTTAGGCAATGTACTTTGCAAACCGCAACCGTTTCTACCTGCTTTTTATAGAAATGTTAATGGTTAGCGTGCATTTTAGTTGTGTTTAAATACGTGCGTACAACGTGAAATTAAAGGCCCTTATACTTGCGTTAGGTCTCAGCGGAATGCATTGTTGTAATGTAATTGTCATTGAGTTTAGGTTTAAACGTGTTTTGAACGTGGTCATCCCTTTGTGTTTTGTTGCTTGCTTGATTAAATTTTAGGTTTCAGTCAACACACAAAGTAGCCATGTGCTGTGCAAATATCTATTTCAACAAACAGTGTCTGCATTAAAGCATAATTGACATATGTTGTGTGTTGACTGAAATCTAAAATTAAATTAAGTAAACATGTTTTGGCCCTACTGGCCAGTTGTCGGTATGTTTAGGAATTATGTATGAACAACACAATTGATAGGTTCGAACACTGTAGATGTTAGTGCATGGAAACATTTGGTATGTTGTCACAGTTTTGTGGGTAGGCATAGTATGATTTCTTAATTCAAATATTTGTAAATTCATATTTATTGATAAGTTAGGGGTCTCTAGGTGATAGAGAGGATTGTGTTATGTCTGTAAATGGCAAGTAGAACTGTGATTCTCAGACATACAGTATGTAGAATAGCAGTTGGAATACTTTTCTACCTGTATATCAAGTCATGTTATATAAGTTAAGAACACATAGTTTTCTTGTATGTCTCCAGTAGGAGTACAACATTGGTTCAAGTACTGGCTTAAACACACTCTACACTTATAAATTTGCCATTTGTTTACCACACATTTTAAGTATCTCCTTGTGTTTTTTTCCTGATTTCTAGTGTAGAGTAGAATAATTCATATATGATTTTCACATGTTTGGGATGAATTTGATATTTCTGGTGTATTAGTGTTGGTGTATATATATATATTTGGTAAGAGCATTGGTGTCATGTCTACTTGAGATGTGCTGTAGGGGAGTACACTGTACATGTGGAAATTGATATTAATATTAAAAGAATGTGTACAGTGGATGCCATACAAACATCTGCCTGTAGTACTACTTGGGGGGCAGCCATTAAGTGAAAATGGTTTTGGTTTTTAAGTGGAAACTTATCAATTGTTAGCAGATGGTGGAGCTGAAACTTATGTAACTATGTTAACTTTGAGTGGAGTGTCATCAATTCATGATTCTGTGTGAATGTACCTAAAGTTGTATCATTGTTATTGAAGTATCGTATTTTGAGCCAATAATAGTAATTCATATGTAGCCAGAAGCTGTTCTCATGAATAATTAAAAAATGGGAGAAGTAATCAGGTTGCCGGTGTTGACAAGTTTCATTCCACATGCGTGGGAACTTTTTCTTTATGTAAACATTATGTATTATCTTTTACATGTAACCACTGACTGAACATTTGTATATGTTGTTATAGTAGTGACATTCAAGAATTATGAGGGACTTGACATGGAGCATGGTTAGTAGAATCAACATATACATAGTTCTTGGAGGAAAAATTCTAGGAGGTGATATGTTTGCAAATGGGAAAATCAAGCCTAAGGGGATGAAGTTGGGCAGACTGGTGGTACAGCTTCCCAATCCTTGCCAGCCCTTTGTATTTCCAGTCTTGACTCTTAGAGGCTATAAACAAATATGTGCAGAAATATAAGGAAGTTATAGTATTTAACCGTTAGTGTACACCCTTACAAATACCAGGTGTCTGCTGCAATTGAAGCACTGTTCAAGTTGAATGTCAACTGTGAGACGGTATTTTCCTGTTTGGATGAAAAGGATGTACAATTAATGGGGTATTGGCCCAGTTTTATGTTAATAACACTTTACCATCTATTGTTTTTGTATGTGACCTATACAATTAATGTCAGAGAGTTTGATGAGCCAATACAACACCAAAACATACAGCCATAATGTGGCAGTAAATTCATAAGTTCATGGCAGCAGGCTCCTAGTACAAAACATGGGTAGGTCAGAATGTTGAGCTTTCTGACACAGGATAGAGAAGGGATAAAACCACAGAATAACCTGGCTGTTGTAATATTGGACAAGTTTTTTTACTTGTAGTTGAGTTCATTTTGCAATCATTATTGCCTAAACTGTAATGTCAAATTGCCAAGTATGTGGAAGGAGGGAGTCATGGCCTAATTTAGGGTATTATCATGGCATTTTCTTGTTGCACTAAGGAATACCATAGTAAATATGCCACTGTAGCCACTGTGCCAACTGAGATTTGAACTGGCCTTCCTCTGAATGCAAGGCACCAATGTTATCACTTAAGCCATTTTGCCCATTCCAACTGTTGTGATGATGGGGTATGTTAACACTGATGTCAGAAGTGTCTAGATTTTTTTATTCGTTAAGTGTGAGCACCGTGTACAAATATGTAGGCAGACTTTTTTTGGAATAGTTTCTTCACATGCATATATATAGTTATGTATGGTGTTAAACATTAATTCACTAGATGAATATTTGTGAGTGCAAACCTTTGACCACAGGAAATAACTTACAACATTAGTAATGATACTTAAAAAAAAGTTATTGGCTGTACGTTGATGCCACCAGTCAAGAGCAGCTGGCAGCAACACGTGCATACTTCTGCAATGCATTGTAGAAGCATGGAATATAATGGGAAGGAACATATGTTCGTTGTAAAGTATGACACAGGAACTGAGTAATTTAAAACAATGCAGTATAATTTTTTGTCTGCAGATGTAAATGTGGTAACATACAGACAGAAACATTTATGTAGAAGTTTGTGAAGAGGTTAAAGGGAGCATGGAAATGTGATGTTTTCAAAACATGAAACCCTTTAAAACTGAAGATGGAGGTAGCAGGTTCCTCTGAAACATTACATAGTTCAGCTACTCTGCATGATATCATATCCCAAGTGACAATATTTTTCATTCCGTAATATGATTGTTATGTGGTTGTTTTGACTCTGGCATTTGGCATAGATTGTGCAACACTGGAGACAGGTATTTGTTACTCGCCGAAAATTTGAACAGCAGGCTGGATAATCTTCATTGTATGTGTCAGAAAGGCATGAAGAAATTGAAGAAATCCTTGTGAAGTGTATTTCATGTATCACCTAATGTTACCGTAGTTTGCAAAATGAGCTCATTACCATGAATGTTTGGGAAAGTGAATGACCATCAGATTTTGGATCTCGCTTATCTCTCCATCATTCACAGTGAGTAAGCTGCAAGAGTACTTACTATGGTCATCAGAAAATGCCCATACCACATATAAAACTCCTCTTTAAAATTAACCAGAAATACTCATGCCACATGTTAAACTCATCTATATCTAGGAGCCAGCACCGTGATATGAAAGAAGTTCCACACTGAGGGCCCACGATCCTCTGGAGACCTATTACCTTTACTGTTACCTGGCACTTTATGCTAGGTGCATATGAACAGATACACATATTGTATGTAAGGAGAAAAAGTGTAATAATTATGCTTAAAGTATGAGAGATCACTACAAAATTTGGTCACCCCATCACCCAGCATTAGTGCACCCTTACCTAAATTGCCAGTGTGAATGAGGAGGAGACTGGGGGAGCTTGATGGCACAAGTCGCACTTCAAGTGAAAGTATGGTCACACTCTCATTTTGTTTGAGAATTGCATTATTTCAAAAGGATAATGATCCCAGTGCTCCCTAGCAATGTTCTGGCATTTTCCTTTGGGCCTGTCAAAGGACAGTGCTTAGAGTAATCATCATTGTTCATTAAGTGAAAAATATCATGTACATGAATACCAGCATCTCACTCACCATTTTGCAGGCAAATCTTGGATGTGCCATTGCACTGTGTGCAGTTGTTTACCCGGTGTGACACTTATCAATTTTAACATTTTGTGTAACATACAATAGGTCCTTCCACACAACGGTGTATTGTACTACCAGTTTTCATTATCCCTGCACTTTTCCTGCCCAAGATACTAGTTTATATTTCACAAGTATTCTAATTTGATGTGACAACTCTGTAATCCAGTTTCATGATTCATTGCTGTTGAGTTAAGGCACCAGATATTTGGTTGCCACTTGCCATTTGAAAACTAGTGAGGACGTGGTGTGGGAGACGCGTTTATCTTTGGTCTGTAGCATATGAGCAGTTTTTAGGTGCCTTGATGTTTCCTGTGGGGCTTTGTATGTGCGTTTCAGTTGATGGATTGAATTAATTTTTGACATATTTGTGACTGGAAGTTAAAAATTGCCAGTGTTGGGTTCACTGTGGCTGGTATTGGAGAATTTTACCAGAATGTGACACATTCCATTGTCATTTAAAATTGGACAGCAATAACAAACTCTAAGTGAAGGGTCTATATGTGCTAATGCACACATCTTGAATGTAACTTGCTATATATTTATTGGGACCCATTATGCTTTTCTGTTGGTGTTTGATATAACAAATGTTCACAACAAATCAGAATTATGTTGTGCCTACATTTCCTGACATGTTTATTTTTTATTGTGCATTCACCAAGCCTGAATTCTTGTAAAAATGTTAACAGGCATTGAGGGATGTATTTCACATTTTGTGGTCAGGGCCTGATTTGAGTACTATCGTGGCATTTGCCTGAAGGGAGTGAAGAGGAGCACGAAAGTACTTGGGTCAGGATAACCAGTCTGTGGGCTGAGATCTGAACTCAGGACCTCTTGAATGCAAAGTTGGAGTTCTGCGTACTTGACCACATTGTCAGTGGTTCAGAATTGTCATCCATCCGTAACTGTGAGGTATATGTTAAGAGCTGTGGGCTGCTAGACAGCTTTGAATCCTTACACTTTATACAGAATGGATAATTTTTTGACTAGCTGAGCAACTTCACTTTTCAACCAGGATTCTTTGCCAGTTTATTTATGATAGTGTCATTCCTGTGCAATAGCAGCATTCTGTGGAACTAATCAGGGAAATTGAAGGTAGAAAGGTGCATATTCTTAACTAGATGTGAGGAGCGTCATTTGGTGGTTGTCATTATCTCTGTTAGTGTAAAGTGATGGCATTACCTGTGGGGGGGGGGGGGGGGGGGGGAAAAAAGAGAAAACAAAAGGAACACAGGAAAGTTGGAAAAAGGCAAATTTTTCCCCCTAAG
>Ga0123352_10020877_pt1 | contig 10434 bp, 6 predicted proteins | sample TergutLab28metaG_FD_89700 | JGI IMG/M metagenome (GOLD analysis project Ga0123352, IMG submission 89700) | Labiotermes labralis P1 segment gut microbial communities from Petit-Saut dam, French Guiana - Lab288 P1 | ecosystem: Host-associated > Arthropoda: Insects > Digestive system > Gut ... | reverse complement strand
TCTTTTGCTGAGATTTGGATATTATGTTTAATGTTCCCCCAAATCCTATTTACATCCTCGTCCTCGTTTAAGTTCTCCAAAGCTGCAAACCTATTTGTAATTTCAACCTGATACTGTTTCCTACTGTTACAATTAACTTACAAACAACACGACCTGATTTCAAAGCAAAAGTGTTTCTCCTTATCTGCAACTTCTTACGGTGGTGTGACGTTGCAGATTAAATAGAATTTTAGTCGATTTTAGGCGCGTTCGCAAAGTTGCGAAAAGTGAATATTGTTTCTGTCATGTTTGTCTGTCCGTTCGTCCGTCCGTCCTTATGGAACAACTCGGCTCCCACTGGACGTATTTTCGTGACAAGTTTTCTTATTTGAGTATTTTCGGAAGTCTATCGAAGAGATTTTAAGTTTCATCAAAATCTAACATGAATAACGGCTGTTTTACATGAAGATCTGTGTACACGTGTGACAGTATCTTATGTACACGTGTGACAGTATCTTATGCACACGTGTGAAAGTATCGTATGTACACGTGTGAAAGTATCTTGTTTGCACGTGTGACAGTATCTTATGTACACACGTGACGGTATCTTATGCACACGTGTGAAAGTATCTTATGTACACGTGTGAAAGTATCTTATGTACACGTATGAAAATATCTTATGTACACGTGTGAAAGTATTTTATGTACACGTGTGACAGTATCTTACGCACACGTGTGAGAGTATCTTCCAGAATTCTTCGAATGATAAATGTTTCAGACAAAATTTGCAGAGAAAGTGCAAACATACATTAACTTTTCAATAATTTTTTTTCTAAAATCGTGTCGTGTTAGGAGATAATGTGGAACAACATGGTAGAGCCACACAGGCCACCGGAGACAATATAATGCGACGCACGGACCTTGCATGCTGTATAACTGAGGCTACAAACACGCTCTCAGAATATATAATATTTTTTCTTTTCCACTTCAACAACGGTTGCACGAACGCACCTCAATGTTACTTGTTTAAAATCCCTCCAGGCAATTGTCGGGGTAGAACTTCAGACAGGGACAAGAAGATTCATTTCATATCCTCAACAATTCATTATTCACGTATCATAATAGTGTTCAACTATACATTTTTTTACCATGACGCTACAGCCCTATTGGGCCAAGGCCTCCTCATTATCGAGGATTCATGATCATACTCAGACACACCTTAGTCAGTAGGACTCCTCTGGACGAGTGATCAGTCCGACACAGAGTCCTCTACCTGACAACACACAACACTCACAACAGACAGACTTCCATGCGCCGGGCGGGTTTCGAACACAGTCACAGCAAGCGAGCGGCCTCAGAACCACTCCTTAGAGAGTCCGACCACTGGGATCGGCCAACTATACAATGTAAAATATAAATATCAGGACGTTGTTATCTGAACAGCATGTCTCGGTCTTTAAGACACTGCATAGCTACATTGCCTCCTAAGTAAAGTGATTTTCCTACGCGACTAGACAATAAGTGTGTAGGTATGGCTACAGACTGCAGATTCCTTACATACAGTGCTTTGAATGCAGAGGCTATACATTGACATAATTTGGGTACATTTCTTAATAACATTATGTGAGCAGGGAACTGCAGGAGCAATATCGCTGAATATATGAATGTACTGACACAATTCAGGTGTACAGTGACTGAGACAGTCCAAGAATATGTGATAATATGTAAAGCGACATGTATTTTGCCCTTGTGCCTCTAGAGTACAAGTCTACATCGTTATGCTACTTCAGCAGCTTGATTTTATCTATAAGACGAAATGAAGAGAGATCAGAGGGGTGGCACTTTGGGAATACACGAGGAAGTTAAGAAATGCTTACTGAACTGAACAGAGAACATCAGAAAAATAAAAAGAACAGCGTAACGTTAAACTTGTGTTCTGAATTTAACTGGAAATAAGGTAGAGCGTCAGCGTCTTAAAAACCGAAGTGGAAATGCACAAAATGACAAACTACTTGACTAATTCCTATGTGTTTATCAACAAATTCCCACGAACTTATTTCAAGTTATGTTACACTATAAGGAGTGCGGAAATCGGCTGGGCCATGCCGTATCTTCAGTACTCAGAACTCTGCTGAATTACAGCTGTTCCACTGTTGTTGCATGTAATCAAAACCTCATCCTAACAACACCGAATTGAGACCTCGATAATTACACACTGTGGGCGAAGACATGCTGTCGTGTTTCAAAGGTAGCTGCCTCTGTCTTCACAACGTAGAGAACAGAAAGGAGATCATCGATATTTTAAATCCAACAGAGCGTCGTTAAACAAACTGAATCAATGCTGTGACGTCTGTAAGACCCCTCCTACCCCCATCAGTTCGAAACAACTCTCTTGGGGTTTTGTAAGGTATGTGAAAGACAGGCATAAGATACGTGATTTTGTTCACCGATTAATTAATTCTTATACTTTTAAACGATGATATTTTAATTTCAGAGGTTATGCAGGTTTCAATAAAGGGGAAGAAATGTATGTCATTTTAATGTTGATAAGAAAGGCAGAAAACGGAGTTAGGATTGCAATACTTTGCGAAACGAAAGACGTGAAGACACGATTAAAAAGAAGTGGGTAGAAATCAAGAGGACCAAAGAAGACAAGGAGGAAGAGGAAAAAGAAGAGGAGAAAGGGAAAGACAAGGAGAAGGATGAGGAGGAGAACAAGAAGATTAAAAGGAAATATGTCATCTACATAAGTGAAAGTGCAATCCGGCGTGCAGAGTCGAAGTTTGAAGGATGAAGACCGGAAGAACGCAGTGCAGTTGTAACTGCAGACGTCAAGGACATTAAGACATGAAATCAACACAAAGAGTGAGAATAAGAAATGGAATACGGTGGTAAAATATCAACAGATATTGGATTTTAAATTGCGCTTCTTTTTAGTGATGGTTAATTCGCTGGTTATTATCTAATTATTACGCTTAAATACTGATTTATTTAGTTGAAACAAACAATAGAAGCTTTATTATGAGACTGATAGACACTCAGATAGTCCAGGAATACCCGACATTTAAGATAAAGTGTTTCACAAAAGCCCTCCACCTGACCTAACCTAACCAGCCTGATCCAGTCCAAACTGTCTCCTAACATCCCTTACATTCTCTCTAACTTTTGACTTGTTTTCAAACTATATTTGTTACAAGCTGACTCTAACTAAGGAAGACGTAATCCAAAGGGCATATATTTTTGAGAATAAATCAAGATGCCACTGGGAAATAAAAAACACAAATCTGAACTTCGTGGTTATTACAACAATAGCCTATCTCAATCTATAAATATTGCAAATTCTGATAATTTTGTGGTATTGTGATGGGAATTCTGAAACAGATTGTACATGCCTGGTGTTTACACACGGTAACAGCTTCATGCAATCTTTCTTAGAGTAGACATTGTTTGTACAGAAGAGGAAATATGTCAGTAAATTAGCTGCTCATTAAGTTTTCTCTCGCCTCTCACGTTAGCTCTGAGGTATTTCAGAATGTGCTTGGAGCCTGTCACTGAAATCTAGATCTTTAAAGCTGTCAGTGATCTTGAAATCCGTTGTGAGGAGACAAAATTAATCTTGAATGGAAATCAACGAAACATCGGGAGACGACTGTAACAGGTCTAAATTAAATTCTCGAAAATGTTAAGAGTAGATTAAATTCGGGAAGTTCTTGCTACTGATCAATTGAGAATATTCTGTTTTCCTTTTCCTCTAGCAACGTTAAGATTACAGTATAAGAAACAGCAATTTCACACGTTGTTTTGCACGGGTGTGATACCTGGTCGCTTCAAGTAAGGTAAGAATAAAGATTTATGGGACCTGAGGACAGGGTACTGAGGAGATTATAAGGACATGAAAGAAGGGAACACGTGAACAGAGAGATTGTGCAGTGCAAGGTTTCGAAGTTGAATTTTTAGTCATATATTATTAGGGCGATTTAGATGCGGAAAATGAGAAGAACAGAAGATGTAGCATGCGCGAGGAGATGAGGTATGTATGCAAGATTTCATTCAGAACATTTAGAGGAAAGTGACCACTTGGTAGATCTAGGGGTAGACGTAGGCGTAGATTCAAGCTGACCAAAATATGGCGTGAAGGCAAGAACTACGTAGATCCACCTCACATTATGGACTTGTCTTGGGTTTCCGCGCCTTACAGTACCTAAATATACCGAAGTTTCGTGGCAACATATTGCCTCCTCTTCAGAGTGACTGAATTGTTTTAGATGGAGGCTGAAATCGTAAGGAGGAAAATATTTTATTCTGTTTTGTAGTATGGTCCTATATAATTACAATTTTTATCCCAAAGAAAGGTTGGAACGTGTGAAAACTAGAAGATGCAGACCACCCCCCCCCCCGTTACCTCCCAAAAAATACCATAACCTTATCAACAAACCGCTGTGAATATCCAAAAACTAGATTCATTTCGCACAGAATAAATTCGAATTTTGTGCCCTCTTGTGAATATGGTAATAACCTCTCAAGTTCATGCATGGTAGAAATATCTTCAACATGCAAGCGCTTGTCAGCTGTTCAGGAAGTACATAGCACAATAAATCAATGTATTTTCCAACTAATTCACTTCGTCATGTAACGCAGTTAACACATATAAACACTTCTTAATGTTTCTGCACTCAGGTGTCATCCTCAGGGAGTTACCGTAACAAAGGTGTATATACAAGCTTAATTGAAATAATAGTTGTTAAAATACACATTTTAATGTATATTTTAATGAAGCTTATAGCTATAAATAAAACACAAATTTGCAAGCAATTTGCTAGATGGCTCGTTCATCTTTGTTATAGTAACTCCCTGAGGACGGCATCTGAATGCCGAAACATGTAGCAGTTTTTATATGTATTACCTGTGTTACATTACGAAGTAGATTTGTTGGAAAATATATTGATTTTAGGAAATGCACGGTATGAGAAAAATTTAAACAAATAGCACAATAAAATTACACACGGTATGAGGGCAAACAAAAGGCATACCCACACATTATGTGAAACAGAATTGTGTGAGACGCTTTAATGTGTCGGTGTCGGTCAGAAAACGAATTTCGAATGCATATGCAATTCAACGCATAAGAAAACTTCATTTGTACAGCTACCACACAACTTTTCTATATATTCCACGCCAACACTGAGGAATTTTTCTTATCGTGGGAAGAGCTTGTCTATACTCTGTAGAATCCGTGTCCTGCGTTATCAGCCACCTTGTCGCTAATGTTCCCACGTCGCGGTCTTGTTTGAAATTTTACATTGTTCGTTCCATGCACTTTCGATAACAATTTCACAACACTTAACCACCCCCCCCCCTCCAAAAAATATGCACAGTGTTTTTCTTCATATAGTTATATTATAATACCACATTGCTTATTCCTACGTGTTTCAATCCAAGGGATCGTCATCATCATTATCATCACCATCACAATTTTTTAATTTGTGACTCCCAAAATTCGGTTCAGCGGGAAATTTATGATAATCCCTTGACAACGAATTTCCCCCATTTAATCACAGTCGGAACAGGTTCTTTAGGTACGAAGTTATATGCAATGCGAATTTGTTTTAACACTGACCCTCGTACTTACACTGCAAGTGGAAAATCTGAAAAAAAAAGTTCATTGAATGAAAGAAAAAGTCACTGTGAATACGTGAGACTATATTAAATGGAGATACAGGGTGCTGTGTTATACAGGGTACTGTGTTATCACCCATGTGAAGTTAAACGGTTAAGAAATCTAATATGTCCACAGGCAGAAAACATATAAATTAAGAGACACGAAAAGAACAATAACAATTATGTGGAAGGGCTGTATGTGAGAAGAAACTCAATTTCGACAAATTATTTGAACATTTTAAATTTTTATTTAGGAGTAGGAGTAGCTCAGTCAGTATAGTGTCCTGGCTACTGGCTGCACGGTCCAAGGTACGAACTCCGGTACGGGGAAGAGACTTTCCTCCGAAAATTCAAGATCGACACTGGAGCTCACCCAGCCTCCCAATTAATGTGTACCGGCGTTTTTTCCTGTACGTTCAGCGACAAGGGCGTCAAGTTAACCTCTCACCTCCACCTGGTGTCGAGGATAAGAATGAGTGCAGCCAATCATCTATTCCCCTAAATTACTTATTTACGTTTAAATAGGTACAGGTATTTAGTCAATAACGCAACAATTTTATCTAATGATGTTTATTAGAAGATGATAACAACTACATGTTTCGGCCCACTCCGGCCATCATCAGATTTTCCTTCGAAAGAGTATTAGTGCTTTATAAGATTTATGCTGTTATGTCACGATGGTGAGATCTCATCCTCTGTGGTATTATTATTATTACTATTAAGAGACTTTGCTGTGGGGTTGGGGGTTTCTGTGATGTGGGTATGCGCTAGCTGGGGATGCAAAGCTCGCGTAGGTGTCTATCGTTGCAGCTGTCCTATGTGGGTTTCCGGCTTATTGTCGGTCCTTCATCGATGTCTATCGCTGATGAGGATTTCAGAATTTACGTTTATTTGAGGATTATTTCGGTAGCTCGTGCTGAGGGTGTTGAGTAGAATATTTGGCCCTAAGAGGGACGAGGTAACAAGGTAGTGGAGAAAACTACATAATGAAGAGCTTAATGATCTGTACTTCTCACCCAATATTGTTCCGGTGACAAAATCGTGAAGAATGAGATGGACGGGGAATGTAGCGCGTATGGGGAGAGGAGAGGCGTGTACAGGGTTTTGGTGGTAAAACTTGAGGAAAAAAGACCACTTTGGAGACCCAGGTGTAGATGGGAGGATAATATTAAGATGAATCTTTAGGAAGATGGATGTGGGGGTATGTACTGGATCGAGCTGGCTTAGGATAGGTACAGTTTGCAGGCACTTGTGAATGAGGTAATGAACATTCGGTTCCATAAAATGCGGGGAATTTCTTGACTGCAAACCGGTTAGCTTCTGAAGAAGGACTCTGCTCCATGGAGTAAGTACGTAAGTAAGCAAGTAAGTATCGGTAGCTCGTACTGTGTACTGCCAAACACCAGGTAGGAGTGCAGAAGGAAGCTATCATGTCCAAATATAAGAAAACATCACAGCATATGAACAGAGAGACACAGTGAGCTAACGAAAAGTGTGAGTCACATGGACATTACTTAGCTCAGTCAGAATACCAAGCAGCACAACTAGTAACCACTCCATCGTGATGCACAATAAAACGTTTTTATACATTATCACACACAGAGCAAAAAATGAAACACTGCATAGACACATTGGGTTACGATGTAGAGTACTCTCGATTAAACACTGCGTAGACACATTGGGTTACGATGTAGAGACCTCTCGAGTATCCGTGCGCGGCCCGTCTGGTTTGCCGATTTTTTGTGCACGATCATAGAAGTTGGGAAGTAAAGTGATTTAGCGTCGAGTGCTCAAACACAAACCTCATTAGAAACAAAAATCACGGACTGCTTACGTAAACAATAACCGTAAAGTAAAAGTAAATTTCGTCCTAAAAGAGGCCACGAAGGCCCAGAGGGGTAGTAGAGGTACAGTTTTACTCTTTCTTTAACCTCAGTGCCAGATGGGGTTGGGTGGTGGATGCCACGCCCAGGCTGCTTAAACTCCGGGAAGGAAACGCGGTACCCTTTTTACAGAAAGCTGTGTGGGTCCCCCACTGCTGGTCTAGAAATGTGCGGAATTTCCAGCCCCCTACCGAGATCCGATCACCAGACCACCCATCCCGCAGCGAGTGGCTATACCGACTGAGCTATCCCGGTACACAACAATTAGCTTACGTTATTATTACGTAAATAATGAATTATTTTATTTCTCAATAGAGTATATGTTTCGGATTTTCCGTGGTTTTTTATTTATCTGTGCAATCTCCCCCCCCCCCGCCCAACTACAAAGTGCACTGTATGTGTCTGAAGATAATTAAATTATAAGAAGAGTAAGACGGAGAACAAAGATGCTGGACAGGAATTTTAAGGCCGGAATAAGCACTGTTACTTGATCGGTAGATATAGGAATAATAGGAATAGAACAAAAGGTGACGCGAATTACTTCTTGTGTGTTCGTAGTTGAAAGAAGAGTGAACTGTTAGGCAATCTATCGACTGAAACCGTAACACAAAGTGATCTTTGCAGCTGAGTTAAATGGTAACTAATCGATCTACTTAGCATGATAGCTACTTCATCGACTGTAACCGTACCACAATTTGTAGTGCTTAGCATTTTGGTGAAGTGGCAGTTAATTCTCAGGCTGAATATACAGGGTCATTATTTTATGTGACAACTGTCGCTAGTCACTACCAGTCGGCTAGCTGAACCATAAAATTTCGACGCACAATTAATAATTTGCACGCTTCATGTGACGCTAGTAACGGAGACGACGGTAAACACTTACAGCTTCTTCTTGAAACATAGTTATTAAAAGCCTAATGTTAACTGAAATACACTGAAATAAAAGACGTGGACCCCGGCTCATGGAAAATTTAAATAGCGGCAAGGGCTGGGCTGTTGTTACGCGAAGCAGTGTGACTGAAGAGTGATGATGCAATATGTCAGATATAATAATGTTCCAACACAATACGATCTGTACAACTCTGTTGGTGGGTGAAGTGCTGGACATTCTGTTGACTGAACTGACAGTTCACTCACTGATCAGTGTGTTAACTTGCTATAAAATATTCTTTGCATCCTTTCGAAGGCCGGAGTGGTTAGACGAATGCAGTTGGATTACAGAAACATACGAAGGTATCTTTGACAAGTTGTTTGGAAGATAACCGATCACTTCTTTTTCCTTATTTATTCATCTGAGTTAGGACCATTTGCTGTTTCATGAGCAATATCACGCCACACGTTATTTATATTACAGTGAAATGTGTTCTAATTTGTGTGGTAGCTCACACACGGTGTTCATGTGATTAATATCATCTGCAACTTCCCACCGCTATTTCGACGCAGGTGTGGGCGGAACACTCAACGGCATGTGTTTACGTGGAAGCTAGCCGAGAGAAAGTGACAAACAATATTGGTCAAATAAAATAATGTATGTAGTAATGAAATACGACAATACATGCACCACTTTATGCTCTAAGAGTATAAGCTTTCGCATATGTCATTCTAAAAACCACAGGACGACACAAATAAAACCGTGGATACAGAAAGATTTAAGACAGAGAAAGAAAATTCTGGGGCATTTCGAATTAACTGAAGATAAATGTATATTCATTCTTTATAGAACACAAATACAGCTTAATTTCGTGTGTGATGTGTTACTTTTACACTCAACTGTTAACGTCAGAAGTCAAATTGAACACGGCTGCTGAGTGGTTCACTTGCACTATCTGTCTGTCTGTCTGTCTTGTCTCTCTGCATGGCGGAAGTTTTCAACAGCTGAGGACTGCGTACGAGGAATGGAAAATGAGTGAAATAGGAAATTATCATCCCTAAGCAGAACAGCAGCATTTCAAACGGAATCATTTCAACAGTTGTTTTGGCTATTTCGTTGGGTCGACGTGACGGAACTCTTCTTCGGACCAAATTAAATTACAGCGACACTCAGAATGCAGAATGCTTTTAATAATCAGACTATATGAAACCACAAGCCTGTAAACCTATCATATTTTAACTCTCGAAACTCTACTCCTTGGTAAGGAAATGCGAGAAAAAATAATTCTGACCGCGAAACACAACTGCTGAGATGAGAGTAACGTGACAAACCATAAAAAAAAGAAATACGACAAAGTAAAGAGCCATTCCGGATAAAAGAAGATAAAATTCGCATTATGCACAACACGGCAGTAAATATATGTGGATGAATATCCTACGCTGAAAGAATATTGAGGGAAAGTAACTTCAAATCAGTGATGGACTAGGCCTACATTTTGCCTAGAACAAGAAATAAACTACGCTTGTTTGCGGACTATTACATGAAAGGACGGTGAAATGGTCAATGTAGGGTCCAAATGTGTTTTAGATAATGATGATGACGACGATGATGAAGAAAAGTTTGATGTGATCTGGAGGAATAACAGATTAATAAATGAACACTGAATAACTCCACGTAGGAGAGCCTTTGCTAAGAAGCTGGTTGTCTTTAATATGGTTAAAAACTCCCAGATTATTGATACATCAACAGCTGTTACCATGTTCAAACGGCCAGCCATTCGAGCCTATTCTGAACCTAATAAATACAGCACATACTGTCACGCCGAATATAGAAATAAACATTTTTAATATTATCCTCAATTTAACATTTAGATATTCAATTAATGCATCAACTAATGCACTTATGTAAAAGTTACACATTAAAACACTAAAACTGCTCCGACATGTTTCGGTCCTAAGACAATCATCAGGGAGCTATATTTTCCTTGCTAAAGTCACATTTAAAATAGTCACTGATTAACTTCATTGTACTAATAGGGTGTTG
>Ga0123352_10020876_pt1 | contig 10434 bp, 4 predicted proteins | sample TergutLab28metaG_FD_89700 | JGI IMG/M metagenome (GOLD analysis project Ga0123352, IMG submission 89700) | Labiotermes labralis P1 segment gut microbial communities from Petit-Saut dam, French Guiana - Lab288 P1 | ecosystem: Host-associated > Arthropoda: Insects > Digestive system > Gut ... | reverse complement strand
GTAACAAGAAAATACTTGCAATTCGGCACATGAACAGACCCCTCTTTCCAACGACACTATCGATTCCGTCCTACGACATCGGGAAGTAGCCAGGGCTAAGGATTTATCAGCACCCCCTCGTATTTGCTCTGACTTAAATTGCTAAATGACTCTCGAAAATGAGGCGGGATTACTACTCTGTGCACCATGATGCTCAGTGTCATATTAATATTATCCTCCGTAAAGTACTTTGCTGTTAATATTGAACACTAACATATGGCATACACGTACACTGTTTATTGGCCGTGCAACAGAAAAGCTGTCAGAACAGTTTGCTTTCTCAAGACTTGCAGATTAAAAAATCAGGTATTTAGTCTCTGTGTGTGCCGTCTTGATCTGTATATATCATTGGTTCCCAGACTGTGCTTTGGGATCCGCGACCAGTTCCCAGGGGATCCGTGATACATTCCTGTAATGGCTGCTTTGAAGTTTACTTAATTTTTTAAATTAAATGAATCATGTTTTGTTAAAGATATTCACAGAGCTTCTTTAATTGGTGATGTGTTTATTTCGTGTCACCTTCAGATTATCGAATTAAGAAAACTCTGTACCCACGCAGCAAGCGACAATCATTGTAATTAATGTCAAATCATGGAATGCAATTTTACGTATGCTACTAATATGCATTTTTAGCTATCTAAAAATCGTCCTGAGATATATATATATATATAATTTTGAATGCCTATCAATTCGGGCACTCTATAGTTACGCGAGCAAGGGTGTGAGCTTTCGTTGTTATCTTTCGAAGCCAAAAAGGGTCTGCGATAAAAAAAAAAAGTCTGGGAAACGTTGGTATATGTTTTCATTGTAATATCCCGTTCTATATATTGATTGCTTCGTGACCGGGTTACTGTCCGATACTCGTATCTGTTGTGTATTTTCTAAGCGGTCCCGTTGGGCTGACTCCCAGTGCATCCATTATGTGCAGATTTGCTCGCTATACTTTGTCAGAACGTAATGGAAAAGTAGTTCATGCCTGTCGCGCTGACGTCGCTCGCGGTGACTCCTTTCTTATTGCGCAATTGAATTTCATTGTATTTTAACAATTCTGGAATGACTTCAATCATGCGATCTAGGGTCGGTCCTGTTTTGCTGCGAGGTTATGCAAACATCCAGCAACATCATAAATGATTTGGCAGCTTCGTAAACATACAATGAATCAAACTTGCTTAATGGCATACTCACCCTCAGTGTTTATTAGAGATAGGCAATAAATCCTGATGATAACTAGAAATAATTTATGTGTAGTGTTTACTCCAGGCTGGGGACTAGTGGTGGGCTTCTGTGAACAAGATAATGAACAGTTTATTTTCATAAGTATTGAGATTTTCTTGTCTGGCGAATGTATCGCTCCAAGAAAAATTTATTTATATGAAGTTTCGTTGCGTCTTTGTAACAGACCCGCATTTCTACACTACCCCTGATTTGTGAACCGATGAAAGGTTATATATTTATTAATAACCTTGCGTTATTTGCTCCAAACCTACGAGTAATTATCCAATAAGGAGTTCGTAACTTGCAAAAACGATACATCAAGGTTTGTTTAGAGGATAGCAGAAGCTAAATTAATTGCTAATGCCTATGCTGTCGGTAGAAACGTGTTCTCAGCGCGGGATGCAGCAGGAGCAGTCCATCACACCGCCCCCATTCTGCTTCCGGGCATTGCAGCCTCCTGAATCAATTAGGCCCATAAAAATATATATTGCTTGAAGTGTGTTCTTTCTTGTTAGCGGGATGTGATTTGAGGACCTCGCTGCTAACAATGTCAGTACACCACACCACACACACACACACACACACTTTTTGTATAAAATCCACCTTATTACATGTTTGCGATGTTTGTTTGCGCATGTTTAGGACCTGGACTTCGAGGAAAGCGTTATCAACTTGTGTATTCCGCTGGCAAAAATCATCGGGGATAGACCGTCAAACCTGCAGCACTATCATCATCGTAATCTCCCTATGTTAATACGATAACATCATGATATACCGAACTACTGAACGGATAATTTCAAGATAGACATTTTTAGACGGCTTGTAATTCGACATTGATGGCAGTTAGTTTCCTTTTTTTATTAATTCATTTTCAAAAAGAATTGTTCTTTAACAGAAAAGACTAACGTTAAAAACTGCTTTAAGCGGAGGCCAATGGAAGATAAAAAAATATTTCTTCTACTTCCCGTGGCCTCCGCCTGAGGTAGGACTGTCGATTTCAACGTTTTTTTATTTTCGTATTTAAACGCAGTAGGAAGCTTTTTCTTCTTATTTACACGTTGCTTGTGATCCGTGGATCTCCAAAAGAAAGTGCCCAGAATTAAGCATTACTAACTACAATTTTAATGTTTATTAGTATTAAGAAGCTGTAATGTTTGCTGATTAAACATTTTACTGTTACTACTTGCAAATTGAGGGCCGGGATTGTTCAGTCGGTATAGAGACTCGCTATGGACTGGACGTTCCGAGGATTGAATCCCGGTGGGGCGAGATTTTCCGCACCCGTCGACACGTAGTTCCGTTTCTCGGGGTAAAGCGGCCGGAGCGTGGCGTTGACCACATACCCCCATCAAGAACCGAGGTTAATGAAAGAGTAGATCTGTACCTCTACTCTTGTGAGTCTTCATGGTCTGTTGTAGTGTGAACCTTTTTTACTTGCGAATTAATCGCAGGGGTGCAACTAATGTATATAAACTGTTTGTACCTGAAGAAGAGTCAGGAGAAGATATGACGACAAAAGGGGCTAATAGAAGGACGGTAAAGGGAATACGGCAGAAGTGAAGGAAGGAGATGAAGTTACGAATGGGATATGGGAAATGAGAAATTTGTGAGGGATGAAGTAATGAAAGACTTTACTTTACCCGAGAGGCTAAAACTGCGCCTTCGCTGTAGTGTGATGGCCAAAACACGGGATACTGTAACCGAGATTCGTGACAAGCATTTATATAATGACATGACATCCACAAACACATGAACCGTTATCAGCACCGCTGTGATAAATTAAAATATCTCTTTTTTTTTTTCGTGATTTCTGCCGTATAATCTGGAATAGTCCCAAATAATATATGAACTGTTCTCCATTCCTTGTCAGGTTTTCTGATTTGAATTTTAATCTATCCTGCGGCCCTAATGGTCTTGAAAACCAGTCGTGCTGATGGAGGTACGAATGAAGACGGTGGCTGAACAAGTGGCTACACATACTGAGTTGCGAAGAACCGAAAGCAACGGACTGGATTCAAAGTATAATGCCTGTTTATGGATTTTAAACAAGTGTAACTTTTTTCTTCTGATCTTGAGAGAAACATTGACGTATTTTGATAGATCATGGCAATAAGACGCAATTTCTTTTCCTTACTGGACTAAAGGAAATTTCGTATCTCTAATGTATATGTATTTCAGTAAGTAATAATTTACCAACAAATACAATTACTAAGTTTTTTTTGGTTAATTTTTATTGATTATGTAATTAAATACACGGCAACATGCAACATTGCAAGAATGTGTACTTTTTAATGTTGAGGTGGAATTAATCTTCGAGAACAGCAGAACATTACAGTAAGAATTCCCAAGGCCTAAGAGCATCGATCCACAAATTTTACAAGAGTCTAGGAGCCATCTTAAAATACCGGGCGTCAAATGGGAGACACAAACCAAGTCCCATACTTATAACCCGCAGATATTAGCTCCAGCCTGCAAAGTTTTGTCGCCCAGGATTTGTGCACCGTTGTCTTATACCCATACGTATATCTGCAAACTATCAGTTTTCACAGTTGTATTTTTTTTTCCCTCCAATTCAACTCCAAAGAACGGCGAGTTTCCTTTGCTTTAAAGAACAAATCTTCGTCAGTCTTAGTGCCTTTTAAACTACACAAATTCTCAACTGTGCAGTGCCTGTGATGTCCGTACTTTAACCCAGTGCTTTTCTACAGGTGGTACGCGGAGGGTCGTCTCTTGGTACGCGACATTGTTTGCGAATTACAGTGTTGCTCATTATTCAGTTTCAGTTATGTTAGTGGCGTTGCTAAAATGGCATGAATGTATTTAAATAAATTAAAAAAAACCACTTATGAAGTGTTTATAAAGTTACACTAGAAGAGTACAAAATGGATGTTATTAATGATTTTGGTACCTGGTAGATGCTTAGATATTTTTTTTTTTGGTGGCAGTGTTCCGCGAGAAAAAAGAAAGGTTGAAAACCCCTGCTTTAGTCCATGGCGAGTGTATAAAAAAAGGCACTGGCCGCTCTTTCATTTGTTGTTGTTCAAATAAGTTTGTCAGGCTAAGAGACTGACGCTTCTTGAAACCTATTTTATTATCTCCACACACGTCTTCAGCTACAGGCAACTAACAAAACATTACAAATTCAGAGCCTGCAATTGGCCTTCCTTCTCTTGCAGTTAATAATGTGCTGTTTGAGAATGCAATAACTTACTCATTTTTGTGTAATTATTTTTAGGAATTTTCTTTCACGAATCAAAATTTCCCTGCTAATTTCAGGCGTCCGCGGCCCACGCGAAATAGAAGCGCGTACTGCGGATTGTCAGCCCGTCCTAAACACGTAAACGGCATCAGCACAAGTTTTAAGACCATCTTCAAATGTTTGGTGCATAAAATCCAACTTTTTATTATTATTATTATTATTATTATTACGAAGATACTGTGGAAGGAACGCGCTAAAGAAATTTGTACTTTCGTCGTCGAAATAGAGTCTCGAATAGTATTCTGAGTGCTGTTTGAACTACATCACCTTTATCTAGGCAGAATCTCAGTCACACAAGATGCTGACGTCCGTGTTTTAAAGGTGTATGATGTAATTACATCGAGTACGGAAATGTGGAAATGGCACTTGTCAACACCTTCGTCTCTGTCTGTCTGTTTCTACAACTCTCTAGCCTAGTAGTTCAGTGGAGATTTAATACAAAATTTATTTAGTATAAACTTTCTAATAACAACTTATCGTAAATAAATATAAAAAATTTTAATATTTACGTATTGGTATGTTTTAAACTTTTTGCTCACTGTCAGAGTCATAATAGAAATAAATCAGTCCTTAAATTGTATGTATTTAAACGTAACACATATAATATCGGTGCATAATCGTTATGTCTTCAAGATTAAAATCTGTACATATTTCTTTAAATCTATATCTTACTATACCCTGATGTTTTGCTGTTTGCAAGGGAATTAAGAATTATTTAAATCTGTTGGTTATTTGCACATGTACGTTATAACTTTCGTCTAAAATATGTTTTGCGAAGGGAATGAACTTGATTCTATATTATCTGTTTTATATTAGTAACATACCAACAAATGCACATATATATAGTCTTTAATACTCTAAAATTTACATTAAGACACCTAAAACGCTCCTAGTGTTCTTATAGTTGTTGCTGAGTTTTGCTTGTTGGGCACTGTCTTTAACTTTGCTCCGTGCATTTTGTAGTTTATTTAAGTAACACACCAACAAATGCACATATATATAGTCTTTAATACTCTAAACTTTTAAGTGTTTTAATGTAAATTTTAGATTATTAAAGACTATATATGTGCATTAGTTGGTGTGCTACTTAAATAAACTACAAAATGCACGGTGCAACGATAAAGATGGTTTCTGTTTTATATTTGCAATGTTTGCGGTTTATCCCACTAGGTGCGAGATAGAACTTGGTAACATTCTTCACATTTACGGAAGTTTTTATCGGGAAATTTAAAATCAGACTCTTAATTATCTAGGTCTTTAATGGAATGGTAAATCTGATGGAACGTATTCAGCAAAGGCATTGAAAGTTGTACGCTATATACCTATGTACTGAGTATGCCTGAAGGCAGTGTGTTGTATGTCCCTGTCCTTTAGTCTTTCTGCACCCGAAAATACATGTCATGCTTACGTCGGTCAAATAGCGTCCTCTACGGCAGTGTTTCTCAACCTTTGTGAGACCGCGGCCCGGTAGATTCTTTTTTCATGAGACGAGGGCCCGGTCCCAAAAGATTTACTCGTAAACACCTTTCCAATTTTTTTAAGTTCATACATTAAACTAACATAAGTATCAATAATTAATTATGGCATAATCATAAAGAGTACACTTATGTATACGGTGTGGCATGTTGACAAATATAAAATTACACTTAAATTAGTTACCAATCACTGGACCAATGATATCTTGTAGCATATTGTAGTTCCTCAGGCCAACATCTGGGTCTGAGTTTTCGACACATTCACGAATTATATTCTCCTCAGAATATTTCCACCATAAAATATTTATTCATAAAAAAAATCTTAGAAAACTAAAATGACAAATTCCAGGAGAACCTCTCGCGGCCCGGTATAATTGATGTCAGGGCCCGGTACCGGGCCGCGGCCCGGCGGTTGAGAAACACTGCTCTACGGCGCACACGCACTTCGGTATTTTCATTTTAAGACATGCTTTGACGACGACAAGTCGAGTTCGAAAAGGCCGGATACGCCAGAAAATAGAACTTAATAATACATATTTGTGACAAGTTGTGTTGGGCGGTCCGTAATAGTCTTATAATATGGTACATGAATGCTTCACGAACCACGGCAAGTGTGCCTTTTTTACACCGGGAATATTCTTATTCCAGACCTCAAAATTTTAGTGATTGTTGAATGTTACATGAGACCAAAATAAAGTATGGACGGTTCTCGGTAATGTCTAACAACATTGATTCAATTTGTCTCATTTGTATACAGCAGGGTTCAAAATAATTGTATGGCCTAGGGGTCAAGTGTCCAAAACAAGTTTCCAGTAGTTTCTGTTCTGAATGACAAATGAGTTTTTTTTATTCTCTCAAGGTTCATTACACCAAAAATATGTTGGACATGCCAACTCAAGGATATTTAAAAAGCTGGTCTGAATAATGTATCAAAGTTTAATTTATACCTCATAGAAAACACAAGTTCTAACGACTGTCAAGTTCCTTAGGTCAATGGGCGTTCAGGGTAGTTATTTCTGTTTATTATGAAAATTAACTGACAGTCTTTGGGTGTTCCTTAACTCTAAACCAGGTGGTAGCATGCATGGATACCTGTGCTCATTAAGCCGTTAATAAATGTGATATTTCGGGAGTAACGCTGAGCTGTGTTTCCTTCTTCAGCTTCGTCGGTTAGTAAAGGTAATGACATTTAGGGGAGTGAAGGTATAGCTACACAAACTCATAACATCAAAATAAGATGGAGGTGAATGGTCAGCTTTACTCATCCACTGCTTTACACTAAGGGAAAAAGCCCCCGGTTCGTACTGAATGTGAGTTTCTGTGGGCCCAAAGGCCGGTTTGGACGTTTTAGGTAAGGTCTGTTAATTTTTTCCAGCTTCCAAATTTCCATCTCTTATTGGTCTTCCTTAATCCCTTTTCTCATTAGAATACGTTTCACATATTTTTCTTATTACAGTTTTAGATTAGTCCCTTTGTTTGTGTTAGCCTCTCTTCTGTCCTTATATTCATTTAAAATTCTTCGCATATTTATCCTGAACTCCTGTCTGTCTTAAGAGCCTCACCCCATCGTCCATCTCGGAAAGTTTAATTCCAGTGCTGGCAGTTGGTGCGGCCCTACAGTCTGATGGACCATCATTCTGTTGTCAACTCTGTCTGTAAAGGAGCTCACACTGGAAACTACGGTGGTGATAAGAGGGTGTTGCGATTCTCTTGCGATACAACTGAACCAGCTGGTTCAGATGGAATCTCGTACAATTAAGACGACACGATGACGATATATGCACGACTGGCATCTAAGATACGGTTAGAAGCCAGCACGCTGTGTCTTCTATCGCCCAGTCGTAAATAAATCGCCACAGAAGGCGGAAATCAAAGGGAATTTTTAAATGCTCTACTAGTTTGTGCAATCACGAATGAGGAAGCAAATATTCAACTTGGGGAGCTTGTTGGGAAACACTGCATTTGCACAACTGGAAGGTGCCTGGTTGTTCAAGGAAGGGCAGAATTTAAAAATTTCCCGCGTTTTCCTGCATAAAATGATCTACAGCTTTCACTATCCAAGTCTATGGCCCTGACTACACCAAAAGTGCCAAGTTCACTCTATAATTATTATGTAAATAAACAGTCAAGTTGACAGTTTATTAAATAATAATTATATGATAGAACAACGGGATGTCGAACTTCCAAGTTCGCCACTTTTTTGTTGAAGTAAAGGTGAACCCAGTACTTGCTTCTGTTTACCTTCTTCTTCAGTCTTCCTCTCATCTATTAGATAAAAAATGTGTCTTCGTCTGATAGCATATTCGTACTGAAGTATATAGTCTGAGTCGATCGCCTCCGGTGTACAGGGCCCGTATTATGTCGAATATATCGTATCGCTATCGCATTGCCATCGTATCGCTTATAGTGTCCCGTGTGACAGATGCCTAACATGAAATTTGTCATCCCAGTTTTGACAATCACAGGACCGTGCATCTTGATATATTCTTATAATAAAAGCCAACAAGATGCACTCTTTCTCAGCTTTATTTTGGTCAAGAACTGGTTCCATCCTGACCTCGCTAGCAGACAGCATCACTAGTATAACAAATACCATTTGGTGTGAATACAGTATTAAAACTCCTGATGATGGACAGAAAGGCTGTCCGAAACATGCAGAGTTCTTTACCAAAATAAAGTTGAGAAATGGTGCATGTTGTTGGCTTTTATTATAAAAACTGTCATCCCTACTCCGGTTTGTGGTCGTGTTTATTATAAACCGTACATAAAATATTTTACTGTGCTTAGGCCTATTTCAAAGTCTAGGCTGCCAGAGTAGTGACTGGAGTTGACGGTATACTAAAGAGTCAAGTGCATGTTAAAAGTAGTAACTATCGACAGTTATCTGCTAAGGTACACACCAATTGAAACTGCAAAATTTATATGCCGCTCTGTAGTTGCTAAGGAGAGTTGCTGTAATACTGTGTCATTCAACTTATTCTCATTACAGTGTTTTACATTAGAGCTTTTCCTGCAGAGGAGGAACGCGCTACTAATGACGTCTCCATATTCCTAAAGGGATCGTGTCTTGTTACCTGCTATTTGATAAAAACAGTAATTATTTCTGTGCCACCTAACACTTGCTGCCAAGGGTTTAGAACATCCGTTTAAAACCCTCGTTTGATGTACAGTCGTTGACATCACAAAACGGTTCAGTTTAACGTGGATTTCCTATTTTCAAAAGGAAAATAATACAGAGAATTAAGTGGCTAGCAAACAATGCGTTACAAAACACATTAAAGTGATACGTTGCTGTTAAACACGGTATCGATATTCACGGACCAGCATGGAAAGCGAAGAAGTCAGAATTCTACCCCGTCATGTCGGGGCAACCCACATGCACAAGTTGCTTCACACATATGAACTGCATAGAGAAAACAGTAACTCGCTATATAACGAATATCCAAGGCTTGTGATATGCCAGTATGACTCCGTCTTACAAAGGATTTGAATCTTCACCATCACGGTGTTAACACCTCAGATATCTCACTCTATAATAATCGTTCTCGTTTTATTCAGCGAATCATACGTCTGCATCCTTCTTTCCGACAATTGAAATGCTATATCACTTAACTACACAAGGTGATAGTAAAGTAAATAAATAACGTTAAACCGCTGGATCGCCTGAAGAGAATGCTATATTGCCACAGTTATTGCACGTTCTTAAAGCCCATACACTTCCATATCATGTATTTGGACGTAGGCACCAGACTTTTGTACACAACATGGAAAACCAGACTCAGAACGTTTCCTGCAGGAGCCAAGAGAAACAGCGGCAGTGGTTTCTCGAAATTGTTGTTCCAGTTGCAGTTCAGCAGGTATTCTTGGTTTTTATCCCTACACATCCACAGAATGTTTCCCAAAATGTTGGGATTGCCGTCCTGCCATGGCACATGATTTCTGAAAATTAGGTGCGGCTGTCGCGGTTCCTTGGGAAGAGAGCTTGTGAACGAAGTGATGTTTATGTGAAACCTGACAATGAGTGGACATGTTGTACTTCAAAGTGGCTCAAGAATTGAAGCAGTTTGGAATTCTGTTTGAGAGATACAGATATTTAACCTTATGTATTTACTTTAAGATCATCCTGTACTTGCTATTTCAGAAATGCCTGTAGTACCAAACCAATCATACCATTTGTTTTCTAGTCTTCGAAAGCTGACTAGAAGGCGAAGCTAGAGTTGAAGTATGGACATTTTATTTCGTCTGTCGCTTTTCGACTATCGGCAGACGTTTTTCTGTGAATTCTTCTTGTAATATCTTCACAAACGAAGACTTAAAAGCATGGTTTCTTTCCAGGTGACAGCACTCGTTTCTCGCATTCCCTTCGGGAGGGGGGGGGGGGGGGGGCGGGGGGGGGGAGAACCTTTTTAAAAAAACCCCGCGCTTAACAAAAAAAAAAAAATTTAT
>Ga0123352_10020874_pt1 | contig 10434 bp, 7 predicted proteins | sample TergutLab28metaG_FD_89700 | JGI IMG/M metagenome (GOLD analysis project Ga0123352, IMG submission 89700) | Labiotermes labralis P1 segment gut microbial communities from Petit-Saut dam, French Guiana - Lab288 P1 | ecosystem: Host-associated > Arthropoda: Insects > Digestive system > Gut ... | reverse complement strand
GCGCTGACCACGTGACACCCCTCTATCCGCAAAAGTTGGCACTAACTTCGCCGACCGGCGGCGGCCGCTCTGTCGGTATAGTTCGCTTGCGGACTAAGGCCACGGAGTTTAGTTTAGTTTTTAGGAAGGTTTTTGACTTTTTAAGAATTTTATTTAATCTGTTTTCCAGATTTCTGCTTCCTTTATTCATATAAATTTAATTTTCGTAAATTAAAGTGGGACATTGTTCAGAATTTAGAATTGGTTTGCAGTTCCACAGTACACTTAGTTGTCAAAAATGAGGATCTGATGACAGTGACCATAGTGTAACCATTACCCCTGCGGTGAAATAAAGCGATCCAAAACGGTGGTTACGCTTGTTTCAGAATTATTATTCCAACTTTTGACATTCACGAATGGCAGTGCATATCACTCGACCGTAAACCCATCCACGGATTGATTAATCGTCAATGAATAAATGAATGTACCAGTTAATCAAACACTCGGTGTTGAAACAATCTTATAAATTCACATACACAACGAGTGTTTTCAATTTACAATACTCATACCCATCTCAAACAAGAGAGGCAATATACGTGTGACGTAACGTTGAGTCGCGTTCGTGCAACAATTGTTTCAGTGGAAAAGCCTTAAGTATTACATATTGTTAGAGAGTGTTTGTAGCCTTACTTATCCAGCAAGAAATACGCATAAGCCATGTTGCCATCTATGACCTGCCCAAGTTTATAATATTTTCCCATATTATCTCCTAAACGGCGCGATTATAAAAAAAAAAGTTTTTGACTATTAAATGGGTTTTGGTTTTCTCTTCCACTTTTGTCTTAAACATTTCTCATTCTAAGGAGAACTGAGCGAGTTATGATAAAAATTGTATATTGGTCTTCATATGAAGTACCCGTTATTCTTGTCAGACTTTAATGAAACTTGAGTTTTCTTCACTGATTATAGAAAAAAATACTCAAACATCAGATTTATTAAAAATCCTTCCAGTGGAAGCCGAGTTGTTCCATGCGGACGGACGGACAGAAGGACATGAAGAAACTAATAGTCGCTTTTCGCAATTTTGCGAAAGCGCCTGAAAGTTGGTCAGTAACATGGGCGAGACATGCAATTTTTATATAAAATGACTTTCAAGGTCGTTAACTTATTTGAGGCTATGCCATAAAAGTCCAAATCATGCATACTGATCAGTTCACCGACGTTTATTATTGAAACAATATCAATATATTTGACTAAAACTCTTTTATTCGAAACACTTTCAAGTAAACGTTGCGTTTTATGTAAAGCGGTTTAGGCAGGATTGTTGCTTTTCTGGTCAGTGTGTATCTATACACCTTATTACTATCTTTGATAACAGCAGAGTTCAATTCTGTGCAATTTTATTCTTCCAATATAATTTTACTCTTTTCTATATGAGTGAGGAAGAATCCTAACCGAATGGAGTTTTAGAAAGTCATAATTTCAAAAGTTGTTCCAAAATACTTTTGAGAAAATCCAAAGATGTTTTACTTCAACACCGAAAGCTTACGAAGCTTGGCGGGTCAAAATAGAGGGATGTCGTTTACATATTCCTTCCTGTTACAAGACACCGTCGATTGTAAGACGCGCTTCTAGTTATTAAGTTGTTTTGGTCGAATAAAATATAACCTATGTGTATCACAAAAGAGCCTGTCAATATTCAAATATAAAATTTCTTTGTTTAAACATAAACAATTCAACACAAAACCGAAATTTACTGTATTAAAAACTTTTATCTCTTCACTGAGTTCTTCTCACACTCCGAGCCTACACGTTCTTCTTAGTCGTTATTGAAAATCAGTGCAGACCTGTGCTCTGCTGTGTTTTACTGCTCATTTATAATGGAAAAGTTTTAAAGTTCAGAATCTTTTTGTAACTACCTTTGTGTTTACTGTCTCTTGACTAGTGTCTTGGAGATGGGGATTTTTCTTGGGCTTACACGGTAATGTTTTTGACACAGATTCTTAGACAACGTCAAATTTAAAAACCTTGCCCCGATTGAAGGAATTTTAAAACGTGGAAATCTGTATCGTCGAATGTACAAAATGTTGCCAAGTTTTGTGTCTTCACAGTTTATTAGACTCTTTGTCTCTAGTACCGGCGGTTATGTTCTTTATCGCGTTTAAAGTAATTAAGAATTAGCGAGACAAAAACTTCTACTTAAAAGGTTGTAATATTCCAAAGAAATTTGCGAATAGAGTAATAACTAATTTTCTCTTTTTTCGAAGTAATCTATTTAGGACCTACCATTTGGTGCGTCAGCGTACAACACCTATTTTTAGAGCTGTGAATAGCCTGAAAAGAATTCTGGATTGTGGGTTGAGTTATAAAGAACATTTTAGTTCTAGCGGAAAACGTTTTTTATCAAAGTTTAGTAGCATCAATTAGTTAAAAGTTGTTGAGGCAACATTTTTAAATATTTAATTGGTGAACGCCTTTGAAATTTTAAGACGTGCTTTAATACAATCAAAAAAGAACGTTTTTAAAGAAAAAAAAATTATAACTCCGGTTGCTGCTCTTTGAGTACTTAATACAGAAACTGGCCGTTCCATTTCATCTAATTCGCTTTGAACATGTAGTTCATTCCCATTTTAAAGATCTTGCTTACACCAGAGTTTAATTTCTAAAACCTAGCTTCCCTAATCTGATACCAGGAAGATGGTGGAAATTAAAGTTATTGAATATAAAGGCGTCACTATGTGCCATCACCCTCATGTTACATGATATCCCTCCATACACCATTTATCGTCTACAGGAGGACGTCGAAGTAATGCCATTATGGTGGACCTGCTGCTGGGTTTGTGCTTCGTGGTACTCACATAATATTTGGCACATCCCTCTGAACTGCCATTGCTGCCTACTATCCTTAGCAACCGTCTGCTGCTCAGTTCGCCATGTCCTTTCGATTTAAGGGTATGACCCTTGTCCTTCCCTGAATAGTTCGTTCGTTGAAGATCTCGTATGCTTTGGATTCAGGAACTGGATGTCACCTGGGAACGTTCCGAAAACGATTTGTGTTTCCACTGTGCTTTCAGCATGTTCGCAACAAAAGGTTATCTAATTGCGCCTCTTAGTTTCCCCATACCTGACCCTTCGTCTGTCCTTTTACAGTGGAGGAATCGCTGGAAGGAATTTCATGAATTCTGATATTAGGGAGTGTCATTTAAAATGATCACTCTATATTTTAATCGTGTTTCATATCAGGTAAGCATAACGGACAGCTGGGATGGAGACTTAAAAGCTACGGATTGGGCAACTGAACATCGTGTTTCGATTCCTTGAAGAGGCAAGAAATTTTTGTCTTCTCCAAACGTCTAGACCGGCTCTGGGAACCACCCGGCCTTAGATTTAATGCGTTATTGTGGCCCTTTCTCTGGCGGTACGGAGGACGGTGCGTGAAGCCTACCACTCACCTCCATATAGAGCGGAGGTTAGAAATGATTGGAATGATACCTCTGCTTACCAATGTACCTTCAAAGAACAATTTTGCTTTACTTACAAATGTTGGTGCGCGCGTCTGCTAAGTAATTCTCCGATAAAGTGCATCACACCTGGTACGCTTCATCGGCATTTATTATGACGATACAACATCGGACGATGCGATGGGCGGGCATGCGGTGAATATAAGGAAGTTGAGAAATGCATGGGACATTGTTGTTCAAAAGGAATGTACAGTTCGGTAAATTAGAGCGTAGAGGCAGTGTACGTGTATGTGGTTTGTAAGAAGTGGGATGTGAGGACTTATGCTGGAATTATGTGACAAAGGATAGGGTCCGTAAGAATCTAAGAACCCCTGGCTAGGTGAGTGACTATTGTCACGAATAACGGGAGTAATAATGATAAATTTTGTACCATAGTTTATAATGCTGTTAGTACATCAGACTACATGCACATGTGGCGTCCGGTAGTAGGATGGCCGGTTAATGATGAAATGAAGCTGATTTTGAAGACAATTGTCGTGGTCTATTCGAGGCCCTATGTCGGCTTTTCTCAGGAAAGACTGATGAAAATCACAAAGTAATTCTGTTGTTTTCCCAGCCAAAGTTGGAAACTTGCACTACCGGAATAATATTTTAGATTGTTACTGGCACGTCTAGCCCTCAGTAATAATGATGATGATGATGATGATGATGATGATGATAATAATAATAATATAACAAAGGTGATACCAGTAATAATAGGGGCGACTGGAACTATTTCAAAGTCATTTAGAAAATACGCGAGCAACATACTAGGAAAACATGAAGTCAAGGAACTACAGAAAACAGCCATTTTTGGCACTGCACAATACTTCGGAAATTACTAATGTAAAAATACAATAGATTCAACACTGAAACTAATGATATAAGCACCATGAAGAGTAACAACAGAATAGCTTCAACACTGTATTCCCTAGGGACAGAGTTTGTCTCAGGAATATAAGTATAAATACCCTGCATAAAGGAGATTATTATTATTATTATTATTATATCGTCACTGCTGTCACCAAAGTCTGCACTGCCCACATCATCATCCACATCACGTGCTTATTTTGCGTCAAAGAACCCGGTTGAACAAACTCGGTATGTTCTATCTGTGACACCATTGCATGTACCGGTAATTCTGTTGTTATACTCTGATGCACAATTCGAGTTGAAAGTGTGATCAAACGGTTGAGAGAAGGTACGCTCAAAGGTACACGACACTGTACTATTTTAATCACAACTAGTACAAATAGCTTTGAGCATATCTCGATCGAAGATAGGACTGAAACACATACAAACACACAAACAGATATATTTGTGTAACAAAGAATGGGACACGACAGGCCATAGTACTTGCGGTGATTGTGATTACGGTCTCCACAGAGATTTAGGGTGTCCTCTGTAAATGATTTGGTTTGGCAGCGGAAAGTGTTTGCGTGTAACCTGTTATCTTTTGTTTGACACATGTTCAGCCACCTGTTCTAATAAGCTACCCCGAGGGGACAGCACACTAAAATTAAACCACAAATGCTAGTTTAAATAGTGTATTACCTTTTCCAGCTGTTTACAGAGAATTGTCAGTTATGAGAAAACATAATTCATATCGTAGTAATCACACAGCGACATTAATTGCCGCTACTTCTCAAGCATACTGGTTTGTGTTGTGGGGAGTTAGGAACGTTGAAAGACAATGATGAATACTTTGCTGATAAATACGCTTGACGTTTGTTATATATTGCTACAAGAGGTCACAGGTAGAGCCTGTTAAGACACTGAGATTATATATTTTGCAGAATATTCCTTTGCTCTTTTACACACTTAATTTTTTTAAGATCCTTTAATGCAGATCTGATTTTGCGAAGTAATAAAAAAATGGCGCAGCATTATAGTTGGCACTACTGCTTCGTATTATGTAGCCTCAGGGTTCGAATACCAGCCCGAAAACTGGCTATCGTTATTAACGTTTCGCCTATAATGAAATGCTGCTCTGTTTGTGTGAACCCTGGCTTCTGAAAATAAAATTGCTAACAGTCACTTCTTTTCCCATCATTTTCAATTCATTATTTACACATATTATCTCTACCTACGTAGAGGCGCAAATTCTTTACCTGAAAGACGAAATTTGTGCTGCAAACTTATTTTTGAAAAGCGAATATTTCTTTAAATTCCTTTCTTTTAGTGAACTCGAAGTTTTAATACTATTATCGCAAGATACAACAGAAGAGGTCTATCCTTAACCACCCTAATTCCGTCCGTATCTGCGGGTCCTATTTCCATACGAAACATTTTGATAATAGCCTCACGTGTTTCTACTTCTTCCAAGTGGTCTATTCCCTCCGGGGTTTAAGTCTAAAACTTGTTTTGTATTTCTTTTTTATTTTTATGTATGCTGTACGTATATTCCGACCTCTTATGCTTTTTTGTTTGTTCATCCTAATTGTATTTTTCAGTCGCAGAAATGTTATTTGTTAAAGCAGGACTTAATATGTACAACTAACAACGCAAATGCAACATTGCGAAGACGTATAGATTTCCCCCCTATATTCTGTTATTTATTTAGTTGTGTACCTCCAGGATTTCACGTGAAATTTGAAAATTTTTATTAGTTGTGTGTAAGTTTTTTTTGGCACCCAATTTATGCCGAAATATTAGTGTGATATAAAGTTTTTTTTTTTTAAGAACATATTTGCGCCCGAAAACTGTTGTGTCAAAACGTTACGCACCTTACTCCATTATTCACTTACTCCATGTAGCGGAGTCCTTCTTGAGAAGCTAACCGGTTGGCAGCTAGTCAAGAATTTCCTCACATTATTTGGAACCAAAAAGTTCATTATCGCCTTTACAACAGCCCACCTTCTGTCCCTCTCCTGAGCCAGATCAATCCATTCCATTCCTCCCACCGTACTTCCTGAAGATCCATCTTAATATTAACCTCCCATCTAGACATGGGTCTTCTAAGTGGTCTCTTTCCCTCACGTTTCCCCACCAAACCCTGTATGCAGCTCTTCCCTCCCCTCTACGTGTTACATGCTGCCCCCATCTCATTCTTCTCGATATGATCACCCAAATAATAAATGTTTTCCACCTAGTCGCGAGAACTACAGCGCGTGGTTGTTGATAGTTCGACCATTCTAATCGAGGGTTGGAACCTTGCTAGGGGCGTATATGTGTGTCTTGATTGGTTTGTGTTGTTCTGTTTGTCTAGAAGTCTTTTGATTGAATCAATCATCAACCCAAGAAGGGATATTTTATGTTTAATAAACTGACATTGCATTCTGGATATCTGAAATGACGTCAGTGGAAGCTGGCCAACTGAATAATATTTCCCTCTTTATGACATCCACAGTCATGGTCGCTATATTGCGCGTGAACGAAGAGTGGCAGAAGAGGTGTGGCTGTGTGTCTGCCTCAGTAAAAAAAAATTAAACGGAAGTTACTTTTTTTTATAGTGAACTCTATGAAACCCACTGCGCATTCATGTGACTCTGACCACACGTTATAAATCGGGCAGTAACTATGTAGGTAAACGACCCAGGTTTATCAGCAAATCTATTTTCTTTGTATTATGTACCCCTGTGAAATTATTATTATTATTATTATTATTATTAATATTACTGTCATTATTGAAACTTTAAAATATTAGGAAAAATATAAAATTTGCCCCTTGTTATTTGAAGAAAATGGAAGGGTCCATAATTATGTAAGAAATTTCCTATTAAAATGGTATTACATGCTTGTCATGATCGTCATTGTCAATACCCATTTGACTTAGTGGGCTATTGAACGGAAATTTGAGGCTTTTTCTGTTTCACAGTCATTGCGCTAATGGTAATATACCTGATGCATTATACCGACAGTAGACAGAACAACGACCATTTATGTTATGATATTGTGTAAGATTAACTGTAAGCAATGTCATAGTCATTCCGATTACGTAATCCGGATTGCTGTGAACTTTTGAGACCCTGAGACAGGGAGCTAACTAGACATTTGGCATACTAATCTACTCGTAGTTACGTATGAGACGTCGTTGTACGACGTTCATCTTGGTTTTAGGCAATTTGATACTATTTAAAGGGAAATATAGTAACTAGGGCGGGAACATCGGCATAGCTGACGGCAGGGAGCCTGTTTGTCCGGCAGAGTTGTGACTCCAAAGGACAGTAGCGGATTAACGGAGGCCTGTGCTGATGGGAACCTTAAACTGCCGGTTGTTAAGAGTTAGACAGAGAAATGACTGGAAGAAGGATATATTTCGGAACAACCAATAGAATTCATGCTAGTCCTTTGTGCCCGGAACGACATCTGATTTCGGCGCATTTCAACAACCAATCATATTCTTTATTCGTGATTCTGAGTGTTGTGATTTCGAAGGAGAGGCGTCGAACGATGCCAGTTGCGGGAAGCAAAGGACGCTTGGTGCTTGCTTTTCACGGGGGATACACGCGGGTCACGTGACTGATTTTGCAGGATACCGCATGTCGAGTTATCACCTAGACGGTAAAAAAAAAATGTTACTTCCGCTTCATTACTGATTTGTCTTTTTGAGGCGAACACGTCCTAGTGTCGCAACCTTTCTACCTCCGGAATTTTTTTCTTCCTGGAAGAGAGGACAAGAGACTCATGATACTGATCTAACTAGTGTGTGAAGCGAAGGTGCGTAAGCTGCAGCCCTGTCGGATTACGCCGATGGTGTAAATGTGATCGGAATTGGGAGGTGACTGAAAGGGTGCTTGATGCTAGTGTGAGATGGCGCGCTTTGTTTCCAGGCCTCGGAGACGACATCCGATTAAAATACGGAATGCCTTAAAAATATCTTTACCAAGATTATTCTCACACTTCCCGGAAACATGACTTCATTTAAGTAGACCCACCAGCAGAAAGTGACACGAGGAACTACAGAAATGGGCCTTATTGTTATCCACCATGTACAACGCATATTTCACATCTTCTATAAAAGAATTCTGCTTGGACATTTCGACCGCTGAGAATGAGACCACTTCATTGTCGAATCTTCGAGCACCAATCACCCAGTGATGCGGCACTTCAGTCCAGAAGAACGGAAGCATCAACTGCGCCGCTACGAAAGCCTGGCAAGATATGAAGTTGTTGTGGGTGGTGTGCCGAAAATAAAATTCGCATCTCCGAATCTCCCTGTTGCCCGCCACTTTACTGACTAGGTACCCTGGGTCGTTTATTTTACGACCGCGTTACAACAACAGAGAGTGGCGTAAGGGGTATGAAGCGTCCTTTAAAGCTTCTCCTACTTTGATGCTAACCTTACTTTCACCAGACGTCGTCTTTGGAAAAAAATGCTTATATAGTCCGGAGTAAAGCACTGCGTCCACAGAAACTGCGAAAATGTAGGGGAAGTTTGAGTTAGATAGGCCTAAGTCTGGCTCGCATTCCTTGGAGATTCGCAGAACTGGGTCCTCGTTATGTGCCTAATCTCAGTATAATCTAAGTCTGATAATTTGAATCTTCCGGGTTGCAGGAGTGGGGGTGTGGCTTGGTATCGTATTGAAATGTATGGCGCCCGTATAATGAAATGATACAAAGGCCGTCCATCACAATTCAGTATTTCAGTTTCTGTATTTAATACATGTCTCAGCCTTATATGGTCATCTTCAGGTATAAAGCGATCTCTCTACAGACCTGGAAAACCCCTTAGGGCTCCAGGAGGTTGAGGCGTTCAAAATTTCTAGACATTCGGCATACGAAGTTGGCAAGGTTGTCAGCCCTACGCACCGGCCGCCTGTACCCTCCAGGAGATACACATAGTACTAATTTCTATTAGAAGCTGAGCCGATCTCAGGGCCGCAGTGCGGTCGGAGAAATTAAGTCGAAGAAAATATCCTCAAGTATACAAACATAAAAATCTTACAGAAATTTATAATTGTATAACTGAAGACAGGCATGTTGGCCGAAACATTTTATATTAAATACTGAATAACTGAAATATTGAGTTTTGGTCGAAGGCCTTTGAATTATTTCAATATATGAGTGTGAAAATAGGAGGTACACCTAAATTACAGAGCAAGGTGGAAAGCTATCCCACGCAGTACGCATTCCTTCGATACTTTCCAAGTTATCAGTCCTAGGCTGTGTTAGTCTAGTCTTATCACAGCTGGACCTACACCTTCATTCCCTCACGTGCCTATATGGCGTTCACTGGGAAAGCTGTAACTTTTTATCGTTGTGTACAGATCTTCAATAACCACTTGCATTTTGGCAATACAACTGCATTATCTATCATAATACTACTACTAATACCATTGCAGGATAATAAAATACTGAAGCAATACGATCAAAACTGATTTTATTACCCATCATCAGAGACAATATTTTCATATGCGTCAGATATTGGCATAACTGTCAGTATTAATACAATTCTATTACTCATGTCATCAAATCCCGACAGCGCCCTTCAAAAAGCCACTCTGAACTTCAATGTACGTTCAGTGAGGGGTATATTGAAGTATGGCCGCGCTAATGATCAGTGGAATTGCTGCATGAAAGAACGTTCTAACACGTTGTGGTTTATATATTCTTGGAACTTTGTTGAACGAAATCCTGTCGCGCTCGGTCTAGTTCAGCGATTTTGAAGTGTGGCAGTCAGTACCTTCAAGAGCAATGCAATGCATACATACCTGTAGTCAGAAACCCCGATGGGAAGAATTCAGTTGGGAGAACTTAAAAAAAACCTAAAGAATGTGACGTAGGCAGTGTGTTCTAAATGTAATTTGCTCATATAACAGGGTTCAGTACGGGTTGATCTGAACATGATAACTTATATTCATGGTCTGTTAAATATATATATATATATATAACTAAAACTAAACTCCGTGGCCTTAGTCCGCACGCCAACTATACCGACAGAGCGGCCGCCGCCGGTCGGCGAAGTTAGTGCCAACTTTTGCGGATAGAGGGGTGTCACGTGGTCAGCGCAACG
>Ga0123352_10020873_pt1 | contig 10434 bp, 10 predicted proteins | sample TergutLab28metaG_FD_89700 | JGI IMG/M metagenome (GOLD analysis project Ga0123352, IMG submission 89700) | Labiotermes labralis P1 segment gut microbial communities from Petit-Saut dam, French Guiana - Lab288 P1 | ecosystem: Host-associated > Arthropoda: Insects > Digestive system > Gut ... | reverse complement strand
CTGCTACACAGATACCACCCCAACCCAACCACACCGAAACTCCAACACACATCGAAACAAGAACACACGACCAATTGTGGTGATACAATAGAAAAGTTGCAGGCTCCTAATGATGGATATATTAATGTCTGAAACATGTTTAGCATAGAAGAAGTGAAATAAAACTTAATAACTAGTGACATCAAGTTGGTCTCTTATTCTTCTACTATCACAATGATGCACGGTCCAATATACGTAAGGTTTGTCACATATTCGAAATATTCATCATGGCAGTGTGTGTGTGGATGCGGTTAGCATGTCTTGTAGAAGGTGTGCTTGCTGACATCACATTGAAATTTTAACTTCAATTACCTAAATTGTCTTAGTTGGTATTTTTCCAGGGGGTATGTTATTATAATAAAGTACGGAATAAATTATTGCTTCTTCAATTTCAAGTCCCAAGCCCATTTTTCATTGATTGATTGATTGATTTGCGATTGGGTTCGAGACCTAATGGTCCCAATTCATCTTGGCCTTATTTGATGGACCCTTTGTACCCCATATCGATTTATGGGAGCCCTTTTACTTTGCTAAATTTCCAGAAGGCTCCACAATTATACTCCTGATGTCCTCTGGCCCCAAGAAGAAGGAGCCCAGATACACATGTCGGAGGGAAGCCAAAGCTTCACACTCACAAAGAATGCGGGCTGATGTTTCATCCTCTGCTCCACACCTCCTACATAAGGGACTGTCTGACAGCCCTATTAGGTGAAGATGTCTCCTCTGGGTACTATGTCCAGTGAGAAGGCCAGTAACAGCCCTGGATTGTGTCCTGTTAAAGGACAGAAACCCATCATTGGCACCCAGACAGGGTCCTGAAATTAGTTCTCAAGCCTTTCTGTGGGGTGTCACAAGACCTCACCACCCTACCCAACGCTGGTTAACCAACCGTCTAATCCTTCTTCGTGTATCCTGTCTAGAGACTTCCAAGGCCGGCTCAGGTCCAACAAACATGAGAGCAGAGCCGTCCCTTGCGAGCTCATCAGGGATCCAATTTTCTTGCACTCCAGCATGTTCAGGGACCCATTTTTCGTTACTGTAATTAAAATAATAACAAGGCACAGGTAAAGACAGCTCATGTACCTTGAAGGTATATGAGGAAGTGGAGGTAATACATCATATATTCTTGACATTGGCATTAGTTGAAAAGTGATTGGACAGATGCATACCCTGTTGTCTGAACTCCACCTCAGGAAGTTCTGTGCTCTTTCCCATGGAGAAAAATTTCATCTTCACCCACACCTTGTTGCAGTAACATAAAATTCCAAAATGGACGTTTCCTCTTTTATACTTTATAATCTGCCATGTGGAATGTTTAATGCTCATTAGATATGGAATCTTTTTACTTGCCTAATGAACAGATAGCTGATTATTTTTATGTCTTTATGTTCACTAGCTTCTTTGTATCTTCTAAATTTTCATTTCAGGTCAGTTTTAAGTAGAAATTCCAAGACTAACAATTCCTGCAATGTGCAATATTAGATTATGGAAATCATCTGATGACACATTTAGTTCTCATACATATATCATTAGAAGTCTTTAATCCCATTTTTCCATGCTGTTTCCTGCATATTGAAAAGACAACTGAGTTTAATGACCTTGGCACTCTTTTGATCCTCTTCAGTAACTGAAGTGGAACTCATGTGTCCAGTTTCATACCTAGCTTTCACATTGTTACATGTCACTGTTGAAGAGCTGACAGACGGGTCAGAGCCTCAGCAGCGTCAAGTTCCCTCTGGTGCTGTCCCCCTGTCCAGTAGTTTTCTTCATCAGTTGCTGAAATTTAAATGTATTTATATTATCTACATTAATCTCATAATGGGAGGTTGCAAATTGTATTACAATGCTGATATTACCAAATTTAGATGCATTTTTGAAGCACCCACAAGCTCTGCTCTCATGGCATTTAGCATGCATGTAGTTAATGATCATATTATTCTGCTGACCCATGTATCTATACCGTTTTACTCTAATACATAATTTTAATATATATTTTTACAAAAGAGCAGTTTTATTAGCTTAATATGTATCATAAACCACTTTAATTTTTTCTTAAAAACACTTGATTATTTATTTATTTTTCATAAGTACAATTTTTAAAAAGAAGTCTGTTAGAAAAGGTATTTAAAATGTAGTTACAGTAAGTCACTCTGAAGGAAAAGTTAGTAGATATGTAGATACACAGATCCTCAGCTACATATACATCATGTTTGGTGCTAGAGTATTTCCAGGTGGTGAGAAAAATAAATTGAAATTCATTAAATTAACACTATAAGAATGCATCTTTAAACCACCATTGAGGTTGTTATGCGGATTTTATTAGCAAATGCCTGCTAAAATCAGTGTGGCTCTGTTTTTTATTGGTATTATTTTTAAATTAAGTGGTTTTAAACAAGGAGATGCTTTTCTACTTTGCTTTCGAGTACACCATTAGGACGTCTCAGGTAAACCGGGGTGGCTTGAAATTAAGTGGTACACATCAGCTTTCAGCTTATGCTAATGATGTTAATATATTGGGCAGAAGCATACATACTGTAAAGAAAACACAAAATCTTCAGTAGTTGCTAGTAAGGAGATTGATCTAGAAGAAAATGCTGAGAAATCTAAGTACTTGGTCATGTCTCGAGATCAAAATGCAGGACGAAGTTACAATACAAAGACTGATAATAGTTCCTTTGAAGGGTTGGAACTTTTCAAAAACTTGGGAACAACCCTAATGAATCAAAATTCTATTCAGGAAGAAATAAGACTGATTGAAGTCAGGAAATGCTTGCTATCATTTGGTGCAGAATCTTTTGTCTTCCTCTTTGCTACCCAAAAAAATAAAGATTCAGATGTACAGAATTATAATTTTGCCCTTTGTTTTGTGTGGGAGTGAAACTTGGTCGCTGACACTGATGAGGTATGTAGGCTGAGAGTGTTTGAGAATAGGGTACTGAGGAGGATATTTGGGCCAAGGAGGGACGAGGTAATGGGGGAGTGGAGAAAACTACAGAATTAAGAGCTTAATGATCTGTGCTCCTCACCAAATATTATCCAGGTGATCAAATCAAGAAGATTGAAATGGGCGGGGCATGTAGCACGTATGGGGGGAGAGGAGAGGTGTATACAGGGTTTTCATGGGGAAACCTGAGGGAAAAATACCATTTGCAAGACTCAGTCATAGATGGGAGAGTTATATTAAGATAGATCTTCAGGTAGTGAGGTGGGAGGCATGGACTGTATTGATCTGACTCAGGACAGAGACAGGCGACGGGCTACTGTGAATGCAGTAATGAACCTTCCGATTCCATAAAATGCTTGGAATTTCTTGACTAGCTGAGAACCTGTTAGCTTCTCAAGAAGAACTCTGCTCCATGGAGTAAGTAAGTAAGTGGAATATTATTTTTAAATTAAAAGTCACTCAAATAGAACACAATAATTAATATCCTTCACAGCTTCCGTTCATAAGAACACCCTCCTGCCATCCATTGTCATTTGTCTGGTTTGTCAAGGAAATTAGAGGGTTCAAGATTTACAAAGGGTTGCCCTGTCCCACACTAGGAGAAGGAATGAATCTGAGGGAAAGACTTATCATTTGATAATGGATTTAAATTCTATGATGCAGAGTGACTGCAAATGAGGAATCTGGTGGGTTGTGAGAGGGAAATTTTGATTTATTGTGCAGCACTTTAGCGGCATTCCCAGGTAAAGCGGTCGGGGTATGGCAGTGACCACCCCCTCCTCCCCTTTTAAAGCCGAGGTTGAAGAAAGAGTACAGCTATACTTTCACTCCCCCTCTACCATCATAGCCTGTTTAAAGGGTGAACGTGGTCTTTTTAACTTTACTTTTTTGCTATCCCAGCATTTGCATTTAGGTACTGAGGAATACAGAGGTAAATCGGTACTGCCAGTCCCTGGAGCAAATTATGAACCTACAGTCTATCAGGGTTAAGTTTCTAACTACTCAAATATAACAGGCTGATAAGAAGAGGGAAACGTAAGTTTGGTAACAATCGTCAAAGAACTCTTCCTTCAGAGAATTACCTTCTACCTACTGAGATCGTAAGGTGTTTGAAATGTCTCTAAATATAACCATTACAATCCTTCCTGCCAAAAGGTAAAGTGATCCCTGAGCATGCCCCATGAAGGCACATAGGGAGTGGTGGTATAGCTCCTCTCATTTTTCACATCAACACTAAATAGGAGTTAATGGTCAACTTCACGCCCTGGCCACTTTATGCTCTGGTAACCATGGAATAAGAGGCTTGGTGGACCTCTGAGTCAGAGTGGATTTTTGGACATATCTTTTGTCTCTGCCAGGAATCAAGCCATGATTCCTCCAGTGTCCAGCCAGTAAGCATAGTCCTATAACAACTGAGCTATTATATAATATTGTTCTATGATTCTATGAAATATAGCCAACAAATTGCACAAATAATATTAAATTCAATATTAAATTTACTATTGTTGCTGTTCACAGTGAATTTGGTATGCATATATATATATATATATATATACAATTTGGTAGACATATTGTGTACACAAATTTGGATGAATCCATCAACTCTTAAGCTATATATTTTGAATTACATGTTGAAAACCATCTACTTTTCTGTTAAATGTAAATAAAAACTGTGGATACAGTTTTTTTTTTTTTTTTTGCAAATTAAATATTCACTTACCTGCCACATTCCATTGATGCAACTTCTTCATTTCACAACCTCCTGTTTGCCATATAGTATTCTTGGCAGGCCATGCAAAATAATTTTGTCCAGGCTTGAATTTTGCTGCACTTTCTAACCATTTCGATAGTTCCAGAGGATGAGTTTCTTCTTTCTTCTTTCGCTTATACTTTCTGTTCAATTTTCCACAACCTTTCTTTACAACATCACTTTTTGTAACACTACTGTATGCTGTGTCGGAATAAATATTGTCATCAGTCCTGTGTTGTTCAAACTCTACCCTTTCACTTTCAATGTTTGTGTATAAATTCCTTTCTTGCTGTGATGACTCTGTGTCCACCTGCTGGACGGTGATATCTGATTCAAATGATGACTCCTGGCACCTTCTTAGATCTATCAGGCACTTTTCTGTAATTACATTCTTGTATTCTTTACTAATATTATAAGAAATGTGATTAGAAGGAACATTGTATCTCTCTTTTACTGTGCCCATCATCTCAGCCTGTTCCGTCCACACCGTTAAACTCAGACATCGTTCATTGTGGTAGTTCTGCGATGTGTGTTCAGGGTTCACATTTTCTGTCGGTTCTGCACCAGACGAAGTTTGCGTGTTTTGATGATGATACAGCGCAGAATAACTGTGGTCCATCGCTGTAGCATTGATCACATAATTTAGTGGCGCCGCAACATTTGATGTGACTCCGTCTGTTTCATCTTGCTCTAGAAACAAAACGTAAGGGAACAGTTTGCATCGTACAGGATGATTGAAAAGAATCTCATGATGAATATAATATCACAGGTGGAAACTGTCTGTCACTTGGTATTTCTTTATTTGTTACTGAGTACATTTAATTATTTACACAGATTCAAACTTCTATCAGAATTTTCCGCGGTGGAGTGAGATGGCAGAGGGGCCTGTGTGCCATTGTGAGTGAGTGCGTGTGGGGGACGGGGTCATGTAGTGTATGTCTTATGTGTTTGTTACTGCAGTGGTTCTTATGTTGCCATATGTTAACAATGTAACAGAAGAATAGAATAGAATATATGGGTTTGGGCCCTTTTGGGCCCAATGCACCTAGGCCTTAAAACAGGCCCTTTGTGCCCCAAACCCTATACTAAGTTAAAGGAGCCTTGTACCTTTGCCAAAGTTCCAGATGGCACCCACACCTAGTTTCCTAATATCTTCTGGGTCCAAAAAAAAAACCCAAATAGGTGTGCCTGAGTAAGGCCGAGGCCTCACACTCACACAAAATGTGGACTGAGGTCTCCTCCTCAGTACCACATCTCCTACAAATAGGGTTATTACCTAGCACCATTATGCATAAATGCCTCCTCAAGGTGTTATGTCCAATAAGCAGGCCAATAACAACCTTGGTTTGAGTCCTGTTAAAAGACAATTGTTGGGCGCCTGTAGCCAGGTCAGGGCCCTAGATCAATTCTCGAGCCTGTCTCTGCGTTTTACAAGGACCACGCCACAATGCTAGATGTTGCTTCCCCATCCAGCGATTCAACTTTCTTCTTATATTCTGCCTAGAAACCCCCAAGAAAGGCTCAGGTCCAACGAACCGCTGAGCAGAACCTCTCCTTGCGAGTTTGTCGGCGATTTGATTCCCTCTCACTCCAGCATGCCCAGGGACCCAGTATAGCCCCACAGCATGCTGGGCAGAGATGTCATTCAATGCCTGCTGGCACTGTCGTACCAATGGAGACGTTGTTTCGGCAGTCTGAAGAACAATGTAATAAAGTTCACTGTATCACAGGACACTTAACGACGTCTTCTCATAGAGACCACTCTGTTTGTTCGTATATATTATTTCATATAATTATACAATATAAACCAATGACATGCACATTTTATAAATTAATATTTTAATTTTTAATTTTGATATCTTCTACATGCGTGAACCCAAGGGTTCATCTTCAGGAAGACAGTTGTTTACACAGGCATGGTATGGTATGCTTTACATGTATCAGTATAGGCAGTCTAGTAGGCGGAAGAGTGTGTTCGATACTGAGGTCCCAGTAAAACGTGCTGTACCATACCTGTATATACATATGTCTCCTAAAGATGAACCCACAGGTTTGAAATATGTAGAAGAGGTTATCACAGCGGTCTTTCTGAAGACTATATATTTTGAGGATAATGCACCGCGTCGATATAAGTAGTTGCCAGCGTTTCAAAGGATAATGCTGCCTCCGGAACGTCGGTAATTTTTTACCAGTCCATACGGCGTAACATTTTGGAAGGACTGACTCTTCAGTATTCAGTTTATTTAGGCAGCTGCAATTAAAAAATGGCAGCGCAGGCTGGTGACATTACAAAAAAGAGGGTGACCAAGAAGTCACTTTTAGTACAATACAGAAAGAAAAGTAAAAAATGCAAACTGGTTTAGAAAAAGAGTTAGTGGCCAGAACGTACGGGGTGTCAGTGCCGGCGAGACCGGAGGGGGGGGGAGCCGGTACAAATTACCGGTGCCCGGCGATCAGGAAGGGGGCCCAGGGCCCCGACTATGTTGCATATGTGTTTGTCTTTCTCGGAAGCATCATTATTTAACTACTATAAAAATTAACTCTTTCAGAACACTACCAAATCACTCTGCAAGTGACAGTCAATCTTTCCAATTTAATGTAAATATTTTTAGCCGCCCAGCCCTAGCTGGGGGGGGGGGAGGGGTGTCCGAAAAATGTTTCAATGGGTCCCGAACCCGGAAAACTGCTGACATTGACCTACACATGTGTTGCCTCTGAAACCTCCCCCCACACGCTTGTCCAGCCATGCTGTCAAGTATTTATTTACCAGTCACCATCAACACAACTATTTATTATTACTTGATTACATGTTTCGACTACTAGGTAGTCATTAAAGTACGTAAAGTAAAATTAACTTCATGTTTTGTGGGTCCGGTAGCTCACTCGATATAGCAACTGACTACGGGCTGGACGGTCCTGGATCGAATCCCGATGGGGACGAGATTTTCCGCCCGTCCAGACCGACCCTGTGGCCCACCCAGCCTCCTGTACAATGGGTACCGGGTCTTTTCCCCGGGGGTAGAGGCGGCCGGGGCGTGGGGCTGACCCCCACCCCATCTAGAGTGCCGAAGGTCCTAGAAAGAGTAGAGCTATACCTCTACTCACCCTAAGGTCCTGCGTAGCCTATAAAAAGGGTGAAAACCTACCTACTTCATGTTCTTACGGTAAGATTCAGTTCAAAAATAAAGTGTAGTTGTCATTTTAACTTTATATACTATAATGGCCTGAAGATGACCACCTAATGGTCGAAATATGTAGCCGTATACATGATAAAACAAATCAATACTTGTGTTGACGGTAACTGAAATATACCTTATGATATACACAACACAACGGGATTGCCAAGGGAAGAAGAAACGTGCTCCGTTATGTTGATGTAGCGTCGAGTAATAAATTTTTATGTAAACTTTTTTTTTTTAACTTCTCGCTGTCATGCTTGTTAAAAATCGAACATTAACATAACATTTCTTCTGAAACTGACCGCCACCGAACCTTCAATTTATTACGTGAGGTTTACGGACAAGATGGCAGAGTTACAGCACTGTCACAAAATGGCTTCTTGAGATGCTGCGAGGGCTGGAAGGCTCTTGTAGAGCGGTGTGTAGCGTCAAATGGAAATTTCATTGAAGGGAATGATATGTAGATACAATAATTTCATCAATACATCACAATTTTTCCAACTAGATTCGTTATTTAGTAGTCACTCCCGGTATTTATTTTCTTTGTTGCTACTATTGAACTATAAGTATGTCTACTAATTGCCATTCTAAAAAAAACGAACAGCTGCTTTTACCTCTGTCAGAAACGTCTTGCTCCTCCCAGATACTGTCATCAGAACACAGGCTAAACTGCTCCACGTTGCCCTGAGCTTTGGTGTTGTAGCACTTGATTAGGTTACCCCATGTGTGATGTGGAGCTTCGCTTCCGGCGTTCTTCAGTTTACGACGCCAGTTTGCGAACCAGTTGCATATCTGGAATATAAATTAGTATTTTCCTGCACTGACTGCTGTTTTATCCCTACCATATTTAGTTAATAGTACTGGGTAAACTGTGGGCCACTCCGTGGCACTTTTGTTTGAGGCACTGCGCTACAAGCCAGAAGGTCGCGGTTTCGATTTCTGATCCTGTACTGGAATTTTTCATTGACGAAACTCTTCCGGCCGCACTATGGCCCTGGGGTTGACTCAGCCTTTAACAGAAATGAGTAAAGGTAAAGCAGTTCCGTTACAGGCCTGGAGTGGCCCAGAGGGTTCCAGTAAATTTAGGTTCCCAGATTACATGATAAAGGCACAGGATGATGGTAAGGTTGTCATCCTTACGCACCGGCCGCCTTTACCCCAGGAAATGCTCCTGGTACTCATTTCTGTTAGAGGCTGAGTCGACCCCAGGGCCATAGTGTGATCGTAAGGATTATGTCAATGAAAAATTCCAATGACACCATCTGGAATCGAACCAGAACAGCAAACAGAAATGAGTACCAGAAATATTTCCTGGGGGGTAAAGGCGGTCGGTGCGTAGGGCTGGCAACCTTTTCTTGAAATCTGGGAGCCTCAAACTCCAGAATCCCTCAAGGGTCTGTCCAGGCCTGTACAGGGATTGCTTACCTTTCACTGAGTAAACCGCAAGTGTTACATGGGGTTATATGAGGTAAAACCTTCTCTCATGCATGGATTTGAACTGTCGACAGTAAAAGAAAAGTCGAAGCTGTCTTGTAGAATATTTTCAGGGGTCATCTGTATGAGGTACACTCCTAAATAAAAGGAGGAATGAAGATATTAGGAAGTAGGACTAAAAGGTAGAGTTTTCCTTACAATTGCCAGGAAGTTATACGGACGGAATGGAGGTATAGCTCCATTCATTCTTAACCTTGGTACTAGAAGGGGTGAATAGTCAGCAATACGTCCGGGCAGCTTTACCCCGGAGTAGGAGCCCACTTTACCCATAGAATATGAGACTGTGTGGATTCCAGACTTGTTCTGGACGTTTTAGAAAGGGGAAAAATCACTTGCCTCTGCCGGAATTTGAATCCCAGATCGTCTAGGCCGTAGCCTAGCCGCTATACTGTTTACGCTATGGCTACTGGATTAGAAAACAAGTAAGCAACTTCAGGACAATAATATAGCACACAGAATTTTATATTTCAGGCATAAGTTTTAAAAATATATTTATGGGGAGCAAGAAAATTTTGTTCCTCAACCTGATTGGGATTGTTTCTATTTTCTATTGTTGAAGAAACTGCATAACAATGTAAGAAAGTGCTACGTGCTTTGATAATTTCAGTTTTACTAAAAATTTGTTGAATGGTGTACAATTATAACATGGGCGCCTCCGTCTGGAGGGAGAACCAGAAGTAAATTTCACTCCCCATTCCCCAAAACTCGTTCTCTGACGGGGCTAGAAATGAGGACAGATAATATCGTGATGTAATGTTACTTATATTGGTTTAATTTAATTCTTTTAATTTGTAATTCAAGAGCTTCGCTTATTTCATGTGTTTACTGGTTTTTTAGTTTATATACTTACATTTACGTGGGCCGGGTAGCTCAGTCGGTATAGCGACTGACTAATTTCTGGACGGTCCGGGACCGAATCCCGGTAGGGACGAGATTTTCCGCCCGTCCAGACCGACCCTGGGGTCCACCCAACCTCCTGTAAAATGGGTACCGGGTCTTTCCCGAGGGTAAAGTGCGGCCGGGGCGTG
>Ga0123352_10020871_pt1 | contig 10435 bp, 7 predicted proteins | sample TergutLab28metaG_FD_89700 | JGI IMG/M metagenome (GOLD analysis project Ga0123352, IMG submission 89700) | Labiotermes labralis P1 segment gut microbial communities from Petit-Saut dam, French Guiana - Lab288 P1 | ecosystem: Host-associated > Arthropoda: Insects > Digestive system > Gut ... | reverse complement strand
GTGTGTGTGTGTGTGTGTGTGTGTGGTGTGTGTGGTGTGTGTGTGGTGTGTGTGTTGTGCAGATTGAGACTCAGCGGTGCAACGATAAAAATAATAATTTCAGTACCTTCGAGTCCCTTAAATCATATTAACAGTAAAAAAAGGTAAAGTGATCCCGTTACAGGCCCGGTGTGGCCCAGAGAGTGGGTACAGGTACAGTACGACTGTTCCATGACCGCGGCACTAGAAGGGAGTGAGTGGTCAGCAGCACGCCCCGGCCGCAATTTACCCCCGGGAAAGACCCGGTACCCATTTTACAGGAGGCTGGGTGGGCCCCAGGACCGGTCTGGACGGGCGGAAAATTTCGTCCCCACCGGGATTCGATCCCGGATCGTCCAGCCTGTAGTCAGTAGCTATACTGACTGAACTACCCAACCCACCATATTAAGAGTATTTTAGGAGATTTCTATCAATAAGATTTGCGAGAGTTTAATTTCGTTTTTTACCGACATATGCATGGCTGGACGAAAACGTAACAATTATACCTGTGGATCGCAATAACATATTTATATATAATTTTATTATTATTATTATTATTATTATTATTTGATTGTGTTTTAATAAAGAAGAAATAAACTTAAGTCAAAATACGGGGTAATCGTCAAAAAAGAAAACAAATTGACTTAAAAACAAAACCGGTCAACTGGTTGATAGGAAATAAGTCCCATCTATCCATAGAAAATTAGTTACACCTTCCTCTACAAACAGATAATCAAACCGATATGGAGCTACGGAACAGAACTGTGGGATTGCGCCAGCAAGTCCAATATATTCATCATGCAGAGATCCCAATCCACAATTCTCAGAGCCACAACATATGCCCCCCGGTATGTAACAAATTATACCGTACATACAGACTTCAACATCCCTTACGTAAGTGACGTCATCCATGAAAGAATCAGTAAACATCACAACAAACCGGAAGCCAATCCCAATCCACTATTACAGCCACTACTACAACCTGTAAACACTAGGAGACTAAACAGATGCTGGCCTTTAGACTTGCAAGGCACCTCAGGTGACATAGCTGGATGAATACCCTACCGTGTCATAGTGATACAGGGTATCGTGGTGTACTGTGTATAATCATCACATTAGCTTGTAGACTGTATTTTTTTTATCGCTAATAAATAATGATAATAAATGTTTTTGTTTGTGTGTACATATACTGTTTGTGTGTAAATGTGTACTGTACTACTGCCGTCGGGTGTCAGCCCAATTGCAGTTAACAAATATATCTATCTAATAAATAATGTATGTCTGTGCAGGAATGTGGAGCTGGCACCTCCTGAATACAAGTCAAATATTTATATTTGGGCTTGTATATGCCTGTACAGCGCTATCAATAGGAAGGTGACACGATTGTAAATAAAAAATGAAAATAAATCTTGAATAATCACAAGTACAGGGTTATTCGAAATGATTGTCGGGGTTTTAACAACTTGTCATACACAATACACTTCAGATAACAGTATACGCGCTTTTGTATTTAATAGAACAACACTCCAAGGTTTTGTTAAATACCTTTCAGGTGCTCTATATATGCACCCTTTGTGATTATACAGGGTTATTCAAAATGATTGTCCGATCCTGGGGTCGACTCAGCCTCTAACAGAAATGAATACCAAGAACATTTCTTGGGGGTAAAGGCGGCCGGTGCGTAAGGCTGACAACCTTAACACCACCCTGTGCCATTGTCATGTAATCTGGGAAATGTAACTTTCTGGAACTCTCTGGGCCACTCCAGGTGTGTAATGGGACTGCTTTACCATTGAAAGAGGCCGAAGTTTGTACAAGGGTGTTGTAGGGTTGCTCTCTGTGGAGTCCCTGACCAGGGGGTCTTGGGCCCTGTCCGCTTCCCCCCCTCCTCCCGGCGACAGAGACCTTACGGGCAGACGGTTGAGCGGTAACTTCCTGCCCTGAAGACGGAAGGTTGACCTTTGAATGGTGAGTGGGTGTCGTTAAAGATTGAAAGCCCACGGCAATCTCCGTATACTAATGGTTCTACAACGGAATAGTCCGGTTGTGGAGTTGAGTGCAGGTGAACCGCTGATTTCTATGTGGCCTTTCGCTGTAACGAAGTGGTCAGCCTGGCTGCTGTCGAAAGAATCCCTCCATGTCTGAGGCTCCAAGCCCAGTTACACTAAAACCTGCTATAGTATCACACCCCACTCTCCTGCCGTCGTCTCCTCACAATCCAGCACACAACAGCACTAGGTTAACAAAATCCCTCTGTTCCCAGTATTGTGTAGAGGACGGAACAAACATGCAGGAATGTCTGCATATGTTGAAATGGGGAGTGAAACGGGTGGCCAGTGAGCCGCCTCAAACCCCTGGATACTACATCTCCAATAAGGTGTAAAAGTTGGTCTGATCGCGGTGTCTGAGTGACGGGTGAATCAATTTCAGATCTAAGAGCTGTGACATTCTTGCGCTTCATTTTAGAGCGTTTTCAAAATAAGTAACGTCGAACTCTACTTGACTATAAATGGAAGGGATTAGAAAGGAAGATTTCCTACTCTATTCCGGGAAAGTTTAAAAAAGTACTGAGGAACAGATTGCAACATCTGAGTCAGAAGAGTTAGTGTTCCAGCTGAGATTCGAATCGCGACCCTCCCTAATACTATTCTGTACATGCGTATTTCACACACCAACAAATGTACTATTTATTAACTTGGTTAAAAGTTTTAAATTTACATTAAAATACACAGTAATATCGCTTCTACATGTTTCGGTCTTTAATGACCATCATCAGGGAGCTTTATCTGTACCTAACTAAAGTTATATTTATGTTAAAACACTCGGTAAAATTATGTCGTTATATAAATTAGGTGATGTGGCAGCATGTCGTAGAGCGGCATGTGCATGCTGCTCTACGACACGCTGCCACATCACCTAATTTATATAACGACATAATTTTGCCGAGTGTTTTAACATAAATATGACTTTAGTTAGGTACAGATAAAGCTCCCTGATGATAGTCATTAAAGACCGAAACACGTACGAGCGATATTATCGTGTATTTTAGTGCAAATTTAAAACTTTTAACTGAGTTAATAAATAGTGAAATTGTTGGTGTGTGAACTGCGTAGATTTAAAAATGCACGGTGCAACGATAGACATTACAATTCTGTACCTTCATCACTACAGCAGGCTGTCCAGTAACGATAGCACTGAATTGCCTCTAAGTAAATTTATACCTACCCAGACCATTGAGACATAGAGGGGAGTGAAGGTATGACTCCATTCATTCTTAACCTCTGAATTAGACAGACGTGAGTGCTCAAATTTAAGCTCCGACCTCTTTACCCCTGGAAATATCTCGTCTACCCGTCAGAGAAAGGTCTGGTTGGAATCCAGAGCCGTTCTGGATATTTTGGAGAAGAAAAATACATGTTCCCTTACTGGACATCTAACCAGATACACGCCAGCCCACAGCTCAGTCACTTCACCGACGACGACACTCGGATTAACAAATTTCTTATATATTAATATTAATTGTACCTGTTCGAAATAACATGCAACTAAGAAGATTGAAACATTTATTGAACAAAAATTACATTACGACGGGGTGCTGATAAGTCCTTAGCCCGACCATGGAGGAAACAAGCTACAGCGACCAAATTCGGGATTTATTCAACATACTCCCAACGAAGCTAGATACACTTCTTAGCCCATTGCTCTAGCTTTTACCAGCCACTCAAAAAAAATTCAGAATATTACTCGTCCAATCAAGCCTCCGTGCAGAAATGACAACCCCGTCGGAAAAAAGTGACGACCTTTCAATTTGTTTTCTGTCAAGTGAACAGGTGGTATTCCGACGGGGCCAGATCCGGAGAATAGGGTGGGTGATCAAGACATTAAAAGCTCAGGTAGACCAGTTTCTTCTGGGTTGCAAGTGCCGGTGAGCCGGGGCATTTTCGTGCAAGGACAAGACCCCCTTGGTCACTATCCCGCTGCTTTTTCTTTCAAAATGTCGTTCAATTGCACCAGCAGCGATGAGTAATACTCCGCATTGATAGTTTGACCCTTTGGAAGATAATCAATGAGGAGAATGCCGTCTTGATCCCAAAAAATCGAATCGAGGCGAGAACTTGTCCAGCGGATTTTTGCACTCGGGATTTTTTCGGGTGGGGTGAGCCGCTATGCTGAAACTCCATTGATTGTTACTCTGTCTCCGGGTCATACTGATATAACCACGTTTCGTCCATGGTCACCAAACGCGACAGGAAATCATGTGGATCGCGCCGAAAAAATTCCAGAATTTGCTCAGACGAATTGCACCGTTGAAGTTTTTGATCCGCATTCAGGCTTTTCGGGATCCACTTCGCGGAGAGCTCCCGAATGTCCAAATTTTCATAAATGATGAACCCCACCCGATCACGTGAGATGCCCAGTTGCTCAGCTATTGATTCAGCCGAAATCGGGCTCTATTCGAAGGTTAGCTCGCGAATTCGGTCAATAATCTCCGGGGTTGTCACTGTTTTTGGGTCGTCCAGGACAAGGCGCAACACAGGTGAAAAAATCACTACGTTTAATCTGGGCCACCCAGTTTTTGACGGTGGCATAAGATGGTGCATGATCTCCTAATATTTCTTTCAGAATGGCGTGAATTTCCTTCGGCGCCTTGCCTTGCAGAAAAAAAAAAGACTTGATAACAGCTCGCGTCTCCATATTTCTGAATTCGCGTTTGTCGACTGACATGCTTCCTTTCACTCTCTGTAAGAAGAAAAGACTTGCCAATCGGCATATGAAGAGACCCCTCTTTCCAACGACATTATCAATTCCATCCTACGACAACGGAAAGTAGGTCGGGCTAAGGTCTTATTAGCACCCCCTCGTTTCATAAAGTTTAATGGACAAAAATTGTGCTTAGCTTCATACCGGGTAATTTCTTCCGGAGACCAGCGTATCATACGCAGCGTGCAAATAGGAAGCAGAAATTTCATAGTGCGTTTAAATACGTAACAGAACTTTGAAAACTACAGTGCTGCCTCAAGCGGAGGTTCAGCAAGGTACAAGAAATTTGTTAGCTTTCCTTGGTCTCGGCTTCAGTCAGCACTGTCAATATTTAGCGTTGTAATCATTAGATACAGCAGTTTCTTCAGAAGGAATTAATAAGATCCAAAGAGATTGCAAAAAATTTAGGAATCTTAAGCTTCCTAAAACTGTCTGTCTTGGAAAGATCCATTCTTTAGTTCAGTAGATCATCACTTCGCAAGCAAACCGTACCACATTATTGTATACGACACTTAAAAAAAGAAATGTGAAAATTCGAACAGTGAAATTGTAGCCATAAGGAGCTCGAATGAAATTTGAATCCCATTGGTTAAGACGCGGCCATAATCCTTCCTCACATAATCATTTCCGTCTGCGAGAAACTTCAGACCAACGAGTGACAGACGACCCTTAGCTCCTGACGTCATGCCGTTTCCCGCAAAGTAAACCAAGCAACAGAAAATGGCTTTTGAAGAGAGACGATTCAGAAATCAGACCAAACCCTCCGTCTTGTAGGCACAAAACGACTGTTCTGTTGTCCGTACAGCGGTAGCAGCTTGGCATAAATCTTATGGAATAGTGATGCTGGAACTGACAATAAGGTCGAAACATGTAGTCCTGAAAAAATATACCATTTTTGTATATAAATAAAGTGTTGTGTTATTGACTGACGTGTTGTGTTTATATGTTATAACAATTTGGGATGGAAAACATCAAATTGATAGTCGGTCAGACTAATTCCATCAGTCGCTACAAGAACACAAGATCCAAGCTTTTAAAATGTTGTGACAACTCTTGGATGTGTCTTCTTGGAGTGCCTGAGGATGACCTTATAAGGTCGAAATATGTCGCCGTGACAAAACAATGAAACATTAACAACTCTTGGACCTGTCTTCTTGGAGTGCCTGAGGATGACCTTATAAGGTCGAAACATGTCGCCGTGTCAAAGCAATGAAACATAACTCTTGGATCTGTCTTCTTGGAGTGCCTGAGGATGACCTTATAATGTCGAAATATGTCGCCGTGACAAAACAATGAAACATAAACAACTCTTCGATCTGTCTTCTTGGAGTGCCTGATAATGACCTTATAAGGTCGAAACATGTCGTCGTGACAAAACAATGAAACATAAACAACTCTTGGATCTGTCTTCTTGGAGTGTCTGAGGATGGCCTTATAAGGTCGAAACATTTCGCAGTGACAAAATATACTATTTTTGTGTATAAATAAATTGTTGTGTTACCGACTGACTTGTATTTGTATTTATATAAAAAATATTGATAGAGGTTTTTGTGTGTTTCATAAGACGTAAGTGAGGTTACAGCCTGTCCAACACGAAACAAATACCATGTAACTTTTACTGAAACAACAAACTGAGCGGTAAAAAAGATGAGTTCTTATAGGATCCAAAATTAAAATATTAATTGAAGGAACAGGATGGAGAGGATTATATACAAAATCGATTCTAGGCAGAACTCATAAAACATTCTGTCCTGTTACACGGGGCATTTATACAGATTTTGTAATTCTTGTAATAAAACTAACAAGATGCACTGATTTCTCACATTTATTTTTAGAGTAGGCCCCTACATGTTTCAGACAGGGTTTCTGTCCATCATCAGGAGTCTAGTACTGTATACACAGCAACAGGTATATGTCATATAGGTTTTGCTGACTGCTAGCGGGATCATCACCACGAGTCCAGTACTCTATACACAACAATAGATATGTGTCATTCAGGCTATCCTGACTGCTTGTTAGTGGGATCATCATCATAATCATCAGTCCAGTACTGTATACACAGCAATAGGTATATGCCATTCAAGTTATCCTGACTGTAGCTAGTGGGATCATCATCATCAGGAGTCCAGTACTGTATACACAGCAATAGGTACATGTCAAACAAGTTATACTGACTGCTTGTTAGTGGGATCATCATCATCATCATCATCAGGAGTCCAGTACTGTATACACAGCAATAGGTATATGGCATGCAGGTTATGCTGACTGCTTGTTAGTGGGATCATCATCAGGGGTCCAGTACTGTATACACAGCAATAGGTATATGGCATGCAGGTTATACTGACTGCTTGTTAGTGGGATCATCATCATGAGTCCAGTACTGTATACACAGCAATAGGTATTTGTCATACAGGTTATACCGACTGCTTGTTAGTGGGAACATCATCAGGAGTCCAGTACTGTATACACAGCAATAGGTATGTGGCCTACAGTTTGTGCTGTCTGCTTGTTAGTGGGATCATCATCATCATCATCAGTCTAGTACTGTATACACAGCAATAGGTACATGTCATAAAGATTATCCTGACTGCTTGCTAGTGGGATTATCATCATCATCATCATCATCATCAGTCGAATACTGTATACACAGCAACAGGTATAGTTCATACAGGTTATTCTGACTGCTTGCTACCGGGATCAGGATGGAACTGCATAGAAGCATATACCTATTGCTGTGTATACAGTACTAGACCCCTGATGATGATCCCGCTGGCAAGCAGTCAGCATAACCTGTATGACGTACACCTGTTGCTGTGTATACAGTACTGGAATGATGATGATGATCCCACTAGCAAGCAGTCAGGATAACTTTTATGACATATACCTATTGCTGTGTATACAGTATTAGACTCCTGATGATGGACAGAAAACCTGTTCGAAACATGTGGAATTCTACTTCAAAGATAAATTTGAGAAATTAATGCATCTCGTTGGTTTTATTATAGGAATATATCACGATGCGCAGTCCTCTGAGTGTCAGATTTTGTAATGTTCTTTGTTAGCTATAAATTCGTAATGCAAGGAAGTTACGTAACGTAGGGTTCACCGCGACATCGTGGAGCTTTCGCCTAAACACTAATGCTATTGAAACGCAACAATTGATTCCCTTTTTACTGTTATTGACATACATGTATCAGTCAACAATATAAACCCGTGGTGTTTTGCCACGGGACAGCAACAAGGCAAACATTTCGAGCTACGAAATATTTCGTACGCCTGTTAACAACACATACGCACTCAGGGCTTCGTGTAATGGGTCAGACATTTCCATTCGATTTTAACCAAATTTCGAGTTTCTCTACAGAGTTTCGTAAATTTTCCAACATCAAATTTAGTAATATTAGTCCAACGGGAGCGGCGCTGATACATATAGACAGACGGACGGACAAACAGACATGACGAAGCCAATAGGTGTTTTTCGACTATTTATGTGAAATGCTAACAAAGAGACGTAATTTATCTCATAACGTTGTGTGTTTTGCTTTCGTATTTTATCAGATTATTATTATATTATAATATTATTGTTGGGAAGATAAAGTTTTGGAAGATAAAAAGAGCCTGAGCGTAAGCAATTGGACGAAAGTAGCGCAGAATAGAGATAGTTGGAAGAAAGTGGTTGAGCAAGCCAAAAAATTATATAGGTTGTAGAACTTTATAAGAAGAAGAACATGAAGAAGAATTTTATCCCAATTTTACGTTACTGTGGTACATTTACTTGGCATATTCCATTGTAATTAACTGATATAAACATGGTAATATATATATGTTCAAAACTTACTAAAGTTATAAATAATATTTTACTTGGCAAATTACTTTGTAATTAATTAATATAAAACGTGGTAAGTTATATATATATATATATATATATATATGTGTGTGTGTGTGTGTGTGTGTGTGTGTTCAAAACTTACTAAACTTATAAATAATATTTTATTTGGCATATTCCATTAAAATTAATTGATATAAAAGTGGTAAGCTATATATATATATGTATATGTTTAAAACTTACTAAAGTTATAAATAACATTTAATAAGTGCACCTTAATGGTTATATTCTTATTTCTTATTTGGAGGACAATATTAATATTTAGTACGTCTTTATTTTGCAATTCAGTTGTAGGGATGATTTTGTACTTGTTACTAATGCCAAAAAAAGAAAAAAAGAAACTAAATTCAATTTTGGACGAAATTTCTTATGAATCTTGTATTATAAGAACAGATTGGACTAGCATAATTATCAGAGTTTCTCTCTCTCGAAACGTCTAGAGTAAAATACCGAATTACACAGCGCACATTCCATAACGACATATATATATATATATATATATATATATATATATATATATATACAGGGGGTGCCAAAAAGGTATACACATTCTTGCGCTCCTCGAACGACAACCGTGATTCCGCCATTATCTTTGACTGTCCTGCCTGTCGCATGGTGACGCTAGCATTCACTTGATTAACGCCATTTTTTGAGCCAACGTCCTACTACATATTGCAACAGTAATTCAATTCAATTTCGAAAAGTAATACATAGATAACACATCTTAAAATGTGTATTTCTAAAAGCAATACGTCGATAATATCTCTTAAAATGTGTATTTCGAAAAGCAATACATAGGTAACATCTCTTAAAATGTGTATTTCGAAAAGCAATACATAGATAACATCTCCTAAAATGTGTATTACGAAAAGCAATACATAGATAACATCTCTTAAAATATGTATTTCGAAAAGGAATACATAGATAACATCTCTTAAAATGTGTACATATTTTTTGGCACCCACTGTGTGTGTGTATATATATATATATATATATATATATACGTAATATAGGAGAAAATGATGATCATGTCAGCACAGGTGTTGGGAAACCTCTTGTCACAAAATTGTTTGTGGAACAAACACTGATAACTTTGTTGCTATTTGGTGATAAACAATTTTATTGCAAAAAATCATCCAGACTGACGCCAATTAAGCGTCAAAACAGTAATGACTTTTAAGTTGATATAATGCATGAAAAGGCCGATGCACTTAGTCCAATCAATTTGTAATATTGTAAGGCGCATTTTATGCAAAATTTTCCTAGATCTATTCAAAGTCATGCAAATGTGATTTAATACTCATTTCCCTTTATTGTCTGATTTACATATCGCTCATAAAATAGCGATTTGTTGTAACCCATATAACTCTCCAAACTGAGATTCCCACATCACTAGATAACTGGGTCACAAACACACTTTCTGCCGAAATGTTGTATCCACAAAACAATCGCTTGTTCTCATACACACGTATAAGCATATCATGCTTGTACGTGTGTGCCTGTTAAGGAAGGGTCAAATTTTATCATTATCTTGTAAATCTTTTATATCGATACGTTATGACAATTGTTTCAGGAAAGATCTGAGTTGAAAATAATATAATTACATAAAGGTAAAAGTAAAGGTAAAGTGATTCCGTAACAGGCCCGGTGTGGCCCAGAGGAAGTGTAGAGGTATAGCTCTACTCTTCCATGACCGCGGCACTAGAAGAGGGTGAGTCGTCAGCAGCTTGCCTAGTTCACGATATGGCCACCGCAGAGATCTTCACTGTT
>Ga0123352_10020869_pt1 | contig 10435 bp, 6 predicted proteins | sample TergutLab28metaG_FD_89700 | JGI IMG/M metagenome (GOLD analysis project Ga0123352, IMG submission 89700) | Labiotermes labralis P1 segment gut microbial communities from Petit-Saut dam, French Guiana - Lab288 P1 | ecosystem: Host-associated > Arthropoda: Insects > Digestive system > Gut ... | reverse complement strand
TCTTCTTTCCCCCCCGGTCGTTTCCCCCCCCCCCCCCCTCCCAGTAATAAAGGTGCCTTATCACTTATTAAATATACTGTGGGACTCAAAATTGGTCTGGACGTTTTAGTGTAGAGAAAACTTCCTTGCATCTGCCGGTAGTCGAACCACGATTTCTCAGCCATTCAGCCCGTTGTCGAGTTATACCGACTGAGCTATCTGGGCTTCATTTTTTTGATATGACAATATTCGCTTGTTTACAGTAAGTGTTGCACATTATGTGACATAGGAAGGAAGGAAGGAAGGAAGGAAGGAAGGAAAGAGGGAAAGAAAGAAGGAAGAAAGGGAGGAAGGAAGGAAGGAAGGAAGGAAGGAAGGTAGGAAAGAAGGAGTGATTTTGCCTCAGTTCAAACCGAAAGTTGGGGCGTGTTTGTATTTATGTTCGGAACACAAACAGGTGTCAAATTCAGAGGAAGACGAAGCTCATTGTCACTGGAAACTGAAATTTAAATCAAGAAGAAGCCAAAGTATGCTTCACTTGTAGTGCAAGACGTTAGGACGGATGAGATGGAACAACCCTGAGAAGTTGGCGCGATGCAAAAGACTTAACTGTGCCCGAGCTCCTAAAATAGTACACACGAAACGCAAAGTATAGGGGGTTTTTTTTCTTCCCCGCTGCTTGACCGATGAGCGTTGGACCAGCGCTCTGCCCGACGCTCTGCCAGCGTTGCGTCGTACACCGCGTGACGGGGAGGCCGAGCAGTCGATGACGGGAGCTAGACAAACGATTTCAATGATAACCTTTAGAAGTTCTAGTAAAATGTCACTAGACCGTCGGGCCGGCGCTGATCTGTTAAGGAGAAAAGAAACACCCTATACATCAGTGCTTTGTTCCGTTAATGAGTTATTGTTTTGATTGCCACTCAAAGTCAGAGAAGAAATAGGGTCGAACTCGGTTATACCGCCATGAAAGGGACTGAATATTTTGTGTGGTTACTAACGAGTGTTGTTCTAACCGAGGAGTATAATGTCATGGTTAACAGCCAGGAAGTAATTGGTATCGCAGTATGTCTGACGCTATAAACGAGGTGTCGCACAAACCGATATCGTTATAACCGGGATTAACTGTTTTTATTCCTTGATTACGCGCGTCCGCAAAATCGCGAAAAGCGACTATTAATTTCTTCATGTCTGTCCGTCCGTCCGCATGGAACAACTCGGCTCCCACTGGAATTATTTTAATTAAAATTTATATTTGAATATTTTTTAAAAATCTGCCGAAAACCTTCCGAGTTTTATTAAAATATTACAAAAATAACTGATTATTGACGTAGTGTATGATGGCATCTTGTTGAATTCTTTTTAGAATTAGAAATTTTCTATCTATCTGACTGTCCGGTTTTTTTTAAACAGCTGTCGCCATCTTTCGGAAACCAAACGCCATTCCTCTCTGTTTCTCCGTTGATCTGTTTCTAAATTTCTTGTTGTCATGGCTGCTTGTACTCCTTCCATCCATGTTTTTCTTGGACGTCCTCTTTTCCTTCTCTCCCGTGGTATCTAGTCCATAATTAATTTTAGTATTCTCTCCTCTGGCATCCTTTTGACGTAGCCATACATTGTAGTCTTTCCTGCTCTGATATCTATGATGTCCGGCTTCCCTTTCACGCCCATTATTTCCTTTATATGTTCACTTTTTTTATTCTTTCCATCCTTGATTTTCTTGCTGATCTCCGTAGCACATCCATTTCTGTAGATAAAAATTGGAATTAGAAATCTTTTAGACAAAAATTGTAGAGAAAATCAAACACACATTTTATTCAGTAACTTTTGTTTTTCGAAAATCTTCCCATTTTACAGCCGGACAGGCCACAGGTGACAGTACAGAGCATGCGCATTGCATGCTGGATACCTAAGGCTACATACACACACTCATAATATGTAACACTTATTGCTTTTCTACTGCAACAGTAGTTGCACGGAAGTGCCCCAATGTTACGTTATACGTGAGTTGCCGGTCTTTTATATATTGTACTTTTTCAACACGTGATCGCGAGAAAGTTAAATACGTGTAGCCTAATACATAGAACGTTGCCACTTTTAAGCAGCCACTTTAAAGATACTAATACGTTTTAGCCGAACATTTTTGATATATTTGTTTCTTAGGTTTGCTGGCGTCAGTTACAGACGGTTCATAGCCTTACGTTTTTGGGTTTAATCTCTTAACTTATATTCAGAACCGTTGGTGATAGGAGGGGAGAGATTTAAACGGCTAAACAGTTGGGAGCTGACAACGGACGCTAGCAGGCCAGTGCGAATTCAGTCACATACGATTGTGGCGTGAGGGAGTTCAGAGAAGTGAATGTGTCAGTTTCCTAGAAAATGATCTAGTTGTTTTACTGGATATAGCATTCCATTTATTATATCAAGAATAAAATGAATACATAAAACATAAGTAAAAAGAAAATCACTAAAACTGAATTTGATTCTGTGAACCACACCCGTTTCCCGAAAGAGGATCGTCTACCAGACTGAGCGCGTCGGGACAACAAAGTTACGAAGGGTGATCGTGTGGAACATCTTATTCAATATCCTATTGTTTTCAGCTGCGAGGATATTCTGCATACTACTTGATAACTGTCCGTACTATCTAAAAAAAATTCGTCTTGTCCGTAATTAATGTGGGATGTAGAAGGCTACTAAGCGAAATTATGTAGACACATTTTCGGTACATCAGAATTTTAAAGTCGGTTCAGACTTAAAAGATAAATTCAGATGTGAAGAAACCGGCCGTAACGCTGTAAAGCTAATGGCTGATACAGCATTATAAAAAATTGAATGAACAAATATTTTACGCTATTTACTAAAGTTGTTTACAGAACTTGACACTCGACTTTGCCAAGCACATGTTATCCTCTTTTTGGCCATTATTGTCTCCCTACCGAAACCTTTCCCCTGAAGAGGTTAGGTACAGGATATAACTTCATATCTCTTTAATGAATATAGTACACATGCGCCCAGTGCCCTCCGGAGGTCGAACATGCAGATCTGTCTGGTATTTTATGCCTTCTTTATGCACAACGCATAACTTTGTCACAAAATTTGGTGTCTCACACAACCTAACAGATTTTGATGGATTGTAATATGCATTCTTATAACAAAACCAACGAGATGCACTAATATCTCAAATTTATTTTTGGAATAAAACTCTACATATTTCGGAGAGATCCTCTGTACATCATCAGGAGTCTAGCTCTGCACAAACAGCAATAAGTGTATGTCATACAGGTTTTGCTAACTGCTTGCTAGTAAGCAGTTAGCAAAACCTGTATTTTTCACGAATTTTCAGGTACGGGTACCACTGTGAAGTTTAGTATATTAGCTAGTAGGTGCAAGTACGTGACCACACTGAAACATATCTTTAACAAACCTTTTTTACAGAATGTAAAACTTTCTAAGAGTGCGTGTTTTATAATTTTAAAGGTGGGTGGAAAGTAAAGGATGCGTGCTGCAGAAAACCTGGCGGTAGGAATAGGAGTCCTTGGAAATACGTACTTGAGTCTTAATAATAATAATAACAATAAAGGTAAATTTCGACCACCCTTAGCTTACCATAAAGGCACAGAGAGGGACTAGATATATAGTTGTACTCTTTCTCTAACCTCGGCGCTAGATGGGTTGGGTGATTAAGGCCACGACCCGGCCGCTTTAACCCCAGTAATGACGCGGTACACATTATATAGGGGGCTGGGTGGGCCCCAGGGCTAGTCTGGACGGGTGCGGAAAATTTCGCCTCCACCAGGATTCGATTTCCTGACCGTACAGTCCGTAGTGTGTCACTATACTGACTATGCTAGCTCGACCCAAAATAATAATAGGTAACTGCTTCTTATAGGTTGTTCTGTTTTTGAACTCAGAAGTCTGATGGCTCTGAACAAGACAGGATGCAGTGTTGATTGTGTCAATAATATGGAAGTATTACTGTATATAATGCAGTGCTAATGGAGGGCGTCTGTGGATGCTGTGATGCTAACGACCCGTTGAACTTTCCAAGATATTTCAGAAAAGGTGCATTAACTTGGCGTTGGATAGCCGTCGATCGAAGATATTGGAACATTAAAACATACACAGTTCAGACGCTTAACACATAACTTGTGGCTGTGTAGACAGTAATGATGCAGTGTAGTATGTTTTTGAACTGTCTGTCAAACGTAAAGCTGGACAACAAGTGTGAAATCTCCTGCCCGTTCGCAGATGTTTTCAATCTAAACCGACAAATGAATGGCAAACAGGAGATGTCTGAGCGGCCATCTTGATGTGTGTTTTAGTTGTGGTTGACTTTAACACGTCGTCAGCATTACAGACTACATAACATTGAATGATTGGGCGTGTGGTGGACTATGAATGGTAACGGTATGGAAGTGAGCGGTTGTGAGTTTATCAAGGTATATCCCAGAATTTTCGTAGAGAGTCTGCGGAGAAACACGAAGATCCTCAGTAAGGGTAATGGTGTCCCGCCTGAAATTCGAAGCGCGCACCTTTCGAATACAAGTGTCGAGTAGTGTTTCCCAGGCGAGTACCGTCCGAATTCAAGTCACGGGTAGTGTTTCCCAGGCGTGCACCATCCGAATACAAGTCTCGGGTAGTGTTTCCCATGCGAGCACCTTCCTAATACAAGTCTCGGGTGGTGTTTCCCAGACGAGCACCGTCCGAATACAAGTATTGGGTGGTGTTTCCCAGGCGAGCACCGTCCGAATACAAGTCTCGGATAGTGTTTCCCAGGCGAACACCGTCCGAGTAGAAGTCTCGGGAGGTGCTTCCCAGGCGAACACCGTCCGAATAGAAGTCTCGGGGGGTGTTTCCCAGGTGAGCCCCATCCGAATACAAGTCTCGGGTAGTGTTTCCCAGACGAACACCGTCCGAATACAAGTCTCGGGTAGTGTTTCCCAGGCGAACACCTTCCGAATACAAGTCTGGGGGGGGGGGGGGTTCCAAACTTTTTGAGGGTGAGGATTCTTGCATAATAAAAAAAAAATGCCAACCTCCACATTCTTATCAGTTGTACTTCTAAACTCTGCTAAATAAGAAAATATACATCGACACGATTGTTATGAATGCAGTAAGCATTGCAAATAAATTAGCATTTTATTTACTCCACCAATAATAGGTGAGGGTAAAAGAGGGAGTAGAGCTTGGCTGAAGGAGCAAAACTTACTTTGAAATGATGCGCATTTGTGGAGCCCTTGGACAAACTCCGCGGCCCACGGCTTAGTAACCTCTAGTCTAGAGCCTTACCGCGACATTACCCTGCTCAGTGTGTAGCTTGTTATCTTCTTGTAGACCTTGTCTGTAGCGGGCAACAACATGTATTGACGTGTCGTTCACATGCACAGCAAGAAGCCAGAGGTGAAGGATGTATAATTAGCAGTTCATATTTGTGAAACAGTTTGTTATGTTATTATTTGTAGCAGTACTTTTGAACTTGGCCTTGTCACTGAAAGTAATCACAAAAGCGGGCCACCGAGGACGCACGTGTTGCCACTTGTATTCAGCAAGGGTAACAGACCATTAACTTAGGTCTTGTCGTCATCTTGTAGCTTTGTTCAGTCTTCTTCTTCTGCTTCTTCTTTCTTTTCTTCTTCTTCTTCTTCTTCTTCTTCTTCGTATTCAGCAAGAGTAACATACCACTAACAAGTCTTGTCGTCTTGTGGCTTTGATCAGGCTTCTTCTTCTTCTTCGTATTCAGCAAGAGTAATAGACCACTAACTTAGGTCTTGTCTTCATCTTGTAGCTTTGATCAGTCTTTTTCTTCTTCTTCTTCGTCTTCTTCTTCTTCTTCTTCATCATTACCTACAACATTTTAAAACATTTCTGACATTTTTTATTTCAATTAAATTGTTATTAAAATAACATTTCTGACATATTTGTTGGTACAAAATGGGTGTGGAATTTGGTTTCACGATCTTAGGGAAGAATCAATCATTCCGCCGCCTGCCTTACGACAGGCCCATAGCCCCTTCCAAGCAAGTTCTTCACAGAGTGCCATCTAGTGCCTCCTCTTTCAATTTACTGTACCCTCTCGTTTCCTTAAGGTCACCCAGTAGTGGCCTATGTCTTCTTCATCGTCTTACCGTCATTGTCATTCTTCTATCTTTCTGTCCCTAACGTGTTTGAGAAGGCAGTTCCTACGCAAGATGTGGGAAGAATAAAAGTTCTCGTGGTGTTCGTCTGGGTTACTATACCTTGTAGTCTTATAGGTGGATACTAAACTTTGCGAAAGAATTGCCCCCCCCCTCCCAATTTCTGTGTAAAAAAGGAACAGGATGTGGATGCTGTTAGGTTATGTAGTCAGATTACGAGAAACTGCGTCTCCTCGCCATGGTTGCTTCTACCCTGCAGATGCAGACGTGATGTGCTACTGAACACTTAGTATCCACCTAAAACAAGCGGTGTGTGAACCAAGCGGAATTCGCCTTCCTTCCTTCCTATAGAACCTGACTGCATCCTTACCCTACGCACTCCAGATGGAAACGTCGTTTCTTCTCCTCCCGAAATGCTGATATCCACGTACTTTATCTCGTCACTTCACAGCCACAAACGATCTCTTCTTGTGGTCAAAACTTGGTAGTTATACAGAGCGAGAACGAAATGCCGGGCAGAATGTTTGGAACTGAGATAGATGGTGAGGTGGCAGAGAAATGGGGAAAATATGAGGATTTGAACATTTTGTAGTCTTTGTCTATTGTGATTAGGCTGATTAGGCTTAAGTTCTTGAGACTGGACACAGGATGAAAAGGAAATGTTTATATGTCAAGACGTTTGATTGGACGACTTCCTGGGAGAAAGATCTGTACGGCGATGTAAGCGTGTGTGTATATTAAGCCTTTAGGGGAACTCTGTAAGCACTCTTCTAACCACTGCTTCCTGATTTGCGAAAGAGCCTTGCTTTATTGAAAGTTTCCATGCTTCACCTATTTGTCCTTCTGGTAAGAACAACATGCAGATGAAGATGAGTAGCGGTCTGGAACACTGGTATTGTGACACTGACAGAGGAGAACGAAGTACTCGGAGAAAAACTTATCCAGTGCTACTTTGCCCACCTAAAATCTTACATGGACTGACCTGGGCTCGAACACACGCCTCCGCGGTAACCGGAGTTATAGTTTAAGATTCAGTTAATACTGCGCAGCAAACACACCTCGTCTCAGTCGTTACAACAAAAGCCAACGAATGCACACAATTCGTTAGAATTACGATAGTGTTTTAATATGACGATTCTAAATTTTCGGGCCTCACTGGTCCATCTTCAGGGAGTGTACAGTTGTGTAAAACAATATATGAACCTTATTATCATCCGCAATATGCAGTAGCACTGTTGTATGTGAATCATACATTGACGAATTTAGAACAGTGCTACTGCTCAATAGAGATGATAATAAGGTTAAACGATTGTTTTATGCAGGTGTACAATGCCTGTTGATGGGTCATTGAGACCAAAAAAAGTAGGATTTGGCGTATTAAAACACTACTGCAATTATAGGGAATTGCTTGCATTTGTTGGTTTACATTGTAACAATTGAATCAAAATTTACGGAATGGAAAAAAAAAAATTGCGTCTCGTTTACCGAACCCAGTCATTTAATGCTGTGTGAGGAAATAATCGTGGTTTTTGTAGATCCGTAGAAACACAAAATACACTGCGGGCAGAACGTAGAATTTTAATGCTAAATCTGGTACATATGTATAGTAATCACTGGGCTTTAAATGTTTAAAGCTTCTCATAGGTACGATGTGCGTGGAGTTGGCTCGTTTCATTCTGTAGATACAGTCACTTCCTGGTCAGATATCATTCACTGTGTTTCGGTGAGAGTTTCCGCACTGGAGATAAGCTTCAAGGTTCGGCACGATCAAGAACAGATGTACTCGTATGTAGTGCAGGCACAGAATATTGTCCCAGATATGAGTGGGCCATGAGCTTATCAAAAGTGACAGTAAAGTTTCATGAACACCTTGTACAGCTGTGGGTTTTGTTATCCTGCAGTATTATTAAGACACGATGGGAATTCTTGGATCGGATTGGACAGAACTGTGACAAAGGTGGAGCCTAGCTGGATAGAACTGTGAGAATGGTGGAGCCTAGCTGGATAGAAGTGTGAGAATGGTGAAGCCTAGCTGGATAGAACTGTGACAAAGGTGGAGCCTAGCTGGATAGAACTATGAGAACGGTGAAGCCTAGCTGGATAGAACTGTGACAAAGGTGTAGCCTGGCTGGATAGAACTGTGAGAATGGTGAAGCCTAGCTGGATAGAACTGTGACAAAGGTGGAGCCTAGTTGGATAGAACTGTGAGAATGGTGGAGCCTAGCTGGATAGAACTGTGAGAATGGTGAAGCCTAGCTGGATAGAACTGTGACAAAGGTGGAGCCTAGCAGGATAGAACTGTGAGAATGGTGGAGCCTAGCTGGATAGAACTGTGAGAATGGTGGAGCCTAGCTGGATAGAACTGTGACAAAGGTGGAGCCTAGCTGGATGGAACTGTGAGAATGGTGGAGCCTAGCTGGATAGAACTGTGGAAATGGTGAAGCCTAGCTGGATAGAACTGTGACAAAGGTGGAGCCTAGCTGGATAGAACTGTGAGAACGGTGAAGCCTTGCTGGATAGAACTGTGACAAAGGTGGAGCCTAGCTGGATAGAACTGTGAAGCCTAGCTGGATAGAACTGTGAGAATGGTGAAGCCTAGCTGGATAGAACTGTGAGAATGGTGAAGCCTAGCTGAATAGAACTGTGACAAAGGTGGAGCCTAGCTGGATAGAACCGTGATAATGGTGGAGCCTAGCTGGGTAGAACTGTGAGAATGGTGGAGCCTAACTGTATAGAACAACGAGAATGGTGGAGCCTAGCTGGATAGAACTGTGAGAATGGTGGAGCCTAGCTGGATAAAACCGTGAGAATGTTGGAGCCTAACTGGATAGAACTGTGAGAATGGTGGAGCCTAGCTGGATAGAACCGTGAGAATGGTGGAACCTAGCTGGATAGAACTGTGAGAATGGTGGAGCCTAGCTGGAAAGAAACGTGAGAATAGTGGAGCCTAGCTGGATAGAACTTTGAGAATAGTGAAGCCCAGCTGGATAGAACTGTGGGAAAGGTGGAGCCTAACTGAATAGAACTGTGAGATGTTGGAACCTAGCTGGATAGAAATGCCTTAAGATTGTGCCTAATGCCGGGATGTAGAATATGCGGTCCTGAGATTTCGGGTTATACTAACAGTTATTCTGAAGTTGCTAAAAATCCAACAACACAAAATTGAATGTAGTTACACAGAAAATCCTGCAAGGCCAATACAATACTCCGGCTTTGGGTGATGTAATATTCTTACAGTCTATTTCTGTACTTGGAACATTAATTTTAACGAAATTCTTCTTGCTTCTCACTTCCCAATAGGTTTCATCATCAGAATTTCCAATGCATTTCTTGTTTCTGAGAGACACATGTATCTTTAATTTTACTACCCTAAATGTAGTGTCTGATGTGCACAAACCCACGTTTTCTCCTTCCGTCTTCCACATAACACGCCTTGGGGCCAAATACACTTCCACACGATCGTATTCCTCCACAGCAACCGTTTGAAGTATTGGATTGTTTGTGCCCTACGCTTCGAGACATCGTGACGTACGTATATTTGCTAACTTTGCACTTCTCAATGTTTGCCTTTGCAAAGGTCACTTCTCAATTAATTTACGATATAGGATTGATCCACAAACAACTTTGGAGGCCATACGTTGATTGAAGTTACATAAACAACAGTTTCAATTTAGTGTGTTGTGACCATGATAGTTCACCCTTTACTTACTGATGTTTATGTGAATACTTTTTTTTCATTTGGTGTATTTCTATGGCAAAACATAACTTGTGTTTTTGAAAAGCTATGTAAATTTATGTTTTAACTTTAAGCTGTGGCTGGCCGCTAACTATTATCGCATTTTCTCAAGCTTCAGATAAATATAGACGGTAATTTTTTTTTTTTTGTAAAATGTACCGTATATAGATCTTAGCGCATGAGTGTTGAATACATTATATTTGTTTGCTTTTACCTTCGCAAGGAAATTGTATAGAATTTTATGGAAAGAGTACAAGCTGATATGTACTATGTAGGCCTATTATTCAATACCTGTTTTATTTGATTGACTGAGTAGATGGGACCACCGTAATAGCTGCGATTCCTTTGGTCTGCAAGCCGTCTAGATTTACTTTCTCACTTGTTAAATGGTCTTAAAATGACGAAAGCATCACCTCCGGATAAAATATACAGGAATAGCAAACTTTTCTCCCCCCCCCCCCCCCCCCAAACCCCCCCCCCCCCAAATCACAATCCCCCAACCCATGTTTGACTACAAACAGAGCCACCGTAACAACAAACACTCCAAACAATCCCACATACAAGAGAATACAACAATATACCT
>Ga0123352_10020868_pt1 | contig 10436 bp, 8 predicted proteins | sample TergutLab28metaG_FD_89700 | JGI IMG/M metagenome (GOLD analysis project Ga0123352, IMG submission 89700) | Labiotermes labralis P1 segment gut microbial communities from Petit-Saut dam, French Guiana - Lab288 P1 | ecosystem: Host-associated > Arthropoda: Insects > Digestive system > Gut ... | reverse complement strand
TTTTCGCCCATCAAAAATTGTAAATTAAATGTGAATAATATAATTTTACCTGCGGTTTTTTATCAATGTGAAACCCAAAAGACTTTCCTTTCCAAGCCCCCCCCCCCCCCGTATTTCTGAAGCAGCTTTGTTTTTTTCCAAGTTCCCAGGCTTCGCCGCGTTGTAGACTCCAGCTGAAATGTGATTGCACATGGTGACGCACGGGAGGGGAAGTGAAGGGGGAAACTGGCGAATGGAGTGTGTAGCCAGTGCTCTTCACACTACCTCGGAACATGGTGTATGCAGCATTACTACCGTTGATGCGCACACCTCGGCTGCCAGTTGTCGACAGAACTGACGCCCCCGCCGATTTAAACGGACTCGTCCGTTTCGCCGAAAGACGAAATCTGGTTTCTGCGCGTGTGCCATCACATTTCAATTGGCCTCTACTCGTTGTGAGAGTAGCAAGAAGACGAACACAATTAGGAAGCATTTGTGGTACAGTACGGTACCGACTTGCAGCTTGTGTTGCTCTTTGTCTTCTGCTAAAGCAAAGCCTTTGCACTGGGCTGATTCTCCAAGAAACGTTGTCTACGTGGGTCAAGTATTTAGTTTATCTCATGCTTCGTGACTGGTGGCACACACAAGCATGCCGGAGTGAAACACGTCATATTCTCTAAAAGAGGATAAAAAAGTGTTTCTGAAACACTAATACAAAACGGTACTATAACACGTTGCTGATACCAGTGCCCGCGCGGTCTAAGGCCTGGGACTACGGCCGCTAGATGACGGGACTGCGGGTTCGAATCCCGCGAGTGGCATGGATGTCTGTCTTTTGAGAGTGTTGTGTGTTAGCAGGTTGAGGTCTCTGCGATGGGGCCGATCATACGTCTAGAGGAGTCCTATCAAATGTGGTGTGTCTGTGATCTCAAAATCTCAACAGTGAGGTCTAGGCCGATTACAGCTGTTAAGCCATAACAAATATATTACCTTCTATTAATGTCACAGCCATCACAGAATACGTTAGGCGATAAGATTAATCGCTAGATCTAAGGCAACTTACAACCAGTTACGATGCGTACAGATGATGGGAATTAACAGAATTTTACCGTACATGACTTACTAGATGTTTACGTGCGAAACACACTATGAAGAATACTTTAGGCAGGATCTGAAACAATCGGCCACGGTCAATCAAAGTCAAAAACCACCCCGCAAAGCTCTACAGAGTATATTCCTCTTTTAATAACATTATAATGGATCAACAAGCCAGAAAATTTCCGGTCCTTTATTGAAAAAGAAACTTTATTTTCATGTTAATAACAGCCTGTCACTGGACCCTATCCTCCGCCATATTAACCCCAGTCACTCCCTCAAATCCACTTCCTTAAAGAATTGTTCTATTTGTCTTCTCCCATAATGGTTTAGACGTACAAATTGCAATACAACCCCTTCCCAAATAGAATGGTTTTTATTTTAGGATATTTAATAACATTGTTTCAATATTGAAGTTTATATAAGTAGCGTCGAATGTGATGGGACGGTAATCGTGCACGGAAACACGACGATCTAGAAAACTACACTATTTTGGGACACTGAAGAAACCTGGCAAGAAAACGAATCAGAGTAGCTGGTAAGGGGTTAAGCTGAAACTGAATGTAATTCTACAGTTACAACTAAACTAACTGCTGTTCACTTAATCTTAGTAATTAACAAAATTAAAGCACAAAATCTTGTTTTATAATAAGTGTATTATATGCTGTGTAATACAATTTTGACCTCCTGATGATGAGCACATTGTGCTCGAAACATGTAGAGGCATACAATATACTTATTATAAAACAAGATTTTGTGCATTAAGTTGGTTAATTACTACGATTATACTGAGATGCAGGGTCAGCAAAACATGAAAATTAGCTGTTCACTTGTTCTCCTGCAACCTGAGCACCGCAAGAGCCGTAAGCAGATGGTGAAAAGTGAAGTTCATTAAAATTAAGTACATAAAGTTGATAGTTGTAGCAGTTGCAGGGATGGCGCTTCATTACTGACGTCACGACGCGACGCCGTGTCCGATAAGTGACTCGTGCTGTTAGTAATTCCTGTTCCTCGTCGTCACAGCGGCGCCGAGCGTACATGAGGCGTCGGGTGGCCTGGATAATTTTACTGCATTCAGAAGTGGCATCTGCTACATATCTACCACAGAATGGTCTGAAGTTCAGTTAACAAACGTTTGCCAGATATTCCGAGTGCATTTATCTTACATCGAAGGGCGTTCATTTCACATTACGTGGTTGACTGATAAAACATACTTTCCGGTTTTTCTCAACTCTAAATTAAGCCTAAATGTTTTACATGGTGGTCTCTTAAGTAAATATCCGCATGTTTTAGATTATGGCGTGTTAAACATCACTATTATTTCAGATAGCGTTTTACGCCAAACTTTACTATTGTTTTAGATGATGGTGTGTTACAATAAACACAGCTGCTTCAGTTGATGTTGTGTTACAGCGAAAACCACTAATATTTCAGACTTCTCCAATAATCCTGTGGATCTAAACTCATACGGTTGTTCAGTTATAGACAGCAACTCTCTCTAAAGCCTCTAATAAACAGGAATAATTACGTACACCAGATGATGTAAACATGCCCAGCTTTTTAAACGCTGTCTTTAAAAGAAAAAGAATAAGTTGGACAGTGTCCAAAATAATGCCCTATTTACTCAGACTCTCTGCTGCAATAATAGAACAGTATAACATTACAAGCTGTGACCGTACATTCTTGATCCTCATAACGAAAGTCAAGAAGCAAATATGTACTTTATTTAACAAAACATCATAATAGTTTACAATAAAGCATCTAAACTTTATTCACATAAAAACTGCCGACATGTTCAGCCCTAGGAAAATCATAAGGGAAATCAAATTGCTATATACATAGGGAAATAATACTGAAGTTTTAAACAATACAATGTAATTGAGTCGTTAAAACCTTCGGTATTCTTCCTCTAATAATGAGATAATTATAATCTCCCTCACGGCAGTTGTAAGGCGGAAACAGATCAGAAATATATGGATAAATAAAGGAGATAAGCTTACGTTTGTACTACGATGATGTATTCTCAAATAAAGCAGCACTGTTAGTGCGTGGTTTCCAATCAACACATACACAAAGATAATATCTTGAGAGTAGCCCTTATTTATATGAAATACGCTAAACATACGGGGCCTGTATTTTACTGGATGTACTTGAAAAACTTCGCAGAATTCAAGTGAATGGTTTTTATGACACATGGCAAATTTTGTTGCAGAGACCAAATATACTTTCGTTTTCATAACAAATACCTCGGTCGTGTCGTCAGGACAGACACAGACTTTCCGTAACAGAATTGCACTGTAAAAAATTTAAATATTTAGTAAATAATTTCAGGAAAGAACAGAGAAATTCTGGACTTATAAGTAACAGCGCGGGTTTAGCATTTACAAGTAGCATTTGCATGTGATTTCAATGTTAATTTCCCTATAAATCCGACCTGCAGCGCAACTGTATCGCATCATTTTTAGTCTTACCTGTGCCTTCAGAATTTTGTATGTAACTGTCACAGCGATGTGTGTGAAACTTGGTCTCCTAGGCAAGAGTCAAAAACAGGAATGAGAGCCTTTGTGAAAACGGTGACAAAAAGGAAACTTTACTAAGTGAGAGAGAGAGAGGAAGTAACAGAAGGTGCAGAAAATTGTGTAATGGGAAAACTCGTTAATGTTTACCGTTTACCAAATTCTATTAGGATAGTTAGATAAACAACGACGAGATGGGCACTGCATTCAGCACGTACAGGAAGGACCGCTTGGGGGATCTAGCCAGAGAGAGAGAGAGAGAGAGAATAATCATGGTAAAAGAGACATTTAACAAGAAAGGCGACGTGTATGTAACATAACATTGAGGCGCGTTCGTGCTACCAATTTTGCAGTAGAGAAGCAATAATTATTGCATATTCTGAGTGTGTGTTTGTAGCTTTTGGTATTCAGCATGCATTGCGTATGCGATAAATTGTATTGCCATCTGTGGCCTGTCCGACTCTACAACATTTTTTTCGCGTTGTCTCATTAACGGCACCATTTCGAAAAAGCTATTAGAACATAAAATGTGTGTTTTGATTTTCTCTACAATGCTGTCTCCAATAATTCTTATTCTAATTAGAATTGTCCGAGATATGATAAACATGTTTAATGGTTTCCATGTGTCGTATCCGTTATTCTTGTCAGGTATTAATGAAACGATTTTTTAGACAGATTTTCTAACGACCCACAAATATAAAATTTCACTAATATCCGTCCAGTGAAAGCCGAATTATCCCACGCGAACGGTCAGACATGACGCAGCTAATGGTCGTTTTTCAAAATTTTGCGAACGCGCCTAAAACCTGGATTTTAAGTGTATCGAATTAATTAAACATTCAAAACAGGTTAGAGTGGCGTGTTACTCTAACCATGAAAATGAACATCAATTTAAGAAAAGGAAGAGGTTTACGGAGAGATTAACAAATTTCTAGTAAGGCTAAATTGGGCTTAGATACACAGAAATGTTGGTGTAATTTTCTGTAAAACAGCAAGGAAAAAGTGCGATTTGGACTACTTATTTGCTGAAACTGACTACCGCCCCTTACCACTTGGCACTGCACTTTCAGCCGAAGGCGCGTTCGTGACTCTTGGAAATGTGTAAGACTGTGGATAGTTATCGGGAATGATGAATTGGAACCCCAGTAAAGGATCAGTGGACGACCGCAGGAAATATCACCAAGTCTCAGATTAGAACAACGGTCGTACAGTTGGACTGGCCTTCCGATTACACGAGTCTCTTGGTAAGAGAACATTGAACTAGCCTGTCCAAAGCGTTTTAGGCTCCGAGCCATTTCTAAGTAGTAATAAAAATCACGGTGGCTGTGCGGTCTAAGGAATGGGTCTGCGGCCGTTCGCTTGCTGGGATTTGAGCTTCGAATCCCGCCGAGGGCATGGACGTCTGTCTCTTGTGAGTGTTATGTGTTGTCAGGTAGAGGCCGATCACTCGCCCAGAGGAGTCCTACCGATTATGGTGTAACTGAGTGTGATCTCGAAATCTAAAAAATGAGGAGGTTCAGTCCCACGAAGGATGTCCAGCGAAAAAAAAAAATAAAAGTATTAATTCATGATAATGTTATTCCGCGTTTCATAACAAAATTTACGCAATATGCCATTACACTGCATACAAAAGAAAGGAATCCGAATTAATGCAAAACGGTTCTTAATTTACCTTATAAAAGAGAAGGCATAAACTTATAAATATATTGGTTTTTTAACGCAAGGTGGTCCAAAAAGTCAGGTAAAAGGAAGGATGCAGGAAGGTCACTAAATGGTCCAGTCGGAATAGTCAGTAACCGGGTCGAGACTCGAGCCGCGTACTCCTTCAGTACAAGTCAGAAACTTTACCACTTGATAGAACTTGCTCAATTTATACAAACAAATTAAGGATAAATGTTTTTATTCAAGACAATAGAGCCCAGTGCCGTTTGGCAATTTCAGTGTAACCCCCTGGGGGTACGGCGGAAGGGGGATACTTTTCATCCCAGGGAATGTGATAGCTGTTGGAAACAGTAGCCTTGCCAAAATATCCCAACCCTACAGCTTTTCAGCTGACGCAAGCGGAAAAACGCAGGAGGTCTTGATGGTGGTAGAAGAGAGCAAAATCTACTATCTCCCTTACAGTTTTCACGCAACCTAACACCAAGTCACCAGCGTTCTCCAGCAATATGACTGTCCGTCTCGCCTAAGTTAAGTTCGCGATAACTGCGCCACAAATCAGCTTCACCTAATTTGAAACTCGCAAGGTTGTATTCTCAATGAAGGCATCACGATGTGCTTGGGATTCAATTTACGTTACACAGTATATGTCAGCACCATCTTTTTTATTCTTAAGCAAGGTTACATTTTTCGACTAAAAGTTAGTCATCTTCAGGCCCTTACAACATTTTCGTTACCAGATGCTTTGCCCACTTTGGGATCGCATAGTGTTTACAATTGTGGAATACATCTAGTTAAAACTTTCTAAAAAAGTTTTGTTTATAAAGTGTGTTATTTACAGACTGCGTCTAAACACTAAAATATTAACAATTCTTCCTTAACAGTACGTTAAAACGCACTCTTAAGGAAGAATTCGCACGAAATGCAGGTCTCAGAAAAATTGTGAATGTGGCCCTGATGCTACTACTTTTATAACTACTGCCCACTGTGTTTCAGGGGCGTAACCTCTTGACTGGGGTTCAGCTAAACTGGCTTTCGAAAGAACCCAAGGAACACCAATTCCACGGTCTCTGTTCAACTTCATTGCAATTCGATTCGCATACGGATATTTCGAAATTCTAAAAGTTCGAAACGTCGTTCCTGTTCCAGTACACAAATTTGTGGTACGCAATGGTGGAATCCGTCGCTGATATTGTTGTGGGAACCGCTGTGTTCGTCAGCTTCAATCTTCACAAAATCGACAAGATACTTCAAATTATGACTGATCTTCATTAAATAACTTTAAATTAACATTCAAACCAGTCGTCTTAGCGCTATGCACTTTCTGTCTGCATGTTGCATAGCTTACGACACAATCGGCAAAATGGTTCATCTCTTGCATCCGCTTTTGATTCATACACCATTTCTTAAATGAGACCCCACACGTGGAAACATAGGAGTCCGAGATGTGACTAAAGGCTAATGTTTCTGTCAGAATTGCGTGCATTTCCTTCGGCGCCTTGCCTTACAGGAAAAAAAAACTTGACAGCTCGCGTCTCGATGCTGTTGAAATAGCGCGCGTCCCTGACATGCTTCCGAGCTTGTTTCCTTCCTGGTCGGGCTAAGGACTTATCAGCGTCCCGGTACTTCACAGAAAGAAGGCACCATGTATACTAGAATTTTAGGTTCGGCGGGCGTGTATACACGTAACCTAGCAGGGAGATTTTCATACAGAATCCAGCTCAGGTATGTTTCAATAATTCTTGAACTTCACATATCCACAGCCCCGTAATCAATAAAAGAGTCGCACCACTTTCATATAACATTTCTACCTGGAAATGACTTCAGGGATAAGATACTTCCGGACTGCCATAAGAACATGAACAACATTACACAGAAGTATCCGCGAAATAATTATGTAAACAGACTGTCCGAAAGGAAACTTGGATTATAATTACCAAAAATTTACTGCTCACTCTGATACAAGGTAAGCATGTTGAATTATTCACGTACATTGCCTTAAACTAAAGGCCGATTCCTATGCATGCTCGAAATCAGGAGAAAATAATTCACTAATACGCGAAAGTTGTGGATTAAAGAAGAATAATTCTCTTCACTTGTGTATACGCGCGCCGCAAATATAAAATTTCGTCAAATATGATGTACAGAGAAATAAAACATTATTACTCAGAATAAAACACCAGTGTAAAAAACAAGATTAATTTTATCTACATGCATGTATCCCTGGTAAGATAAAGGACAAAATCCACACATAAGAGAAAGTATTTCCCTCACTCATGGCAACAGAATGTAATTCCGGTTTTTTTTCTGTTCAGATTTAGTTCGAATTCGCACTGATGAAAAATTAACAGGCAAATTCGTTCCCTTTTTACACAGAAAGTTACACACAGTGCTAGGATTTAAATAATTAACATCAGAAAATGGAATGAACAGTTAGTAATTTTGTGCCATTTAGAGTGAATTGACTATCTGAAATGCAATCTTCTGTATACGTACGTGTATTCATATATATGGCCGGGACGTAATTTATTTAACCTCTTGAATATTTAAAGACAAAAATTAACGGACTGTTTGCATTCACTTATCTCAATACTAGCTGGACACATTTTCCACTTTCAGTACCGTAAATAACTGAACTGTATGATCCAGAAAGTAATACATGTTCAGAACGTAACATGGAACGACCCAGAAGCCAATATGTTTCAAACGCAATATGTATACCGACGTTAACTCAAAATATAGCCCAAAACTTTCTCTACACATTAAGCCTAATTTCGACAGTGCAAATTTTTCGTGTCATGCAACATTCAATTTTAATAAAACGTAACAAACAACACAAACTTTGTGGTGAAATATTAACAAATTTCAAATAGGTAACATTTACAAATTCGGTACCTGCCCCACGGAAAACACGCTGTTTCTCCATTGTAATAGCGAAGTCTTTGATAATGTTGAGAAAAATCACGCCTGTTTGTTCTGAGAATTATACGAAACGTATAAATACAGTCCGTGAACGAAATTAAAACCCCTCTAAACTGTACGGTAAATACTAAACTGTAAACATTACAACAAGCACGTAGGCATCAAGAGTGGTGGGTAGTTATACACCAAGCATGTGTCACGCAGTCCTATGCAAGAAGTGTAGAGTAGCTACGGAGGCGTCTTTGGCACATTAAGTAGGAATAGGGGGTAGTAACTGCTACATCCGTGACATGTTGCCTTATGCGGGAATATGGGAGTAGTTACAGCTGTATCATGCTGCTTTTGTTAAATATAGTGGAAAGTAGGCACAGTACAAATGAGTTAGGAATTTACTGTCATTTGTTTTCCCACACTTCAAATTCTATGACGGTGAGAATATTTGGGAAAAACTGACAGGATGGTATTGACGGAGAATGGAATGATCAGAATGGTCTTGAAAGATTAGTGGGAAAGTCTGGATAGCAAGGAAAGATTCGAGATTAATTCGAAAATTAGATGATAATATTGCAAATAATATTGGAGATGTGGGATGAGAGTTTTGTGTGTGAGTCAACTGGCCCAGGGTAGGATTGAATGACGGGCTGTACCGAAATAAAATCGAGTTGATATAAACAAGGAAAATTTTGCTAGCTCAGCGATTATTGGCTTCACCATCAAGATTCTGATTTGGAGAATTAGTTAGTCTAAAATATTTTTACGAACTCGAGTTCACCTCTCAGCCATCACGGGTTTCTCAGGACGTATAAATAACAGAATCACAAAACGGAAGTAGAGAAAAACTGAACTTCTGGGAGTGCCGAAGTGTGTTGCAATAATTGCTGCTTGAACTGCTGCAAAAACACAGCCCAATAGTGACCCGGATTGCCGAATATGTCACGCCATGTCATGGCTCAGTTCGTTATATATCACTTATTCATATGTAATAATGACGATTGGTAATGGCAGCACAGTGGTCGTTTCGCAATTTTCCGAAAGGGTGTGCCACTAAACCGATAGTTATGAGCAGATGAATGACGAATTACAGCAGTGAGCTCGCCCTCTCTTTCATGTCCGTTAGGTTATTCACCGCACTTTCCCTGTATACACAGCTATACCGCTGATCCAGTCATATACAGATATTAAGAGAGTAGGTTTTACTCCTAGACAATATAGAAAAGTTTAAACGTGGGATGTTCAATCGTCATTCTAAATAAAAAAATCTTGACCCCATTATAAAAGCACTTAATTTTTTGGTGTAATTTTCGATATCTAATTTCATTTAAAATGCCATTAAAATAAATTTTCATACATGCAATAAAATGTGTTTATTTATGCATGTTTTTAAAAACAATTATATAAATAAACACAAATTAACCGTAAATGAAACTGACCTTCATGTATTCAGTAAAACCTGCTTTATTAATCTATACACAACTACATGCTAGAAGTAAAGACACATAAACTCTCAAAACGTAAAACAATTCAACTCTCAGAATCTGGCGCTTCTGGGTTTTTGAGTTGCGTCAAATCGCCGAGGTTATATGCTTTCGGTAATTGAGGTTCCAAAGATGGTTGTTTCATTTTCATTGCAACAACCATGATATGACAGAGTTACAAACTTGTAAACCGCTGCACAAAAAGATTTCAAACCCACAAATAAATTATGTACAAATTGTTGTATATCAGTCTACGAGCTCATGCATGGAGACTGCGAAAAGCTTCTAATTTTTATCTCCTGAACTTAATGTAGTCAGTATTTTGAATTAGTATCTTTCCACAAGTAAAATAAAAATAATTTATTTAAATATCCGTGTAATATAAACCAACAAGATGCATTATTTTATATTCATTTATTTCAATAATAAGCTGCTATATGTTTCGAGCAGACTTGCTGCTCATCATCAGGAGGATCAACTCTGTATAAACAGCAATTGGTATATTTATCTCAGTAATTAACCAACTTGATGTAAAAAAATTTTTTTTTACAATAAGTTTATTTTATGCCTCAACATGTTTCGAACACATGTGCTCATCATCAGTAGGTCCTCTCTCAACCCGTGCACGAGACTGCCACCTATAGGTGTGATGATACCAGAGGCCGTGTAATGCAATTTTGACCTCCTGATGATGAGCACATGTGCTCGAAACATGTTGAGGCATAAAATAAACTTATTGTAGAACAAAAATTTTGTCCATCAAGTTGGTTAATTACTGAGATAAATATAC
>Ga0123352_10020866_pt1 | contig 10437 bp, 9 predicted proteins | sample TergutLab28metaG_FD_89700 | JGI IMG/M metagenome (GOLD analysis project Ga0123352, IMG submission 89700) | Labiotermes labralis P1 segment gut microbial communities from Petit-Saut dam, French Guiana - Lab288 P1 | ecosystem: Host-associated > Arthropoda: Insects > Digestive system > Gut ... | reverse complement strand
TGACCCAATGACCTGTAGTAATTACAGGGGAATATCACTACTTAACACAGCTTATAAAATCCTCTCCTATATTATATATGTCCGCCTTTCAGAATATACTGAAAGAATTATAGGCACATATCATTTCGGCTTTCGAAAAGGGAAATTAACTATCAATCAGATCTTCACTTTAAGTCAAATTATGGAAAAGACAGTCGAAAATCAAATTGGAATACATCATTTGTTCATGGACTTTAAATCAACCTACGACAGTATCCATCGAGAGAAGCTTCTTTGTGCCATGTCGGAATTTGGTATTCCATCTAAACTGATAAGATTGGTCAAATCAACATGACCAATGTCTCATCTGTCAGAGCCAATACCTACTACACGTGGATTGAAACAAGGCAATGCACTGGCATGCCTTCTCTTCAATATAGCCCTGGAAAAAGGTATACGGGACTCGGGCATTCAAACTAGAGGAACCATCTTCTTTAAGACCGTACAGATCTTGGCCTATGCAGATGACATCGATTTAATGGCACGCACAACACCTGGACTTAACGAAGCCTTCTTAAAGTTGGAGAAATCTGCAAGAAATATGGGATAGATAATAAATCAAGAGAAGACGGTATACATGTACAGTGGAAAGGACGCATCATCACGTCAGGACCTTGTAATAGGAAATTACATATTTAAGAGAGTGGACAATTTTAAATATCTGGGTACAGTAGTCAATAAAATGAATGATAAAACAGTAGAAGTGAATGCTCGATTGATAATGGCCAACAGAGCATATTATGGGTTACAAAACCATGTGAAATCAAGGATTATATCCAGGAAGACCAAAACACTCCTCTTCAAAACATTAATTAGACCGGTACTTATATATGGGGCAGAAACAGGGCGCTATCTAAGCAAGATGAATATCATCTTAGTATTTTTGAGCGCAAAATCCTCCGGAGAATTTATGGCCCAGTGATTGATAGAGAGAATGGCGAATTAGAACTAATCGAGAACTTTATCAATTGTATGATGAGAAAGACATTGTGAAATTTTTTAAGCTGAGTAGACTGAGATGGGCAGGACATGTCATGCGCCAGGATGACGACGATGTAGCCAGGAGAGTCCTCCTTAGTGAGCAAGGAGGAAAGCGTCCAAGAGGTAGACCCAGGTTGCGGTGGTAAGACGGAGTGAAGGAAGATGTAGCAAAGCTAGGATGTAGAAATTAGACAATAGCCGCCCGAAACTGGAAAGGATGGAGGAAACTCTTGAAGGAGACCGAGGCCCACCCCGGGCTGTAGCGCCATTGGAAGAAGAAGAAAGAATGTGAGGAAGGAGGTTGTGTCGGAAGAGGTGAAACGTGTGGGTGCACCCAGTAAAGATGAAGAAACTGTAATTCGGAATATTTAGCCCCTCTCTTGTGAAGTTCTTACCAAACGGTGGCTGCTGTATGTAGTCTCTGTGTCTGTGTTCACAACGAGAGGCATAGCAGATTTCCTGGTCAGATGCTTAGTTAATAAAATCCACCTTTATGCATTAATTTCCCAGCGCAAAATAGCAGGCGTCACGCCCGAACATTGGAGTCTAATGAAAATTAAACGTGTGGTATCAAGACTGTCGATGGTGCAAGTCTCGTGGGACTCGACTCGGGTCGACTGTGCTGATGAGTAGGCCTTCCAACACGTGGTCATATACTGGAAGTCAAATAGTGTCTGCCGCGTTTTCGCGGTTCTGACCTCGACTCGACACTGTTGGTGGTTACGCACCCTCATTGTGAGAGGTTTGAGCCAGTGGTGGCAAACTCTCCTTCGTTACCGAGTCACCGGTTCTCCGAAGGCCAGTACTGTCAGCAGACCTGGAAACGGTCCATGCTAGAATTCTAGAATTCGATAGATGGCGTTGCGCAAGGCTTCGTGACGAATGACTATGTTGCTAATACCCATGCTGAAAGCATTCGCTCTCATCCACAAGGGGAGTGGGAATATTAGACATAACTGGAGTAACTCGGTAACGTCAAGGTTGTGTGATCTGAATCTGCGATCGATCGTTAATGCATTTCTGCGACATGTTACAGCGGAATTCAGTGTGAGGAAGATCTGCAGATCTGAATGTGAGAACGTAAAAGATTTGAAAGGCAGTGGTCGTCTAATTTCTGTCTATTCGTGGAAAGACAGCAAACCACTAAAACCGTCGATCCGAAGTCTGACCCGGGTACCTTCCGAATACATGTTGCAGATAACGAATGTGATTAATGTTCATGGTCTGATACTGAAAATAGCAATTAGGGGGAATAATTACTAAATCTTGAAATAATGGAAATGGATGCAGCTGGGGTTTCCTTCTCCAAATTAGATCTACAGAGTATCGAAATGCTACTTTTTATGGAGCCATGCTTAATGTCAGTATTTCAGCAGCGAGGAAACACAACCATCAGTCACACCTTAAACTTTTATCAGTTTTTATTGCTGGCAACCTGTTTCGGTTTTGGAAAAGCCATCATCGGGCAGTTGAAAATATACTATGTTAAGACCGGTAATTTAAGTACATCCCATTAAAATGACACCTTTTCAGATAGCTGAGATCTTAACTGTACAAATTTGTAGTTGTATAGGTCTTTCATATTTACAGCAAGTTAAAGATTAAATGCACTTGGCAGCCAGCATTTATGAGGGGAGTAGTTTCTAGAATAAATGTACGGTGTTAGTCCGCGTTATGTGAGCTCACTTTTGCATAGTGAAGAACTGAAAGGCTTGTTCCATTGCGCACATTCGGCTTTAGGTCAGCCACTTAAGCTTTCATGTTTGTCGGAGAATTTATATTTATCGTCGTATCTTTTGAAGATGACTGTGGTTACAAATTTCGCTTCGGCGACCCGAATATACATACATATGTGAAGCGTGAATAGAGAATGTTGGCCAGGAGTGATATTCCGAAGGAATGTATGTGAAGTTGATTAATGTATGGACTTGGAGGAATGTGGCCCCTTCTCTTTGTGTGACTGAATGGTTAGTAATATTTGAGTTGATCCAAATATGGTCACATTGTTATTTGGGGGGGGGGGGGGGGGACTGAGCACGTTGAAGACGCGTTACCAGAGACTTGGTGACTGTCATGTACGTAAAAGTGACTATCTGATCCTGTCGTGGCTCATTCGTTACGACAGGGCCATTGTACGTGGTACTTTTATCGTAACTTGTGCTGCTATGAAACCTACGTGTTGCGTGGATTTGCTGTAGAAAGGGCAGATTAGTGGCTTCGAATTTTATCGTGAGACATGTTTCTACCCTACGTAGAGCTTACCCGCGTTGCATTGTCATGGCACGGTTGCGCTAGTGCAGTCAAATAATGCGTCCGCTGTAAGCAGCGGCTGCATCGTCGGACGTAAGCCTGAGCTTACTGGTTACTGTACTGTACCAGAACTTTGCGAAGCATTAATACGACGCTTATGGCCTCCTGTTCTGTTGCTATCAAGTAATACATATAAGTTGTTAATGGTCGAATCTTGAGTGCCACGCCGTTGTGGTATGGACTTTAGCCTCCACTAGTGGAGGAGTGGCCGCATAACATTAAACAGTTCGGCGGAGGTGTTAATGGTTTCAGGAATTCGATAAATTCTTTGTCTTCGTCCATTATCATCGATCTTATCAAAATTATCAGAGATTGGACTTCCTTCGTAACCTGAAAGAAATGTTGCGTGTATTGATAACACTTCTGTTGCGTATTTTTTCCTCAAAACGCAACAGCCTCTTTTCATTATCGAGGCTTCAGGATCGCACTCAGACACACCGCACGCGGTATGACTTCTCTGGACGACTGATTAGCCCGACGCAGAGTTCTGTTGCAAATAATTCGCACAATTTCTCAGTTAGGTGTTACGCTTACCTTTCCCCTTAGCTTGAGGCTATAAAACTGTTACTAATTCGGCACTAAGCCTACAGCAGTCTCTTTAACTGAAGGAAATTCATCAGCTACAGTATACAGTTGTGAAGTTGTCCACACCTTACGTTTCATTTATATTAGCTATTTTTCTGCCAAACTTTTATTTGCACAGTTCTGTTCCTATAATAAAACAAACTAGATGCACTGATTTCTCATATTTATTTTTGGAATAAAACTCTACATGTTTCGGACAGTTCCTCTGTCCATCATCACGAGTTTTCCACTGTAAACACAGCAGTGGTATATGTCCTACAGGTGTGCTGAAGGCTTGCGAGCAGGATCAGGACGGAACTCCGTCCTGATACTGCTCTCAAGCTGTCAACAAACCTGTATGACATACCACTGCTGTGTTTACAGTGAAAAACTCCTGATGATGAACAGTGGAACTGTCCGAAACATGTAGAGTTTTATTCAAAAAATGAATTTGAGAAATTATTGCGCCTAGTTGGTTTTATTATAAGAAATTATCGCGATGCATCGTCACCTGAACGTCAGATTCGCACAATTCCGTATTTTTTACACTTACCGATTAGCTACTCCGCGTTTCGACGCACGAGGCGTCGTCCTCAGGGAGTCCACCATATGACTGTTCGATTTGGCGTTCCGGAAGATCGAACAGTTTGCGTGGTGGACTCCTTGAGGATGATGCTTCTTGCGTTGAAACGTATTCGAGTAGCTAATCAGTAAATGTAACTTAGCTTATAGAATTGTGCACTAAAGGGTTAGTAGAAAAAAAGCTAATAGTTATACAATGTAAGTTTATCTTGTTATTGTTCAGAAGACAGTTTAAAAAGAGTCCTGCTGCCTTCTAAATTAATAAAATATGTTTTGGAGTGATTCATAAATGGTAAAAGTGACTCGTCATTCTCTCGGCTGAGGATGTAGATGTTATTAATTGGTATCGGCGTGACAAATCATTCTTTGTTCCCGTTTAATAATTTCCCTTTTGGTAATCTCTCTTTACAGTGACGGTTAATTGAAATTGTGCCACATTGGTGTCACCTTGCTCAGCAGATTCAATTAAGATTTGTATCTCCAGCGCAGATGCACTTCGTTTAATTTGATCTGTCAAATTATCCAGCATAGCAGTTACTAAATGACCTATGTGTGACATGTATGTGGGAAATTTGACATGTTCACTACCGTAACGTTATGCTACTGCCTGCTTGGAATTTGGGTCGTATAGTTTTGTGTGGCCCTATGGGCGGTACATATTCGTGGCGCTTGGCGACTTCATCTTCAGGAAAAGATATGGAGACTTTGGCACTCATCTGTTTTGCTCTTGTCTTACCCACATCGAAAATTGCCATAACCGCCATGTTGCGTCTGTTTAAGTGATACTTATATCACGCATCGGTGTGTCATAGGCGCAATATTTTTTATGAATACACTCGCCGCGGTGTGACTGTCTGAATGTGGCAGTCGGTAGTACACGGATAAAAGTAGCGCTTCGCGTATTAGCATTAAGTACGACTTATAATAAAATTTTAATGTATAATAAGCTGCCAAAAGCATAGTAATAAACATCGTGCAGCTTTTTAATTGTATTCATTGCGTACCACAGGGATGCACAGATTCCGGGTGACTTAAATGTTGTATGGTGGCTCCTAATGTGTTTGGGTCGTCGGTATAGAACTATCTTGATGTCAGTCTTTGGGCGCTTGGAATTTTGTTTGATCCTAGATGTCTGGAAAATTTGTGCATCCCTGATTACCGTGTACTAATTATAATTTATCGTACGTGGTCTTATTTTATCGCACATGTAGTCTGTTGCTTCGCGCCTTTATCAACCGCGCCTTTGGGCTGTCACATTTGCGATAAAGAAGTCGACGCCTAGGGGAACAAGATGGGCAGTGTAGGTGCTACATATTTCGAGTGTGTGTTTGTAGCATTAGTTATCCATAAGGCAAGGCGCTTGCGCCGTTTTATGTTGTCATCTTTGGCCCTTCCGACTGTACCGTATTTTTGGACATTATCTCACAAAGGGCACGATTTTGGGGGAAAAAAGTTATTGAAAATAAAACGTGTGTTTTGGTTTTCTCTACAGCTTTTGTCTGAAACATTTCTCTTTCTAAGAAGAATACAGCGAGTTACTATCATAAGTGAACGCTGGTCTTTATGTAAAGTACCCTTTATTCTTGTCATATTTTAAAGAACCTTGAATTTTCTCAACAGATTTTCGAAAAACCATCAGATATCAAATTTCATGAAAATCCGTCCATTGGGAGCAGAGTTGTTCCATGTGGACGGACAGACAGACGTGACGAAGGTAATAGTCGCTTTCCGCAATTTTTCGAACACACCTAAAAACGACGTTTGTCAAGTAAATGAATGATCCTTATTGATAGAGAATAGCCTATAACCGTCCCAATTGGCTGCAGCAACGAATCTTCGTAATCAGCTCTTCTGTTGGGTAGAATGTAGTATTTCGTTGCCTCTCAGGAACATATTTATCTCGGCGAATGTTCGGGAACTTAGCTGAAATAAGCATATCGCATATCTATACCGTGGGGACCGCGGTGGCACAGTGGTTAAGGTGCTGTGCTACAAATCGGTAGGTCGCTGGTTCGTTCCCAGCTGGCGTCATTGGGATTTTTCATTGACATAAAATCCTTCCGATCGCACTATGGCCCTGGGGTCGACTCAGCCTCTAACAGAAATAAGTACCAGGAGTATTTCCTGGGGGTAAGAGCGACCGGTGCCTAAGGCTGACAACCTTACCACCATCCTGTGCCGTTGTCATGAAATCTGGGAACCTTAACTTCCTGGAACCCTCTGGGCCACCCCAACCTAAGATCATTCTATATATGGTGCGCGTGCACCTTGCGTTATCTTAGAGGAAACCTGATGATGGCCAAAAGTGCCGAAACATGTAGTTTCTAGTATATAATCAGTAAACATCTCACAAGATACAATTATGTTTGACTACTACACAGCACTCATATTTAGTTATATATGCAGTTCTGGGACGCTTTGGTTTGAACCAGTCCATGTAGCTGATCAAACGAAGTTGCCTGTGCGGAGGTCACAGCATAAGTACGCTCTTTAAATCGTCAAAACATGATTACGAAGTAACTGTTTAAGAACCGCAGCCAGGGTGATCTCATGTACGCGTATACAGCGCTGTAATAGCTGCCACTGTTAGTGTTCGTGAGTTTGAAATTTTTAATTGGGAAGAAATAAACAAATGACCATCGACACACAACGTTTTGTAAAATATCAAATATAAAATTTGAATTGGGGTTTTCGATTCCTTCCATCGTCTCTAGGCCTGAGAGTCTCGCATTCGCGCAAGGTGGCCGGTAGAAACGTCATTGACTTACTGATGTCCTTTGACCCCAGTTCTTTCGGCGAAGGCCCAACAGGTGAAAAAGACTGGTCGAAAACTGCTGAGAAACAGGAAGTTTGCTGTCTCTGATTTATTGTTAAAACCGCCAGGGACTTTGCGTAACGGACTTCAACTGTTAGGATGTTTGCAGAGTTTAATTTTACGTAAGTCGCTTAAATTCAAGTAATAAAGCGAGGTGCGCCTTAATCAGTGCCGCCATTACACCCCCTGTATTTACATATACCAGATCTACTGCCAAACTCCAGTTATGACACCTTCTGGAAACCCGCCCGAGATTCGAGCAGCTGTATACGGTCCTTTACAAGATATGTACTTGTGTACTGCAGAGTATTTTGATCATTTCAGTTAGATGGAACATTTTACGACTTTTTTTTTTAACTATGAAGCTGACATAGTCTATGATACTAAAGCACTGGCCTTTAACTTAAGCCTTTGGTATTGTTGCATCCTATCGGTGAAAGTGCACTAAGCTCTGGGAAGATTGTGCCTACTGTTTCCTTGTGACCTAAAATTCGTATTGATTCCATTCCTCTTGTTCAGGCTTCTGTCCGATAATATCACTGTTTTCTTCGGCCTTCAGTTAAGACTGCCTACTTAGCACTGCTGCGTGTATTTCACGTGGCAGTCGCCACTCTGCTACAGTCAGCGTAAATACGTCGGCTGTTCTTTGGCGGTCGAGTTTCAACAAACGAAAGCTGCTAAGTTTCTCCGAAAGGTTTGTTGATACGTTGATTCTAACCTATCTGCACGGAGTCATAATTCCAGAAGACTGGATTCTACATCAGCATGGCTATGGCAACCCATTGCCGTAGGTAAACCTAATGTTTGCAGGACAGCAGCAACAGTGACCAGTTACTTTGTACTAATTGGTCTCATCTAAACGTTGAACCGGAATTAGTTCAGAATTAAATACAAATTGATGAATTCAGGAGTTGCAAGAAACAACCTTCGTTGAAAGAAAAGAAAAGAAAAGACTGGGGTTTTTAATTGTTCAGGCGAAGTCGCAGATCGCTGCTAACAGTCCCTCATCAAAGGATCAGTATTTTTATTGCTGTTTCAGTGTAGCAACGTGTGTAGTTACCTATCTTGTTAGCATATTTCCAGGGTGTTGCCACAGTTCTGCCCTCCTGTTCCTGGGACTCAAACCGCAGTGCATCAAGACACAAGCCGTATTGTGCTTATATTTATGTGAGAAATGTGTTATGGTGTCGTGTTTTGAATGCCTTTTTTTCTCTATACGGAGGAAATCCTGTTGGAAGATTTGCAGTTGTCACCCTATACACCTTCCTTAGGTCGTTCTCAAGACGTTTGCATTTTCGGTTTGTGTATAAAAATTATTTATTAATGCCGTGCGGGATATTTGTGTTAGGGCCTTCGAACATTTAGGCTGCATGTTTGCAATTGATTGTTACAGTACGTACTGCGCGAGATCTCAGAATGTCTCATTTCTTGAGATTTCGGATTAGTATTCCATAGACACGTTGCATTCTCACGTGTATGTTGTACTAGGGATCGAGTGTTAGATGTAAGGGTCGTGTGTGTTTTTCTCGGGTCGTTAAAACACCGTGCACAGGACGTTTCCGAACACCTTAATTCGGTTATTCCACCAGTCAGGAGTACTTAAGTTCTTCAGCGTATAAAATTGTAATTGTATGTATTCATATCTTCGGAATTTGTAAGTTACGTAACTCCACCAGTTTGGGAGATCAGGTTTTTTGTTGGTAAATTATAGTTTTATGTATTTGTATTTTTAGACTGGGACACTAATGATGAATAAGCTACAGTTTTTGTTTGTAAGGAGCTATGCAAAACACTGTTATTTCAAACGTAGAAAGAAAATGAATTGCACGGCAAAACTTCTGTTAACAAAAATTGTCAGCATGGGGCTGTAATCGTATGTAGTTTTGTGGTTCATAAAACGTGTAATTAACTAAACAGGTTGTTACAGGAAAGACCGAGCGAGGTAGATCAGAAGGTGTTGGGTTAGAATTTCAACCCTGATGAATGGCTACGTATACCGAATTTGTTCGTGGTTTTACCTCTCGTTTCCTGTAAAACCGTAAAGTAGGTTACTGTCGCCTGTCGCAACCATGAAAGTACAAAATAATTTGCAGACCCTGTTTTCCAGGAACATATCACACTTAGCTGGTATCGGTCGCATCCTCTTACGTAACTGGTTTTCGAAGGTGAACAAGTCGCGTCTTCAACGTGTTGTGTTTAATACCGCCCCCTATTGAAATAATAGTGGAATATCAGTTGTTAATATCAAGAGTTAGGATTCTGATTTATTATTATTATGTACGTATTATACTTTTATAACATTCAGATTTGACCACCAGCACAACGGGACACAAATACGATACCATAACAGTATGTGCGTATGTATATAGAGTGGATTGGGCGTGGGAATGAAGGTTGTGCATTTGATACTCTTAGACATGCATACGTACATCATGTACCTGTATATGTGTGTAGGTAGGCCTAGATGTTCCGGTTTTCGTGATGTCATTGTATTCTGTGCACACCTTTAATTTCTTACACAAGGCGGTAATGTCATTAAAATTTTTTAAATGTAATCGCGTAATTTAGTATTCTAGCAGCGAATTGTTAACTTTGGAATTTAGAGGAAACGGTTCGTATTCAAATCCCAGTGTAGCCTTAGATTATGGCCTAAGCTTTTACGGTCCCTTTTTTCCTGTTGTTTATACGTGGGTGAAAGGGAGAGGGGCCCTTTTCTAAGGGAAGTACTGGGAATTAACGCGATATTCACACGTCGGTAATTGCAGACCCTTTTAAATACACCCACATTACTACTGACGTCGCTCACACGCGATACATTTTTCGGTAAGGCTTTACATTCTTCAGGAATGTACATTGCAGTTGGGAGCTATTAACTTATAGTATGTCGTAACCTTGTATGACAGGATGCTCTTTAAAATATACTCATGACAATGGTTTCAAGTTGCATAAGCACATCGAAATGTTTGATGTTTGTTGGACCGTGCATCATTGTGATAACTGAAGAATGAAAACCAACTATATGTCACTTATTATTTTATTGTACTTCTTATAGGTTCAACATGTTTCGGGCACTACTATGCCCATCATCAGGAGCTCGCGACTATAATGTTGATTACCACACTGGTCGTTTCGTTCTTGGTTTGCTG
>Ga0123352_10020865_pt1 | contig 10437 bp, 9 predicted proteins | sample TergutLab28metaG_FD_89700 | JGI IMG/M metagenome (GOLD analysis project Ga0123352, IMG submission 89700) | Labiotermes labralis P1 segment gut microbial communities from Petit-Saut dam, French Guiana - Lab288 P1 | ecosystem: Host-associated > Arthropoda: Insects > Digestive system > Gut ... | reverse complement strand
TGACTGCTCTGCCTATTGGTAACCTCACCTTTCAAAGTACAGCGCGACACCATGAATAAAAAAGTCAATTCCTCAAAGTTTAGAGAATAAGTTCGGCTACACAGCAGAAACGTATTCACAGACAAAAATCATAAAAGTGGTGTTATTTTGTCCTATATTACCCCTACATCCCACTTAGTCATATCTGCAAACGCAACGGTGAAGAATATGGAAAACCCACTTACAAAGCCCCGCTTAATGGGACATTACGCTCGTTTTGCTCCTGCCGGTTTGTTGATCCTCGGAGTAGTTACAGGAAGACGGTAACGAGGTTCTCCTTCCGCAGAGTCTACTCAGCTGCCTTAACTTTCAAATATACATGAAAAATCTAATTCGCAGTCGTTAATCTGTTGCGAAGAACATTTTTTAGCGCTGGATAACCCAAAATTGAGTTCTCGAAAATAAAGGCCCTTTTGGTGGCTATTCTATTTATCATTTCGATAAATTCCTCTGGTGCAATTTCATGTATGGCGGCAACGTCAAACGTGATGTGACCACAAACAATGTGAAATACCCAGGACATATCTCGAACGCTTTCCTTCAAAACTGGATACATTTCTAAATGTAAGCTTCTGTTTAGACCTGTACCGTCATGGCGAACAACAGTTACAAAACCTGTGGTGCCCTTATCAAGGAGCTTCTGACATCCATAACCTGAATGCCGTTATTAAAGACTTGTATTTTTTATATAGATTTATGACTGTTAAAGCGAGCTTCTGCAAAACAAAATCCGATTAATTTCATTCCTTTATTATTGAAATGACCCTGCCACATTCGGCTTACATTGCCCACAAACATGCACAACATAATCACCACAGCGACATATTTATCGTTGCACCGTGCATTTCGAAGAGTCATTTAATTAGCGTACCAACAAATGCACATACATAAAATATTTTTACATTAAAACATTTCAAATCGCTCCAACATGTTTCGATCCTAAGATCATCTTCAGGGAGCGACACTGTTCCTTGCTAAAGTGACTTTAGCAAGGAACAGTGTAGCTCCCTGAAGATGATCTTAGGATCGAAATATGTTGGAGCGATTTTAAATGTTTTAATGTAAAAACATTTTATGCATGTGCATTAGCTGGTGTGCTAATTAAATGATCACAGCGACAGTTAAGCAAGAAGTGTCACTGCCGGAAAACCTGTACGATGCTAAGGGTGACCGCTGGAGCAATCTGAAATACCCGGCAAAACCCCGCTGTTGTCCAGTCACACACAATTATTATCAGTTAGAGTTTCACTGCTGTAGCTGGGGGGTCGGTACTGACACAAGTGCGATGACACCCAATTCAGCTCCGTATGTCCGTAACTGCACTGTTCATTCACTGCAGCTATGTAATGTGTGTATTATAACTTATTTTGTGAGCACCAGCGATCTAAGATTGATGTCGTTTATGAACATTGCACTGAAATACGTCGTTTTGTTACGCTTTTCCTCGTTCGCAGCGCTTAACAAGTCACAAAGCGGAGGAAGGCTTGCGGCAAAGACCACAAATGTCAATACTGACTAAACATTTTTACGCATGCCTAACATTACTCACTAACGTTCAACATATACATTAGCTGCGTTTGATAAAACGTTTGCTACCCGCCAGCGGGTCGCTCGCTGCGTCGCGACCTAAGGCTGAGGAACAATTCCAGATCGATTCAGGGAGACTAAGAAGAATGATCCGAGACAAAGCAAATAAAGAGCAGAGCAGAGCAGAGCGGTGAACTTGCGTGAACTACACTATACACCGGGGTACGCGGTGGCGCAGTTAGTTAAGGCACTGCGCTACACGTCGACAGGTCGCGGGTTCGATTCCCGATGGTGTCAATGGAATTTTTCATTGACACAATCCTTCCGGCCGCACTATGGCCCTGGGGTTGATTCAGCCTCTAACAGAAATGAGTACCAGGATTATTTCCTAGGGGGTAATGACGGCCGGTACGTAGGGCTGACAACCTTACCACCTTCCTGTGCTGATTGTCTGATTTTCTCATCCTCCTGGAACCCTCTGGACCTGTAATGGGATTGCTTTTACACACTACACCAAGTATTTGTCCACACATATGTCACGTGACAAACGGGGCAGCTCAGTTGATAATACAAAAAGAATGCGCGTCCGACAACCCAGAAACCTGGGTTAGGTACCGGGTGTGACACCAGAATTCCTCTTTTCCAAAACGTCCAGACTGGCTCCATGCCTCCTCCAGTCTTCTACCCAACACGCACCGGCGGTTCTTTCCCACGAGGTAAAGCAACAGAGGTTTGCCACTCACCGCTCACCTCTATCTAGTGTTGAGGCTGCACCTTCATCTCCCCAAATGCCTACGAGGTCTGGCGCTTGATTACGCACAAAAAATGCCTTCTAATAATGACATGCGCCTACTAATTATGCAACAAAAGTAATTTCTGAGAAAATCACATAAACCTTATATATTTATGATCTGAAGTCTTCTCGTAAAACTGACACACTCTTGTACTCTGGATTATAACCCTGCGTACTATGGAAAGTGAGTACCAGCGCTACGGAGTGACACACTGGATGCAATACGTATGGTATTACATCCACATTGAGCACATGAAGTACGCACTACTAAAGGGAATGCAATGAAGTGCAGAGACTATCCTCAACACTGCCAGCCCATTCAATTTTAACATATATCGGCCAAGTACTGCCTCCAGATTACATGAAGACAAAATCGAACTTGAAGAATCCATTTTGAAATGCTACGAAGCCTGTGACACTTTACAGCCTTGTGCACTTACTGCAGAAATGTTCAAACGAAACGTCGAAATAAAGATACCTACGGGACTACGCGGTGTCTACTTTATTTATCCCTGGTTTATTTACCGCTGCAGCCAGTATCTCGGCATATGTCGACAGTTTAAAGCACATATATGTATGTCAGTTATCTTACACACAGCTGCCAGTGGACTCACATTAACGGCGCAGCAACAGTGTTCAGTCTGGCAACAATTCAACTGTTCGCAGAATCACTAGGCTAATTCCTGGACGAACAACATTCATTCACAACAGAGGCACTATACTTGAACATTACGGACATACAATAACTCGAAATTTATTAAAAGCAACAGACAGGACTGTACTTTAACCCATCGATATAAAGTGAAATTGTGAGACAAATGGAAAGGATATGGAAAAAAGAGGTTTATATTAACTGGTATTGCCACCAGGCACGTGCTGGATGGGGGGAGAATGAGGAAAAACACGCCTTTACCAAACCAAATCTCGAACCGGGCACCTCCGGACTATCAGACAGGAACCAAATTCATCAGTTACAAGACGATACTTTCCACAGGACAACAGGAATTCCTCGGTTAAAAGATGGTAGTTCCCAGAGAAAAAGAACAGGAATTCCTCGGTTACAAGACTGTACTACCCAGAAAACGAGACACGAATTCCTCGGTTGTACTTCCCACAGAAGGAATATGAATTCCTCGGTTACAAGACGCTGTTTCCCAGAGGACAACAGTATGGATTCACTGACTTGTGTTACCTTCGATAAGACAGTGGTCACGTTGGGACGATCCGAATCAAACTGTCCCCACGACACTACTTTCATCGATTCGCTCATTAGTTTCGGAGAACCACCACGCGGAACGACGAAGCACTGCAGGTATCTCCATGGCATACTCATTTTACGCACTGCATCTAAGACGCAGCTAAAATAAATCCGACGTACGATGGCAATATAAACAGGTACATCGACCTCACATGGTAGTTAAGGTCAACGTAAGTTAAATAAAATACTGTCAGTCTATTTGACTCCATTAAGCTACATTTTTCTTGCTTTCTACTCTACCCTGGCCGCATCTGGAGTAATGGATTCAGTATGTCATGCGTTAAGGCAAAGTTTGTTGTTCGTTCGTACCAATGATACTCGATTGCTCCGCAACCGCCCCCCCCCCCATTTTTTAAGACACGTCAATCCGTATTGCCTGCTATTGAAAAATCCTATTGTTGCTATTAAAAGATACATAAATAGATGTACATCAAGCGTCCGTTATTATTGATGGAGGTCTAGAAACATAAAATATTTCACAATGTCTTCCTCTCACGAAATGAACCTCAACAGGCAGCAACTGTCGATAGATCTGCCCATCTCCAACTGGCAAGTACAACTGTCGATAGATCTGCCCATCTCCAACTGGCAAGTACAACTGTCGATAGATCTGCCCATCTCCAACCGGCAAGTACAACTGTCGATAGATCTGCCCATCTCCAACTGGCAAGTACAACTGTCGATAGATCTGCCCATCTCCAACTGGCAAGTACAACTGTCGATAGATCTGCCCATCTCCAACTGGCAAGTACAACTCGGTGATGCGAGCGGAACGCAGTGAGCTGAGGGATATGAAATTGGGAGAATTTTGAAAATAAATAGAATGGAATAATACTTACAAATACCAGGATGCTATAAACAATCCTTTCCTAGATCCACAAACCTAGTCTAAAAAGGATCTAAATTTGATTATCCAACGCACGTAATTCTAATGCCTCACTTATAATATGACCATTATTACTGATGACGTGTGCATGTGTGTTAACCGCGATATGTAGGAATTCTAACTTATCATCCGTGGAAACACCTGCGCAAGAAATAGGCGTATGTGCTACCAAAGATCTCAAAATTTAGGAAGAAAATGAATAGTTTTTGGGAATCAATGTAAAGGAAAGTAAATGTAAAACGTTGCATGAAACTATTCCCTCAGAACTGAAACACAATGCACTGTTGTCAGGTCCATTTGTATATCACCTTTCCCAATACCATCGTCCAAAGCAGATGTTCAGTAAATGTGGCAAAATTCATTTTAAAAAAAACGCGAAATCCTGAAACCGATATTCTAATTCCGTTCTCAGAAATCCAGTATTTTGAATATCTAATGAACCGTAGACTGGATTTAGGCGAATGAATTGGTCTGCGTACTGCGAAATATACTAAATTTTAACTTTATTTTCGTGTTTCCCAGACCCGAAATAGTTTCACACAATAATCTTATTAAATTCTTCCTTCCTTATAGTTTCACATTTTGCATCAAAATACACCCATCATTACACCAACTAAATTCAGGGTCTTAATTAACACAAATATTAACGGTGCATCTGCAACACGTTTAGGTGCAATCACGCGGTGTACTAAAGGGTGTACTTTGATATGAATATTGTACGGAATGGACAGCTTTAAAATCACATTTTACTTTAAAGTCCTTTAATTGTCCCAACTAAAGGACACAAATTATTTTATTTGTTAAACTGTTAAAACATTTAAAACTCTAATATTTGCTCCAACATGTTTCGGTTTCCACAAACCATCATCAGGAGCTACAACCTGCGCTTTGCTGTTTTTTTTTAATTTTTGTTGTTGTTGTTGTTCTTATAAATATATTGTATTGTACTTTTAAAAGAATGTCTGCTCTCATTTTAAATTTTTTTTTGAGAGCAGACTAATTCCTACTTTGTTTTTAATTTTGGGTTGGGGATATCAACCTGAGCGTGTTCAAGCTGGTATTTATTTGTTGTTTTATACTTTATTAGCTTCTCTTCCCTTATTGGTTGGTATTTTATTTGTTTACAATTCTTTAGGGGCATTGTGTTTATTTTTGTTGTGTGGGGATAATTGTTTAGTTGGTGGATTATTTTATGTTTGTATGGTTTTCGACTTTTTGGTTAAGATACCTATATTCATAGTTCATTTATGGCTTCCTAGGGCTCACGTTGAGGTTCTGGTTCTATGATTTTGACTGGTGTTCTGTTGAAGTTGGACGGTTATGGTCTTCTTCGTGTTTTTCCTGTGTTATTGAAATTTGGCTTTATGTTTAGTGTTGTTTGGGTTGCCTTGAGTTTGCTTGGTGGCAAAGCGCATGCTGTAGCTCCCTGATGATGGTTTATGTAAACCGAAACATGTTGGAGCAAATATTATAGTTTGAAATGTTTTAACAGTTTAACAAATAAAATAATTTGTGTGCATTAGTTGGGACAAATATAGGACTTGATATTATTAATGCATGGAAGAACCATGAATATCACATTTAACTTATTTACATGTATTGTAATATCTACTAAAATGCCATATTTCATTGCTGTTTCATATGTTTCCGCTCAAATACCTTCCGCATCATTCTATTCTCGAACACGCTCAACCTACGTTTAACCTTTAATGTACAGGACAAAGTTTAACACCCGCAGAATACAAGAAGCAAAATCACAGCTTTCTGTGGAATACTGAATCTTCTGTTTTAGGCCAAAATCCGGAAAACGGACGATAATTTCACTCATTAAATCATAAAATTATTTCAATATCCCGTGGCATGCAACCAGCGAATTTCAAGTGTAACACAGTATATCTCCATGTTCAATGTGAGTACAGGGAGAAAAGAACCATGCTTCCGATGACGTAATCCTCGAAATAACTAGAAGTCAACGATTTATCCCAGTCTTATTAAACTGTAGTCCAGCCACACTGTTTACCCACAAAAGACTCCCTGGTGTACCATAAACGTCAAACGTGACTTTAAACGAGTTTTCCGTTCATTTTCCTACAAAGACACCCGTCATGCTCTGACGGCTCTGTCAGTAACGATGCGTAAGCTCACATCCTCTAAATGAACTACATATCTCACTGAAAACGTCTTCACCAGTAGTAGTTCCACGCACGCGAATTAATCCAAAAGTTTGGTAAAAAAAATAAGAGAATAATTACAACCGCTGCAGGCCGGGCAGTATCTTTAACATCTGCGGCTTTCACCCACAGCAACAGAGTACGCTCGGAAAATTATCTGAACTGATCCCGCAGAACATATTGCTACGTTCGGTCAATGTGTTTATACTAAGGCTTACATTTTTGAATTCTTATTCGGCTTTTTCAAACAAATTCTCAAATAAATTGTCCTCTCGATTTTTTTTCCCTTGGTTACAATTAAATTGGCCAACACAAAATTTTCTTTAACTTCTGATTCATTTCATGTAAGACTTCGCGTTTTTTTTAAGGAAGGCTTTAATTCGCGCAATATGTCAGTTCTACGTTCCTCCGTAACCTTGCAATATTTTTCTTTACGTGTTTCGTTAAAGACGTTTAAATTATGGCTTAAGTTTTGGAAACGCCGACCATCTGACAAATCACACACAAAAAATACTTCGAATTTTCGAAAAAATGTTCCCCACATTTTCTTTCAAATGTGCGAACCTCGTCTTCCATCTTATGTTTCCTACACCAGCATGACTTCCTTTTTGACACTGTTTGGCTATTTAATTGGATTACGTTGTAATTTCATTACAACTAAAACGGAGAACATGATTGAAAGCAAATTTACAGCAAATATGACTAAATATTAAATATCGATTATTCCTGCCAGCAAAGAAACATTCAGACGTCTAGCTCTCGTTTAAATGCAAGCTGCAGCACACCTAGGCAATCAACCATCTCTCCTCTCCTGGCTCAGTTTAATCCGCCGAAGCAACGGAGTTAGTCATACTGCAGACAATCGTCCAATCACATAGAGCCGCCATGAAATTTCACGAAAATATGAGGTTTTGCCAACAATTTGACAAACTATTTTGCGACAAAGTCCGATCACGCGTTTCCGTGTATTTATAAATGGTGTTTTATGGGCAGGATTCACAGTTTATTTTTTAAAGTTTCGCAGGCAGCCAAAATAATTCAAACGGACCTCCAATTTTATATACCTGGCCTACAAGTTTCACTGCCGAAACTAATGGAAGGTTTTTTTTTTTTTTTTAACGGAATATGGTGTTGGGGCCTACAGTGACAGTTGGTGGGTTAGTTTAGATTTGGGCGACCGGGACAGCGTTGTCGGTATAGCGACTCGCAACGGGTTTCGAACCCCAATGGAGGCGCGATTTTCCGGGTCCAACCAAACCGGCCCCTAGGCCCACCGAGCCCCCTGTACATCTCTTTTCCGTGGGTAAAGCGGCCGTGGCATGGCGCTGACCACGCACCCCGCAAAGCGCCGGGATCAAGTAATTATGGGTGAATCTGTGACTCTGCCTTCCCTTTGTGCCTACTTTGCATGTAAGGGAACAGCTTTACCTTTGTATAGTTTAGATCTGGCTCGTGCCGGCACAACATCAGGGTGTATACAGACATCGTAATAATATTTACTGTAAAGTATAAAGTATTAAACCTTTCACTGAGCAAAATTTACTACACCATCGTACTGCTTCCCACCTTCTTTCGCAAACATACTCAAACCATGCTCGTCACTTGGGATTCAAGACTTAATAACACAATACACAAAATGAGGCAAAGTTTCCTACACTTTACAAAGTCTCTGTATGGCAGACGTGAAACAGACAAAATACAACCAGACACAAATACTTTACAAACACTGTCTGATGTACTTTTCGACTTTCCGCATGTTTAAAGAAAGAAAAGGCAATATTGCCACACACAGAAGGAAAGGACACTGCAAAACACTCGTACGTCTCATGAGCATTTAATACGGTGAACAAAAATACGCGTACTTATTTATATCTTTAATGACAGTGCGTTATTGATCCAGCTCGCTCGGTTCCTGTTTCTGCTGTAACCAGCACTACAAATCTAACACCCCGTCAATACCCTCTCACCCTTGCAATAACCGCTATCTTCGCTCCACAACAGATAGAAAAATACTTGAAAAGCAACACCACGCACACTTAAACGTCTAAAAGGAGCAAGCTCGAACTCAGGGAACGCTGACCAAACAGACTATATTTCCTAAAATTGTTGTTTCTCATTTCAATTTTAAAGTTAATGAATGCATCTTATGACGGCAATTCTGCACTGCTTTGCACTCTGCATCATCAGTACCAGAGAAGGCAAGGTTTCCTTTAACACCGTTGCCAGTTTAAATTTATAATTAATCTGACACACTACACATTTATCTTCCGGCACGAAGACAAGATGGTCGTAAGTGGTCCATTTCACACAATCGCCACTTTACCCCGCGGAAAAGAGTTCACGGTGTCAATTCGATACAAGGCTGGGTGGGCCTAACAAGCTGGCCTGGATAGAGCGGAAAAGAATCATCTGACCGTAGTCCACCCAAAATTCTCCGTCGTCCAGTCCATAGCCCGGTACGGAGCAAGAAAGGACTCTTTCGCTTCCCAAGTGCCCGGACTGGCTGTGGTGCCCCCCAGGCCTCCTGTGTAATGTTTATCGCGTGATGGGGAGGGGAGGGGGGGGTTACTTAACACTGGTGGGCTGACACATCTATCTAATGCCGAGTGTAAGAATACACGGAGCTATACCTCCATTCTTTCCACATGCCACACTTACGGCGCAACGCAAGCATCCTCGGTACCAGATTCATCTTCCGGCACAATTAGGTTGGTTTTATAAACTAGTACTGTTCTCAATCTGTGAGCATTCTCGGATCCGGCCAGACCTTCTAGTAAAACAGCTTTCCGTTAATCTTTGTTCCGTTTTATATAATTTTCATTCATTATGTTACTGTTCACACCTGAGTCCTGCAACTTTTACCTAGCGTGCGTTGTGTTGGTGGGCGAGCGTGTGAGCGTGGGATACAGATCGTATTCATCGGTTGTTACCGTGAATGCGGAAAGCGGATGAGAGCAGAGGGGAAAGTTACCCTTCTATAAGCTACTGCTGCGTTATATACGTAGATACAGAGCAATATTGATATATTACAGGGGAAACATTCGAAAATCCCTGCACCGCTCTACCAAGTGTACGCAATCCATCACTGGAAAAAGACACGCGATCAAATGGAATGGTAGTGGGAAGCAGAAAAGAGGAAAAAGGGGGAAGAGAGAGAGAGAGAGAGAGTAAACATTAGCAATTTTCATAGGGATTCTGCGTACACTGCTAGTCGATTAATTACAGCGATTAATCGCAGAACTGTTTATTCTCTAACCGATCCTTCAATCGGTTTCGATATATAACTTGTTTAATGCACCAATTTCCCTCCCCCTTACCGATATTACCAACACTTGTTAATTTTTAAATATGCCAATTATTCTCAGGATTGAATCGATAGCAACGAATTAAAAGCAAGAGCTGGTCATTATTTTAATTGCAACACTGAATTAAACCGATGACGATAAATTACAAACAACGTAATTCTGAACCAGCGAATATAACTGACGATTTCATATGTCGCTAGCAAAACAGTGAAACTGATCAAACGCATATTTTAAGGCACAGGTGACCTGAAGTTTGGACTCTGCAAACTACTTTAAGACAAAAAAAATAATCCGCGGCCTTCCACAGTACATGATGTATTAATATTATATCCACTAAGGTAAATCAGTCCCATTACAGGCCCGAGGTGCCCAGAGGGTTCCAGGAAGTTAAGGTTCCCAGATTACGTGACAATGGCCCAGGATGGTGGTAAGGTTGTCAGCCTTACGCACCGGCCGCT
>Ga0123352_10020864_pt1 | contig 10437 bp, 6 predicted proteins | sample TergutLab28metaG_FD_89700 | JGI IMG/M metagenome (GOLD analysis project Ga0123352, IMG submission 89700) | Labiotermes labralis P1 segment gut microbial communities from Petit-Saut dam, French Guiana - Lab288 P1 | ecosystem: Host-associated > Arthropoda: Insects > Digestive system > Gut ... | reverse complement strand
GCCCAGGATAGAGACAGGTGGCGGACGCTTGTGAGTGCGGTAATGAACTTTCGGGTTCCGTGAAATGCGGGGAATTTCTTGACTAGCTGCAAACCAGTTAGCTTTTCAAGAAGGACTCTGCACTATGGAGCAAGTAAGTAAGTATTCAGCTGGAATAAAATAAGTGATTGACTACTGTAATGAGTTACGATTTGGCTCGTAAGTCCTAAGTTTACAAAGCGTTAAATTTTTGTTTAGTACCGTTATTAGTAATGTGTATCAGTTTAAGAAATGCATACTTTGTGTAGTACGTATCGTTGCTTTAAAATGATATAATTCTCATAAGGATGTTACTTGAATGTAATTTAACTGTCTAACGCTTTGTTCAAGGTTTGTTCCCGCGAACCAAATAGTTCCTCGGATATTCAAGCAATTCACCACGTTTTATTGAATCGGAAGGGTAATTAACGCTTTCATAACGGCGCGCCGCTTATTCCTCTTAGGAGCCAAATTAAACCAATGCATGCACCTTCCACTCCTGTTTCTTTAAGGTCTATCTAATATTAACCTCATCTACGCCTAGAACTTCCAAGTGGTTTTAGTCCTCCAGGTTTACTCGCTGTAACCCTCTATGTATTTCTCTGTCCCCCTTACGTACCATCTGCTCTACCCGTCTCATCCTCCATGATTTGACGAACAAAAATTTGGCGACGACTAAAATGCATGGAGGTTCTCCTAATGTAATTATCCTCAGTTTCATGTTACTTCCTATTTTTTAGGCCCAAATATCATCATCAACACCCTACTGTCTAACACCCTCAGCCTATATTCTCCCCCTAATGTCAGAGACCAAGGTTCCCCCTAAAAGAATGAGGCTTAAAGTCGCATAAAATATTGTAAGTGTGAAAGTGGCAAAGCTCAAAACCGTACTTGATTTTGGGTTACTGTGTGAGGGCCACTTTATAAAATTGCGTGTGGTATTTTTGCAGGTTTCCTTTTATGAGTAGTATTGGTAGAAGCTGTAATTGTTACGCAAACAATGACAATTACTTAAAAAATATGAAGTTCTAAAATATATATAGCCCAGATTTTACGAATTCTTCTGTTACTTACGAACACTTTTTCGGTCTGCCTGTATAGTTTACACACGTAGAACTTTTTTCGTATTATGGTTCTCTATGTATATTTATATGGTTCGATTCCAGATGGTATCAATGAAATTTTTCATTGACCTACTCTTTCCGATCGCACTATGGCCCTGGGGTCGGCTAAGCCTCTAACAAAAATGAGTACCAGGAGTATTTCCTGGGAGTAAAAACGGCCGGTGCGTTAGGCTGACAACCTTACCACGATCCTGGGCCATTCTCACGTCATCTAGGAACCTTAACTTCCTTGAACCCTCTGGGCACCTCGGGCCTCTAATGGGACTGCTTTACCTTTACCTTTACGGACCAAATGTTGTTTCGTATGTTTGTTTGGAAAGGAAGTGGGAGACGTATTGCTTGCTGTGAGATTGACGTGCACTGTCTTACTGATAACGGGCACACGTACTTCAGCGAGGAGGGTCAGGTTCAAAAGCCGGCTGTTTCATGTCCAGATTAAGATGACGATTTGGCTTGGGAACTTCCCCGCAGTCCCCCTAAGTTTCGCCTTCCCTCTTCAATACTTCAAATTTTACGAATTCTTCTGTTACTTAAGAACACTTTTTCGGTATTCCTGTATAGTTTACACACGTAAAACTTTTTTTCGTATTATGATTCTCTATGTATATTTATATGGTTCGATTCCAGATGGTGTCATTGGAATTTTTCATTGACATAATCCTTCCGATCGCACTATAGCCCTGGGGTCGACTCAGCCTCTAACAAAAATGAGTACCAGGAATATTTCCTGGGGGTAAAAACGGCCAGTGCGTAAGGCTGACAACCTTACCACCATCCTGGGCCATTTTCACGTAATCTAGGAACCATAACTTCCTGGAACCCTCTGGGCACCTCGGGCCTGTAATGGGACTGATTTTTTTAACCTAATTATATTAATATAATTAAAATAATTATTGATATTACATGTTTAGGGAACGTTATTTACTTAGCGTTGTTGTCATAGAACTGAAAGAATCAGTACTGGAAATTTTAGGGCCTATGAATTCCGCAACACCTCGTCCAATAAATAAACACACAGTTCACTCTGAGATCACAACACGTTCTTAACGCATGCCATCAACTGACCATCCTCTTCCACCTGTGTAAGTTGCCGCTGGGTAAATTGGAACGCTGAAATTTGTCTCTCTTTACACATGCCCTTTTACACTACCTCTCATGTAGTCAAGGCACATGATCAAACATGACGACAATGTAAAGTGGTCCAACTACTTCATTCTCTCCACCCCCTGAGCCATGAACACACTTTGTCACATACGTTCTCTCGTTCGCATCAATAGCTAGTCTACCTTTGCTTTAGTGTTCTGCACTACTGAATGGCAAAATTGAAAGCATACTTTGTTTCTACTGCCTGTGGCGTTGATGTGCTTCAGTAAGTCATTCTACCCTGAGACTAATCAAGTTTAAAACGAATTAGCACACGTAAACCGAATAAAGTACCGAAGACCTATTCATAAATTAATGTTATTGCTCATTCAGTTTCGTGCGTTTAGAGAATTTGTTGTTGACCTTTTTTTGGTATGGAGAACGCAAGTGCTTTCCTTCGAATTGAACATACTCGTATAATAGACGCACTTTAACGCTAAACCTATTCGCACTCTGTGTTTTGTATGTACCGCCCAGGTTTCAGCATAGACCTGATGTGTTATTAGTGGCAAATTATTGTAAATGTCGAGAGCCATTCAACTAAATACATATTCTGTTTGCGCTTAGAATGACTGCAGGTAACTCTAGTTTTAATATGTTATTGAAATATGGATCTGAAAGTTGGAAAGTGAGCTGAAACTGACGTACACATTGGGCATTACTGAAATGCATTTTACATCCTCACATCTTCTTTTTGTAGTGTTGTTGCCGTTATTAACTACTGGCTTTCCAAAAGTTTTCCGACTTTGACATTTTCGAACCAAAATTCTGTAAGTATGTGTCAGTCAGTCCCTCTTGCGAGCAGACAATCCACTTATTTAATAATAAACTTTCGGCGTAACCGAAGGTTGAAGAAAATTGCATGTTATGGAGGTTCGATGATTTGTTTTTTTTTCACGTATATATATATATATATATAAAAGGACGATTTGGGTAGGGCGTGTGGTATCTATGGGGAGAAGAGAATGCATAGAGAATTTGGTGGGTAAACCTGAAAGAAAGAGACGAACCTGAGGACCTAAACTTAGAAGTGAGAATAATATTAAAATTGGCTTTGAAGAAATACAGTGGGGAAGTGTAGACTTGATTTATCTGGCTCAGATTAGAGACTACTGCCAGATCTTCTTGACTAGCTGAGGAACTGTTAGTTTTAAAAATGATTCTGCTCCGTGGAGTTTTTTTTTTGTATAGAATTAGGAAACATTTGATTATATACTGTTACAGGACTGGTGGGCCGGGTAGCTCAGTCAGTATAGCGACTGACTACGGGCTTGACGGTCCGGGATCGAATCCCAGTGGGGACGAGATTTTCCGCCCGTCCAGACCGACCCTGGGGCCCACCCAGCTGTACAATGGACACCGGGTCTTTCCCCGGGGTAGAAGCGACCGAGGCGTGGGGCTGACCCCCATCCAATCTAGTGCCGAGGTCCTAGAAAGAGTAGAGTTATACCTCTACTCACCCTAAGGGCCTTCGTGGCTTATAAAAAGGGTGAAAACTTGCCTGTAACAGAACTGAAACACCCGCGATTTTTTAAAGTCACGTTTTCCGGGAAGTATTTAATTAATGCAGTGACCAGAAACAATCATGGATGCAAACAAGAGTGGTTCTGTTATAGCGCACCATGATCATAGCATTTAGCTAAGGTAGTGTTCTCACGCCTCATTGCCTATAAAAGACGTGTATTAGGATTAAAATTAGATGCGATATGTTCGATTAAAAATATTAAAATTTTTCCTAACGCCATTAAAACGGCTCCTAGCAACGATAAGCTGATGAACTCACTCCGTAAATTGCGCCATATAATTGAATTTTACTGTTATTGAATTACATTGTGACATGAATGTAATGGATTTTTATTAAATTCCAGGATAAAAAAACTATGTCATTTTTTTTGTAAAAGATTTCGGGGTTAAAACTAATTGTCCATCCTAGGTCACGACGTTAATGTAATTACCCTCTTAAGCATAGTGATTAGTATACGAACCTCTTGCTTTAAAATTGAAAATTACGCTTTTTCCCCACGAAGTTTACAAATGCACGTACGTAGTTTCCATATGATTATGGCATTAACTAGCAATGTTGTCACTAAACAAGTCCAACCTTAACTGAGACAGAGTGTGTTTACTGTGTTGTACTAACTGAATCGATAAACGTTACTGAATAATCAATTCCACAGGCAGCAACAAATTTCAAATTGCTATAAACTCTACAATATGATGACGATTTCCGATAGCACGGAGGGTTGGAAATACAGGTCATAACAGACGTGCGCTAAACAGAAGGCAGTGTTTTGGGAAGACAACAGACAAGTGGCTTTAACCTTAGTTACGCTACATCCACCTCTGCCAGGCTTTCATATGCGTCCGCTTGGTAATACAAAAAGCATTAAAAATTAATTTTCATTCCTGAAATTAAAAAAAAGCTTAAATTAAAGACTGGCTGATAGCGGGAGATGAGTAAAATAATGTTTCCTGCAATGCTGCTTATTAGCAAATATATGTTGTTTGTGTTTTATTTATAATTTTAAAATCGTATAGTTTCTTGTATTTGGATTTTTTAGTGATACCGAGTACCATGAAATAATGATTAACGTACCACTAGTGGTACGCGGATCACAGTTTGACAAACCATGCACTGATGTATATTCTACTACTTGATTTACTCAGAACTTAATACGATAAATATATTTATGTGAAACCAGTGAATATCATATCTTCAAGGCGCTTTCCAATCTTGCAATAATCTTACTATCCTCACCCTAAACTGCCATGACGTCACTAGGTTTGTCTTATTCATGAATCCCGCCCGAAAGTTACAGTTGAGCGGCTGTCACTCCTGACTGCTGTTCACATGAGACAGGATTTAAATCTCTAGTCGGAAAGTGACTTTCGGAAATGGAAATATTCTTCGTTTTCCTCAAGAAAATTAAAATCACTATTTTTCGTCTTATTATTTGCTGAATCCCAGGTATTCTCTACTATACTTCTGTGAACTTGGCTGTTTGTACCTGCACTCCCATTTTTTAACGCTAAGTTCCTATAAACTTGGCTGTTCGTACCTGCACTCCCATTTTTTTGACGCTAAGTTCTTATAAAATTGTCTCTTTCTAACTGCACCAAAGGAATCATACCTACCAGTAACCACAATTGTTATTATCATATTCTTTCTTCATACTTAACTTCGTGTTCATTTTTTTCTTATCCTCCGTCTTTTCCCCTTTCTTAAATCTCCTACTTCGGTATAGCGACCACACATTTTTGTGTTTTACGACTGGAAGTGTCAAGTTACACGTAGGAAAATTGTAATCTGTAAATATAAATAATAGTTTTTTATTAAAATATAACCAACTAATTGCACCAATATGTGATACTAAAATCTTATTTACTCATTAAAACACGTCACTTGGTTAAAATAATTCCTACAAATCCATTAGTTGTAGGAATTATTTTAACCAAGTGACGTGTTTTAATGTGTAAATAAGATTTTAGTATCACATATTGGTGCAATTAGTCGGTTATATTTTAATAAAATTCAATTATTGCACGGTAAAAACATGAAAATAAATAATAGTTGTTGATAGTTGTATAGGCTGATATCAGATTACTATTGACTACATTTATGCCTGAGGACTGAAATATATATATATATGCATAGGAATGATATTTAACGACCTATTTACTCATCTCTCTTATGCTTCTATCAGCAGACAATGTTGCTGCACCGAACAGACGATGAATAATGAAAGCCGTGAACAGCCTACCGTTGTGAATGCTGGGTGAAAAAGTGGCTGTCACATACTGAATAAAGCACCGGAAGCTTCTGAAGAGTTGCGCACGTTTGGCATTCTTTCAGAATATGAACCAGAGTTATAACTGCTGTTTTCGTTACGAATGTAGCACGGACCACATCATTCACAAATGGAGAGAAGCGCTGGTAGAAATATGTGCGAATGTCGTACGACGTGTTTCAGGAGAGGCAGACATAGTGTCTAGATGAGCTGGATGATGATAAAAAAAAGTGATGGTATTATTCCCCAGGCTCTGTGTATTTACATTGTACAGAATTAACAAAAAAAAAGTTACCAACAGACACGTGCAATGTAGTTCACAAATAAAATTAACCCCCATTGAAAGTACAGTAAACGTTACAAATAAGCAGATCACTGAAATTCTCATGTACAATATGTGTCCTGTGTGGAGTGGAGTACATTAACAGGAGTAATGCTGGTGCGTTGAGTAAAGTCGACTGCTCTCTGATCACAGACTATGAGAATTCTGTCTGCGTTGCGATACACGAATTGAAATATATCGGACATTCTTTTTAATTCTAAGAAAAGACAAAGAATGTAACTGAAGTGAAATTGGATACTGTTATCATTATTATTATTATTATTATTCTGTCAGAATAATAAAGGTAATTATTTTATACTTACGTGGTTAGTGATATGGGCTTATTTTTTTTTTTGCTTCCTAATTATAGGCCATGGATAAAATCAGCAGCTGTGTGCTGAGGTATTCAAATTGTCGTTATTTTATTCCGTTTACTTTCTATTACTCCGTGCAGGAGATATCTGGCAATTTATGTTCTTTGTACAGAAAGTGCTATTTTGTGCCATTTACACACTAAATTATCGATTAAATTTGCTGCATTCACATGAAATTTAACTCAATCGTATTTTATTGCGCCTTGTGGAGTAATTTAATCTTCATTATGAACGTCAAATTTAAGAAGAAATAGAATTATGCCTTTCCTAACCAGAGGCACGAGTGTGTTAATAAAGTTACATTACATTTTGTAGAGCTATAATCGTAACATTTTTCAACTTACAGGCTTTGTGCACGTATTAAATTCTTTTGCACAAAGATGCCGTGGTTCCTTCTATAGTAAAACCAACTAGATGCACCAATGTATCAAATTTATTTTATTTTGGAATGACACTACATATTTCGGACGGTCTTTCCGTCCATCATCAGGAGTTCAAGACTTTACATACAGCAATAGGCATTTGTCAAACAGATACTGCTGTCTGCTTGACAAATGCCTATTGCTGTATGTACAGTCTTCAACTCCTGATGATGGGCGGAAAGCCCGTCCGAAACATGCAGTGTCATTCCAAAATAAAATAGATTTGATACATTGGTGCATCTAGTTGGTTTTACTATAGAACTTATATTACGATGCACGACCCTATGAACGTCAAATGCTGTGGTCCTTATCAGTGAGTCGTATGTTGCGAACGTCCACAATTCTTATTCAGAAACTACCGCTGTAATGAAATATCCGTAAATCAAACACGACTTACATTCTTTGTTCCTCAGTTACAGTTTCATACTAGTCACCGGCTGTGATACATAGATTTTTTTTGCATCAGTTGGAGAATTAATAACCTTCATACTTGAGAATAATATTACTATGAACACACGGGCAATTTCATTAGGCTTTCACACCAGGTGTTCTGTAGTCATGGCGTTTCTAATCTGGAGACTTCATTTAGCATAAGCTGGGAATATATTACTCTAAAGAAAATTGATTTAAAAGCAGACAGGGGATTATTTTGTTCTCTGCAATTCTATTATTAATGCACATGTCATATGTGAGATGTCTTTCTTTCTGGTGCATCCAGTATTACAATTCCCAGAGAACTCTCCACATACTGCCTACAGTAATGACTTGTTGCACGCCGAAAACTTAAAGAAGCAGCACAACAAAAGTTTGTTCTATACGGGTTTTGTTTCTTTACCAAATGAGGTGGAAAGGAAAAGAGCCACGTGTAAATAGCTGAATGTATACATAATAGTCTATAATGAATGTCCAGATTTTATTTCCGTAACAACAGTCGATATAATTTAACTCTTTAAACATTAACATTAATCTAAATTATAAATAGGACTTAGTTCGTACATCACAGAGAACACAATTTTTTCCTTTATAAAAAGGTTAATGTCATGCAAGGAAACAATTACGTATTATACCATACAAATTACACTGTGTGGGAGTGTAGTGTTTCTGAGTGTAACAGCAGGTAGCATGTGTAATAACCACGCAATTCTAAAGGGTTAATATTATGTTTCTGGGTGAACCAGTAATTTTTTCATTGCGCGTTCTCAATGGATTGTTGACGCACGGCTTCTCTGAACTAATAAGTTTAGTTATGACGTTCGTGTTACTGTTTTTGTAAGTAATATTTACCAATTTAAATTAATTGACTTAGGTTATATTTAATGTTCTGTATTAGTATGCACTGGTCCATTTGTTAATTAGTCTATAAAATAATTAACCCTCTTCATTTGTTGCGTTAATTGGCTAGCTGTTGTTTTTCTCTTTTCTGTGTGTGTGATATCCGTCAAGCTAGTCACATATTCCGCCATATTAATTACGTAATAACATGAAAACTTGCAACAAAATGTGAAATGTAAACGATTCAAAATTCAAGACCTTTACTTTCTGTAAACTTTTCCGCTACAAAAACTTTGAGAATGTCTGGTCCGAAACTTATTTTGCACAAAGAGGGTGTAAAGCAGGCCTCAGTGTCAAGTAACTTTGTTCAAGGTCCGTCAAATGTTGCGATCATTAACTGAGAAGGGGCAGACATGGATGTTTGCGAGAAAGAGATTATACGTGACGGATGAAAAAGTTGCTGTTTTGTGGTAGTTTATTTTTTAACTGTGCCTGCAGTCATTTCTGGTACAAGACATTTCATAGACTGCAGAAGTTTTAATTGACTTCCTGTAATTTGCCTAGCGATGATATTTTTTTGGATTTGTGTGTTGATTCCAACAGCCGGTTGACTTGCTAGACTAGGGTGGTGACAGATCGACCTGAGCGTTGGCGTTCTGTTCCAGAAGTGGAGGAAAGTTTCTTCTTCTTTGCCGCCGCAGACCCAAAACAGTATTAGGTCCCACCCATCCTCCTCTCCAATGGGTACCGAAAGATTTTTGCCATGGAGTAAAGCGGTTGAAGCCTTGCGCCAACCATTCAATTCAATCTAGCTCTAAAGGGTACGAAAGAACAGGTGGCCAGTGCTTATTATGAGCTGCAGTGCCAATTATTCACTTAAACAGTATTACTGGACTACGCTGAAGGTAGACACATCAAGATTTTAAGACACTTCAGTAGCTGTATACACGGCGACATATTTCAGGTGTTTGGAACATTAGCCTCCAACTTCTACTCAGTCAGAGGTCGTTTATTTCACTGTAATTGGAATATGAATTTAAAAGATTGCTTGTGTGTGTGTGTGTGTGTGTGTGTGTGTGTATGTTTGTGGTGTATGTCTACTTACATCTGCATTGTTAAATACAGCTGTAGCAGAAAATACATTAATGAAGACAGACCATAAATAAATAGAGAAACACGCAGTATAGTCTTGGCCTAGACATATTTATGTCTCGCCTGTCTGCTACTTGGAAATTAAAGACGTATGATATTCGCTAGGAGGTGGAGCATTTGGCAGTGCAAGTCTAATTCAGGGTGTCTTGGAATAGAGAACGTCAGAAAGATCGAATGTGATACATGTGAAGAAGAGTCTAGTCATCCAATTTTCCATTGCAGTTTCCTGTAACACAAGTAGACCTAGTGAATCGCTGCACATTTAATCGGATGTTTATAATTAAATGGTCATTTTATGTTTTTGATTTCAAACTTTCGCCGTGTTCTGAATGTTATATGCTTTCTTCTGGGTAATTCTCCGGCATCTGAATTTCATATGCCAACGTTTCCTAACACTCTTGTCTGTTCCATCTTCATAGGCATAGGCGGGTAAGTATGAAGATGGAACACACAGAGTGTTCCGAAACGTTGGCATATAAAATTCAGACGCCGGAGAATTACCCAGACGTAAGCACATAACATTTTACATTTTAATTGCAGCCGTTCCCCGGTCCAAAACCGTTTATCTTACAACTACCGGTGACATATTTACTAACTAGTCAAAAAATTAAATAAAGCTTTACCAACTGCTTGACTGTTCAAGACTAGCATTTTACGAACCCCGAAGGGGTCTTAACTTTTACATAGCAATATGAGGTCTGTTGAGAACATATCTCCTTAAGGAGCACTTTGTTATTAATCTATACTCTCTGTATCTTTGTTTGTTGAGAACATATCTCCTTAAGGAGCACTTTGTTATTAATCTATACTCTCTGTATCTTT